>Ga0209345_10006295_pt1 | contig 10789 bp, 10 predicted proteins | sample Cruoilmetagenom7_FD_187294 | JGI IMG/M metagenome (GOLD analysis project Ga0209345, IMG submission 187294) | Oil polluted marine microbial communities from Coal Oil Point, Santa Barbara, California, USA - Sample 7 (SPAdes) (version 2) | ecosystem: Environmental > Aquatic > Marine > Oil seeps ...
CCCCACGCGCCTTGGCGTAACAATGCATTTGCTGTTGTATCTGTTGTTGAATTTTGAGCATTCTCAATGGTTAAAACATCATTACCAGAATTTCCTGCGACTGCTTTTAATCGTCCAGCTGAATCACGTACTGGGACACTTCCTGCCGTTGCTGATTCACTTGCTGTTTTATTTGCTGCGCTACCAATGCTGTTTAATACGGTTGTTATTTGGGTGTTTAATGTATTGGCTTGTTCTATTAACTCAGCTATTACTTCTTGTGTGAATATGATCACCGCTTCGCGAGTTGCTAAATTTAAAGTAGGCGCCCATTGTAAATACAAAGTACCGTGACCGGCTGTGGTTAATACTGGGTTTTCTGGGTCTGTATTGTCATAAACTGGCTCTACGTATCCACCTGACGCGATGCCAATCGGTAGTGTTAAACCATCCACATCCAATGTGTAACCGTTTCTAACAGACGTTAAATCGATATCGTCATTAACAACAACATTTCTATCACCTGCCACTAAATTTAAACTTGTTATTCTGTGCATTTTTTTATTCCTGAATTACGTTTTTAATAAAAATCGCCGCCTTTTTTGAACAATTGGCAGACAACGTTGTTAACTCGTTCTCCAATAAAAGTATTGTTCGGGGCTAATGATGTGCGGTAAAAATCAACCGTGATCCAAGGGTCGTAATCAGTTGCAGTAACTATTGCAGTAATATCAGCAAATATTGATTCACCATTGGTGGGAAGGTTAACTCTGGTTGTTCCTATTGATATATCTTTGCCTGTACTTAAGCTTGAATTTGACATGTATATTTTACAAAAAACACTTGCTGTATACGTTGAGTCTGTGTGCCTGACATCTAAAGTTGATAACACTAAAAAACGACTAAAATCATTATTTCCTTTTACTTTAAATTTTAAACCTTCTATGGGATTCGATGACTGATTTGCAGTCGCAATTGTTACGATGTTAAACGTCTTAACATCTGCATCAACAACGTCACCAACGATATTTTTTGCATAAACATTATTTGCGAGCACTTCATCAGCTTTTAGAGCAGCTGCTGAAATTGACTCTCTTACGATTAATGAACCATCATACAGAGCTAATGGGACTGTCCAACTTGCATTTGAACCACTTGTTGATGCAACTTTTGTTGTTATCTTTGGTGATGTTAAATTGTTATTTGTGATTGTTAATTTGTCACCAATTAACGGATGACGGCCATATGTATTAAACACCCAAGTGTTAACATCTGAGTTTGACCAGGTACCGTTATAATCCGTTTTTACCCATGTCATATCTCCCGCTATATTTTTACCATCTGCGCCTTTTAATTCGGCTTTTTGCTCATTGGTTAAAACAATAGTTCCAGAAGGTATTATCAACTCGTCAGTATCTGCTAGGTACTTTAATGCTACTTGTACGCTCTCAGATGTTGATCCATTCTTTGCAACGGTGAAGTTACCTATGAAGATATTCTCGCCAACAGTTCCATCGTTCAGATTAATATGACCAGAGATAAAACCGTTGTTGTCTGTGATTTGACCGCCACGAACTATTAACCCGCCGTCACTCGTTTGGAATGCTTGCATTAATTGACTAACCGATGCGGTTTGACCATCAGCAGTGGTTATTTGAACTTTGCTTAAGGCTTCCGACAACGGCATTGTTATCCATTCGTTTGTTGGATTAGCAGCTACACATGCAACAGCGTCGGTTTCATCGGTTATATTTCCGTCTTCATCAATGCAATAACCTACCGCTGCTCTGGTGTATTCAATAGCGGATGCAATATCGTTATCAACTCGCGCTACTTCATTAACTAATGATTCAACACTGGCGCTATTCTCTGTGGTTTTAGTTGTAATCTCTTCTTGATATACAGCCAATGCACCTTTGAACGTTTTATCTTCTCTTGCCATGGCAAGTTGATTATTGATTAGTGCTATTTGAGCAGCGGCACTACGTTGAGCTAACGAACCCAATTCATCATTTAAAAATGCAAATGACGTTAAAGATTGTCTGAATGTGTTTGATTCTAATATTTGCTGATGTGAATTAACGCGAGTTAGAACAGGGGTAAACTCAGTTTGGTTAACTTTGTTTTCAATGCCTTTGCTGTTAATTATTGAATTTACTTCGCTAATACTTGCGTATTCACCGTCTAATAGAATACTGGTGAGCATACTCGTGATAGTTTGCTCACCGTCTAAGTTATCTTCACCAACGAAAAACTTAACAAGGGTCATTTCACCTTGTAAACCACCTAATGCAGCGTCCAAAGCCGCATCAATATCACCGCCGACGATTGCTGATATATCACCTTTCAGTTCTACTTTTAGAGACTCAAGTTCAATTTTACTTGCTGATTGTGATATCGATGTTGAATGAGCGGTGACTTGCCCCTCTAATACTTCAACTTGGTTTTTATAGCCAAGTAAAGATGCTTTAAATCCAACATTGTCACCAATTAATGCAATCGCGCCGGCAAATGTGCTTTGTAGTGAATTGGGGATTAATTCGGTGTCTTGGCGCAATAATGCCAAAGCGTTGTTTGTTGTTTCAGTTTCTGTTTTGTTAGATGTTATGTCTCTGTCGAATTGATTTAAGGTGTCTTGAGCATCTGATGATAGGTTTTCAAAATTAATCTCACCTTCTATTGCAGCTAAAACACCTTCACTCCATTTCTCTGTTGTAATTGTTGCATGAGCATAATCAGACTCACCGGCTAAGTTTATTGTATTAAGCCAAACGTGATACTGAGTAAGTGGCTCAACTGGTACGGTAAAGTTTGTCGCTGTACCTAAGTCTTGAGCATTTTCAAAATCATCTGCTGTATGTATTTTGGCATTAAACGTTGTGTTCAAATATGAACTGGCTATTTCAGGCTCTATTACTAATGAAAAGTTTGAAGCGGTTAATTTAATAGTTGGAGTGGTTGGCGTTTCAACTTCAAATGTTAGTAACGCTTTTTGCTTTGACTTATAACCTAATGAGTTTAAACCCCATAATTCAAACGTATATTCGCCAACTTGTAATGAATTAAGCACTAATGAAGTTGTGCTAATTTGGCTTTCTTGGATTATCTGTTCATTTAATATTAATTTATAACTGAACGATGGCAGTAAACTATTCCAAACAAGTTCAGCCTTACCATTATCTAAAACGTTTACAGTTAATCCGGTTGGTGTTGAAACAATAGAGGGGTCGATTAAATTTGTGTCTGGAATAACTGGTTTTGGGTTTTCGTCCAACCAAGTGTAAATATACGGTTGGTGCTCTGTCAGGTCTAAAGCTACATCACCGTCATCAAGCAATTCAACTTCATCTACTCGAAATAACTTTTGAGCAAAACCATTTTCAGGATCTGTTACTGGAACTATATCACCTGGTAAATATTTTAGTGTTTCTGGAAAACCAATTATGGATGCTGTTAAGTTCTCTCTAGAACGCTGACAAAGCACTCTAGCTGTTGTTCTAGCTTCGTAATAATTTGTACACCCTTCCAACTCGATCGTGGTTGAATATTCTTTACGTTGTGTAACTACTCCATTTACAACGGTGCCACCGTCCGCTTGTTGAAATGCAATATCTTCAGGGCTATTAGTTTCTGGCCATACGACTTCTTGTTTTTGCCAGTTAGCATCTGGATCGTAAAACGTGGCTTTAACTCTATTAAAACGAGAGTTTATTTCTGGGAACTCAATGTCTAAATCTTCACTAAAGAAATGCTCTCCCGCGATTAATTCATCAACTGGCTCATGATCAACTTCGAGTACTAAGTTAAGTTTCCCATCCACATCAGATAAACCACCTCGCATAGTTTTGAGGATAGCTTTAACGTTATCAATAACAGGCTTTGATGTGTCTAATATTAAGTTTGATGTAAAGCGGTTTTTGTATTCACCAGAATCTTGGTATGTAAAAATTTGCTCATTACAAATTATCTTACCATTCGAAATCGAACTGTAATTTACGTCTTCGTCGGTTAAACCAAAACCATAAACTTCATTTATCAGGTAGTCGTATAACTGATCTGTAGGAACTGAAGAAGCTGTGGTATCTACCCCACTATTTTTAGGGAAGTTAGCACACAAGACGCCTTTAATATCTTTAGTGACATTAGGTAAACCGTTAAATAAACCATCGGCGTTCAATTCTGCTCTTTCATATGAAACGGCCAATCCTGAATAAAGGTAATTTGCTGTATCGAATCCAGCATCTTCTAACTGCTCGTCTACAAACTGTCCATCCATTCCGTTCGTGAAGTTATGAGTGTAATACCAACGTCCTTCAGAGTGGTTAAACCGACTATCTAAATAAGGAAAATCATCTATTTCTGTTGCTGCGAATCCCTCTATTTGACCTTCGGACCATATAGAAATGAAGTGCATAAGATCATTTTTTATATCGTCGGTATCATTATCATTAGAACCTAACCATGCAATTGTGCCAGGCACTTTACCGCGAAATCCATAAACAACTTTTATAGAATCATCTGCGGCCGGTTTAGTTAAATCTTGACCGTACACACCTGTGTCACGTCTAGCTGTACTACCTAGCGTTACTGTTATTGCTGCTGCAGCTATCCACCAAAACATTTTATCGACCTTTATTATTGACATTAACAGGGTTAGCTTTACCCCAAGGAGTGTCTTTAACTATTAACGGTGTTTCATCAAAGCCTTTGTCGTTGGGGTAATATACTTGCTGGCTTGCACTATTTGTTTTACGCCCACGAACGGCATCAAATTGAGCCCAAACACTAGCTGCAGTAATTGAAAGGACACTTTTTTTAGTATTCATTGAGTCCAGTGAACCTCTCCACAAAAGGATCTTGGATTTTTTAGCTCCGTCTGAACTGATATATAAACGTTCTACTGTGACCTTTTTTCCTTGCCAATTACCTTGAAGAAGTAAAGCCAACATCGTTTTATCTGCATCATTGAATTTGAACGTCGTGTCATTTGTACTTAATCTGGTTGAATAACTTACCGAATCAACTTTATTGAGCTTTCCACCCACGTATGTGGTGCCTTCATGTTGAACATCTGCATTCTCATCATCGGTTAAATATAAGTTGCCATTTGATAATTCCATAGTTAACAAATGTAAGAATATGAAGGATCTGGACTGAAGAATCTCTAGCAAAACTGGGTCTAAATCACGCATTAACCAACCTCTCTACAACTGATCTCGATTGATACTCTTTTACCTCTGGAAACTGCAAAAGATATGTCTGCATCATCGTTTTCTAGTTCAACTTGAAAGTTAACGTCTGAACCAAATTTAATTGATGTGTTAATAGGAACGTCTTTGATTAATGGTGGAAATATTGTGGCTGTTGATTGACCCGTTCCACTTGAGTTTATTTTTGTATTTACCTGGTAAACTTTTGGGTGATTACCAAACTGAATAAAGTCCATTGCTTTCCAAACACCAGTGACTGAAGCCGGTAATAATTCAACTGGAATTGAAGTGGCGTTTTGAGTTAATTCTGTTCTTGTTTGTGGGGTACCACCACCTAGGCCTAATGGTGGTAATGGGTTATAAATATTGAACACTCCAAATTGACCACCAATTGAATTAACAAAGGCCTGAGTTTCACAACCAAGTTCATAGTTAAATGGCACAGTTTCAAGATTGAGTTCCCACGAATGACCTAACGACCCTTTACGAACGATGCGTTTATACGCTTTTGGATTAGGATTAATTGTATTATTGGTAGATACAATTTCAGCGTTTCTGAATCTAGCTAAATGTACTGGAAACTGGCTCATATATTTTCTTCAGGCAATAAAAAACCCGCTGAATTAGCGGGTTTGTTTGTGGTTAAGGTTGTATTTAATCTGGTAATAGTGCTGGCTTGTTAGTTGGTATTTCTGTTGACGCTTTAGTATCACTATTTTCATTATCTGTTTCGGCTTCCACTCCATAATCAGGGTGAAGTTGAACTTGAATATTAACCATCTTTCTGAGAAGTCGGTTGTTTTCTTTGAGCAGTGCATTCCTTTCATTAATTTTGAAATACCATGCAACAATTTCTCTGCAAACCAAGAATATTAATACTACTACCGCAATATAGACTAAAATATAATTCACGCCTGACATACTCACTCCTTTGATTTTATTTTGACTAATTTATGTAATGAGTAACCACATTAAACTGGTCTTGAGATTGATTCAAGTAATTTACGGCGAGCTTTGTTGCCGCTTCTACGTTCAAACTTCTTAACATTTTCTATTGAATCGCCAGTGTGATAATGGATTTGTAAAGGTCTGGTATTTTCAACTGACTGTCCTTTAGTGTGATCTACTACTGTCTCTTGAGGATGGACTATTGCGTACATACCACCTTTACCATCAACTCCACCAATTCTTGCACCGTCACCTGTATAACCACCACCCTCAAATGATGCTAATGACGAAGTAGCAGCTAGTGTTGCTGCTGCGGCTAAAGGTTGTGTAATTCCCTCTGCTGCAGCTGCTGCTCCAGGTGCTAAACCGGGGCCAACTATTGGAATGGCTGCTGTTGAAGCAAAGGCATTTATTGCAGCTAAATGAGCACCCGCTTGAGCTTGTCCGGTGACTTGTGCCACATAGCTGGATGTTGAAGCTTTACCTAATGATTTTTCTAAAGCGAACAAAACTAATCGTTGCGTTCCAATCTCAACTAACGAACTAACCATTGAACGACCAAAACTTTCAGCTATATTTTCAGCAAGATTACCAAAACCTTCCCATTCAAAAATAGCTTCAGTTACACTGTTTGAAACGTTACGACTGAAGTTTGTTAAGCTATCAGCCCATAACTGATCCGTATTCATTGCTGTATTTCTGATGGATTCTGTGTAACTTGCCCAAAAGTCGTTATTCTCTTGTTTAAGATTGTTTTTATGTTGTGCTTCTAACTGTTCTTTTGCAATTCTGTATTCTTGTTCAATATCCGCGGTAACTAAATTTTTCTCTTCGAGTAATGCAAATTCATCCTGCATTGCTTTTAGTTTACGGTTATAACGTCTATTTTCTAATTCAACTTCTTTACCTTCCATTTCAAGTTGAGCATCAAATAATTGTTGATATTGATTACGAGCTGAATCAATTAGTTTTTGCTGACTCGCTGTTACACCTTTTTCATCATCGTTTAGTAACAAGCTACTTAAATCAGTTTTTTTATTACCATTATTTACTTGATCTTTAGCTGCAGCTTCAAATTTGGCCTGAGCATCAGCAATCCAACCCTTAATTTTTTCTGATGGGATTGGCTCACTTAATAATTGATTAAAAGCTATGTTGGCTGCAGCGGTATTGCCTTTTACTTCTATGGCAAAATTTTTAAAGCTTTTAAGCGATGAAGATTCAATTCCAACAGCATCCATTAACGCTGCTGCAACATTAGCGGCTTTAGCTAAGTCTTGAACTAAAAAGTTTACAACTTCATATCCAACTACTTTTAACCCTTGGTATATGATTTTAACACCATGTGCGGAATCAGCTAAATACCCAATTCCTGTTGCCACTAACGATATAACTTGTTTAGCTTGCTCACCAAACCCGCCAGCCTCTTTGGCTGAGTCGGTCCACATGTTGGTTAGCTCCGCTATTATTGGGGCAGTTTCAGTTGCTAATACTATTCCAAAACTCTGAGTTGTTTTTTTAGCACGATCAAATGAATCGTTCGCCATTTCAACTTTAGCTGCATCAATTCTGGTAAATGCAATACCTAAGATTTCCGCTTCTGCCGTTAATTTAGCTATACCCTCTGAACCGTTATTCATGAGGTTTATCATTTTAACGCCAGATTTACCCATTAATGACTGGGCGATATAAACTTTTTGGCTTTGGTCCTCAACGTTTTTTAATCGGTCGGCAATTAACTTAAATTGTTCTTCTGGTGCCAGTCCTTTAATTTGTTCAATGGATAAACCTAATCCATCCAGTGCATATTTTGCTTCACCGGTACCAGTTTGAGCTACTTGGCCAAGCCCAACTTGCATACGTTGAAGTGACTTTGTTAATTCGTCATTTGTCGCGCCGTTAATATTTGCGGCATGTTGTAAACCACTTAATGCTTGAGTAGTTATGCCAAGGCGATCAGCTGTTTTAGCTTGCTGATCTATAAACTCTGCATTTTTAGCATAAATAGCCGTTAAAGCCGCAACAGCAGCTAGACCAAAACCAGTCATGATTTTGGCACTACCACCTACCATTTTACGGGTATTGGTTGCCCAAGAATTAGTGCTTTTATTGGCTTTTTTGAGCTCAGCGGTTAGCTTCGCACTTTTGCCCACTAAATCTATAGTAAGTGTTGCTATTGATGCCATTTTAACGGTCTCTTATTTAACGTTTAACTTTTTTTCGCCAAGGGCAGGAGTTTAAAAACGCTTCTGATTCGCGGCGTTTTTGCTCATATTCTATTTTTCTTTGTTCTGTTCTGTCGTAAGTTAGTCCAATCTTCATTGACTGATGGACTAACCTCAGCTCTAGTTCGTGAGCAGGGAGTTTGTTTCGGAGTTCGTAAATGGAGCAACCTAAGTTGTCTGCTAAATTACACAGAGCTTGTAACTCAGGTTGCCGTTTTAGTTTTTTTCAATTCCTTCCAAATTTTCTTGCTCCAAGTTTGTGAAAAACAAACCTGTTGTGTGAATTTTTGTGAGCTGGTAAACGTCCAAAGTTTTCAACAATTTTGCTGATTCTTTATCATTAAATTTGCCATGCAACATATAGTAAGTATTGCGTAATGCTAATTTTTCCAATTTATCTAATTTGGCAGTATCTTGGCTATTGTCACTAAATAACTTTCTCGTTTGATTTTCGGTGTCTGCAGGTAAACGGTGCAACACCATTTTACCAATGTCTTTGATGTCAAACTCACGAGTGGTAGTTGCTAATTCACCATTCATTATTTGTTCGGCAGTGATCATTTTCATTACAATCTACCCCGCTGATACCGTACTAAACGTAACTTGCTGTAATTTGCCAATACAACCAAACATTTGCTTGCCTGACTCTTTACCTGACTCACCACTAAAGTGGTCTTGTGGAATAAGTACAGCGTCTTGGATTTCACCACTGGCACGAGTTACTTTGATGGTTATATGAGTACGAGCCTTTACTAAATCAGTAAATAATTTTTGGTCTGCGTTACCTGGCTTATGACGAAAAGCCAATTCAAAGTCTTGATCTTCTGGTAATGCTTTTTTGCTATAACTGCGATTTGCTGCAGCTATGTCGGTGTCATCTTCCCATTGTTCACCAGAGTTAATTTGTGGGATCACATCTAGCCCAGGCAAAACAGTATCAACCGTTCCTTCACCTGTAGAGCAAAACTGGAATACGGATTTATGAGAATCAACGGTGTCGCTTGCCGGAGTTGTAACTGGAGTTGGAGCTGGCATGATTTATACCTCTATTTTGTTGTAATAAAAAACATAATCTAATGACTCGCGGTATAAACCTGAGTCGGTTTCAAAATCTGGAATTCGGCCTTGTTTTAACGCCGACTGAACTTTAATTTCGTTATCTTCATAACCTTTTTTATTAAAAATAAGGTCAATTTGTTTTGCTATTAATTTGGCTGTAGCTGCACGTTTGCTATAGCAGTCGAACTGAATCGAAGCTTCGCTTTGATTGTCTTCATCATGAAGTTCTATTGGTGTTACATCATTGGTTACTCTAAGCAGAACATATTTATCTTTTGAGTTATGTTTGGTTGTTAAATGAAATTGATTACCAATGATGTCTGTTAACGCTGCAACCAATATGGCTTTTGCTCTAATGCTATCTTCTATCATGATGTTTTATACTTTTTGGCTATGCGTTTTTGGGCTAATTTAATGCGTTTGGCGAGTTGATGATTTATCACAACTACGCTTTGTTTTGTTCGCTTGGTAAATGCGTTTCTAATAATAGGATTTGCTGAATGGCCACTGGTACCGTATTCATAATGAACAATATAAGGAACTTTAAACACGCCAACTTGAACTAACGACACTACATTTTCACCAAATTTCTTGGTGGTAAAACCTTTACTTGTACTCGCTCTAACTTTAATTCTAGATTTTAAAAAGCCCGGGCGTATTTCTACTTTTCCACCACGTTTAGTTTTTACTATTCTGGTGATATTGGATTCTGTTACATTGCGCGTCATGCTGTCTTTAAATTTTACCGCTCCGGCTCTTAATGCACTGGTAAACATACCCGCGGCTTTTTTCTCGCCTACTTCTTTTGCTATTTCTAGCAATGCTTTTTCCATGGTTTTTAAACCTTGGATATCAATACCCACATCAAGCATCTGTTAACTCTTTTACAATGATCTCTGTACTCACATTGGCAAAATCTACATTTGTGGGTTGGCCAATGATTTCGTAGGTTGCTGACTTATATTTAATTACATGAGTAGCCGTGATTTTATTGCTATAACGACAAGTGATTTTATGAGTAGCTTCGCCCATAAGTTGACCGCTAATTTCCGTTTCTTTTGTGGCCAAGGTTTCAACTTTTACCCACTTATGAAAATCGAACTCTGGTTCGTCGTCGTTATAACCGTCATATTCGTCGTCATAATCGTCATTTGAGTTTGTGGTTTTGTAAAAACCTACTTTTTTGTCATATGACGCTGAAGATTGATATTTCATGAAATATCTACCGTTAACTCAGTACATATTGCTTTATATGCATTTGGGACATCATAAAGCTGGACTGGCGCTGAATCTTCGCGGTTGCGGAACCAGTCGGCAATAAGGACTAATAGCGCTTGTTTTGCTAATTCGTATTTGTCTTGGTCTTGG
>Ga0209345_10006298_pt1 | contig 10786 bp, 10 predicted proteins | sample Cruoilmetagenom7_FD_187294 | JGI IMG/M metagenome (GOLD analysis project Ga0209345, IMG submission 187294) | Oil polluted marine microbial communities from Coal Oil Point, Santa Barbara, California, USA - Sample 7 (SPAdes) (version 2) | ecosystem: Environmental > Aquatic > Marine > Oil seeps ...
CGGGTCGGCTGATCCAGCAGCGGCAGCAGCAGATCGCCCGACCCGCAACCAAGGTCCAGCACGCGACCCGCCCCCAGATCGCGCAGCGCGCCCAGCACCGCCGCCAGCCTTTCGTCATGCAGCCAGTTGGTCATGCAATCCGCCGGAAAGTCATCTGCCCTGCCCCCGTTCCAGTCTCATGCTTCCCCTTAGCAGAGTGTTTGGTGCTGGACAGCCTCCTGACGATCAAAGATCATATTCAGGATATGGAGGATATCACATGACACCCCGCGCCCTGATCCTGAGCCTTGCCCTGACCTTTGCGACCTCTCCCGGCATCGGACAGGCCGAAGTCCTGACCGTGCAGCCGGTGGCGCAGGATGTCTGGGCGCTTGTCGGCCCCAAGGAACAGCGCGCCCCCAAAAACCTCGCCAATAACGCGACCTTCGGCCTGGTGGTCACCCCCGAAGGCGCGGTGCTGGTCGATCCCGGCGGATCGTGGAACGGGGCGGCGATGATCCACGAGGTGATCCACGGCATCACCGATCAGCCGGTGACCCATGTGATCGACACCGGCGGGCAGGATCACCGCTGGCTTGGCAATGGCTACTGGCAGGCGCAAGGGGCCACGGTCATCGCCTCCTCCGCCGCCGTGGCCGATCAGACCGCCCGCGCCTCGATGCAGACCAGCGCGCTGGCGCAGCTTCTGGGCGAGGGGCTGGCCCAGACAGAGCCTGCCTTTGCCGATGTGACCTTCGACAGCGACTACCGGTTCAGCCTCGGCGGGCTGACCTTCGAGATCATGCACCGCGGGCAGGCCCATACCCCCGGCGACAGCTTTGTCTGGCTGCCCGCGCGCCAGACGGTCTTTACCGGCGACATCGTCTTTACCGAGCGCGTTCTGGGCATCCTGCCGCAATCCAACGTCAAAAGCTGGATCGCGGCCTTCGACGCGGTGGCCAGCCTCGACCCCGCGCATCTGGTGCCCGGCCATGGTGCCGCCACCACGCTGGATGTCGCGCGGCGCGACACCCATGACTATCTGGTCAATCTGCGCAGCCGGATCGGCGCATTGATCGAGGATGGCGGCACCATCATGGACGCCCCGATGATCGACCAGTCCGCGTTCAGCTACCTTGAGCAGTTCGACGCGCTGGCAGGCCGCAACGCGCAGGCCACCTTCGAGCAGATGGAATGGGAATGACCCCGGTTCAGCCCTGCTGCCACCCGGTCAGGAAACTGGTCAGGTTCGCCCCCAGATCGGGTTGCAGATAGCCGCCCTCCTGCACGATCAGCGCAGGCAGGCCCGTCGCGGCAATCACCGCCGCGATCCGGCCAAATCCCGGCGTGGTCACGGCAAAGCCCTTGAACGGGTCGTTCTCATGCGCGTCCAGACCCAGCGCCACCACCAGAACATCGGCCCCAAAGGCGGCGATCCGCTCCAACCCGTTGTCCAGCGCCTTCAGGAAAGCCGCATCATCGGTGCCGCGCGGCAAGGGCAGGTTCAGGTTGTAGCCCAGCCCCGCACCCGCCCCGCGTTCATCCGCATGGCCCCAGAAGAACGGATAGAACCGCACCGGATCGGCATGGATCGACACGGTCAGCACATCGCGGCGGTGATAGAAGATGCCCTGCGTGCCATTGCCGTGATGCACGTCGACATCCAGGATCGCGGGCCGCTTGCCCGCCCGCAGGAACGCCTCGGCGGCGATGGCGGAATTGTTCAGAAAACAGAACCCGCCCGCCAGATCGTCAAAGGCGTGATGCCCCGGCGGGCGCGACAGCGCATAGGCGACATCGGCCCCGCCCAGCACGGCCTCCGCCCCTGACAGCGCCGTCTGCGCCGACCAATAGGCGGCCTCCCACGTGCCCGCCGCGATGGGACAGGCGGTATCGGCCTGATGATACCCCGCCTGCCCCACCGCCGAGCGCGGATAGGACGCGCCGCGCCGGTCGGGATGGATATTCGGGATCACCTCGTCGCTGGCCCCCTCGATCCGCGACCAGCGGGTGTGGATGGTGCGCAGGAAATGCAGGTATTCCGGCGAATGGATCGCGCCCAGCGGCCCCATCCCGTGATCGGCGGGCGCGGCGAAGCGGCACCCGGCCGCAACCGCCGCCTTGTGCAGCACCTCGATCCGTGCGGGCTGTTCGGGGTTGGGCGACATCGCGCCATTGGCCATGAACATCTTGGGATCATGCGCCCATTGGCGATCATCGAAAAAGGCTTGCATCGTCTTGTTTTCCTTCACGTTTTGCGCAAGGTGCCGCGTCAGAACGCCACCGCGCCCTGCCCTTTCAGGCCCAGCATCGCGCGCGCCTCGTCGGGTGTGGCAAGGCTGTGACCCAGCTCTTCCAGCATCCCGCGCAGCTTGGTCACCTGTTCGGCGTTGGACCGCGCCAGCACGCCTTTCGAGATGTAGAGATTATCCTCAAGCCCCACGCGCACATGTCCGCCCAGACTGGCCGAGACCAGCGCCATCGGCATCTGCTGCCGCCCCGCCGCAAGGGTCGAGAACAGGTAATCCTTGCCGAACAACCGGTCGGCGGTGGTCTTCAGATGCACCAGATGCTCGGGCTCTGCCGCGACGCCGCCCAGAACACCCATCACGAACTGGATGAACAGCGGCCCCTGCACCAGCCCCCGGTCCCGGAAATGCGCCAGCATGTAAAGGTGCCCCAGATCATAGCATTCGAATTCGAACCGCGCGCCGCGCTCGGCCCCCATCAGGCGCAGCACACCTTCGATGTCGCGCGGGGTGTTCTTGAACACCAGATCGTCGCTGTCGCGCAGGAACGGCTCTTCCCAGTCATGCTGCCAGTCGGTGCGCTTGCCCAGCATCGGATACAGCGCGAAATTCATCGTGCCCATGTTCAGGCTGCACATCTCGGGTTCCGCTGCCATCGGCCCCGCGATCCGTTCATGCAGCGGCATCACGGCGCTGCCGCCCGTAGACAGGTTGATCACCGCGTCGCAGCCTGCCTTGATCTGCGGCAAGAAGGCCATGAAATTGTCGGGCCGGGCCGAGGGCCGCCCCGTCAGCGCATCGCGCGCATGCAGATGCAGGATCGCCGCCCCCGCATCCGCAGCGCCGATGGAGTGCGCGGCAATCTGCTCCGGCGTGACCGGCAGATAGGGCGACATCGACGGTGTGTGAATGGACCCGGTGATCGCGCAGGACAGGATGATCTTGGCCATCCGCTACACCTGTTCCGTCATGGCGCGCAGCGCCTGCGGGGCAAAGGCGGTCAGGGCGGCGGTCAGTTTCGCGATGATCTCGTCCACATGCGCCTCGGTCGCGGTCATCGGCGGGCAGACAAGGAAATGATCCCCCGCCCGCCCGTCTCGGGTGCGGCGGGAATAGATGATCAGCCCCTCGGCATAGGCCAGTTCCACAAGCTCCAGATAGGCGTTCAGCTCCGCAGGCAGCGGCTCCATCGTGGCGCGGTCCGCGACCAGTTCGAAGGCCAGCAGCAACCCCTTGCCGCGCACATCCCCGATGAAGGGGAAGCGGTCCATCAACCCCTCCAGCCGGGCTTTGAGCAGCGCGCCGATGCGGGCGGCATTGGCGGTCAGGTCTTCCGTCTCGATCACCTCCAGCACGGCCAGCCCCGCGGCGCAGGCCAGCGGATTGCCCGCATAGGTGAAGCCGTGGGCAAAACCGCCCTGATCCAGCACCGGACCCACGATCCGGTCATGGGCGATCATCGCCCCCAAGGGCGCATAGCCCGCCCCGAACCCCTTGGACAGCGCGATGATATCGGGGGCCACACCCCAGTGATCGGCCCCCAGAAACGCCCCCGTGCGCCCGCCGCCGCACATCACCTCGTCATGGATCAGCAGCACACCGTGGCGCGTGCAGATCTCGCGCACAGCCTGCATATAGCCCGCAGGCGGCACCAGCGCGCCGGTTGAGGCGCCGCCGACGGGTTCATGGATGAAGGCCAGCACCGTATCGGCCCCTTGCGCGATGATCTCGGCCTCCAGCATGGCGGCGTAATGCGCGCCCGTGGCGGAATCATCCGCGTCCAGCCCGTCCAGATAGGCGCGCGGCGCGGGGATCTTGGGCATGACCTGCATCATCGGCGCGAAAGGATCGGCCAGCGGGCCATAGCCGGTGATCGCCAGCGCCCCCAGCGTGCAGCCGTGATAGCTGGGCTGGCGCGAGATCACCTTCCACCGACTGCCCTGCCCCACGGCCAGCGCATATTGCCGCGCGATCTTGAGGGCACTTTCCACCGCCTCCGACCCGCCCGAGACGAAGAACACCTTCTCCATCCCTTCGGGCATCAGCGATGCTGTCTTGGCGGCCAGCCGCTCGGACGGGTCCGTCTCGAAATGCAGCCGGTAGCCGAAGGTGGATTTCTCCATCTGCGCCCGCATCGCGGCCAGAACATGCGGATGCGAATGGCCGATATTGCTGACCATCGCGCCAGACGAGCCGTCAAGGTAACGCTTGCCCTCGACATCCCACATATAGACGTCGCGCGCCTCGGCCAGCACGGGGCGGCGGGCGCGGGTCTGGTAGAAGAGATGGCTTTCGGGCCGGGAATTCAACAGGGGCTGGCTCATATCAGGGGTCTTTCAGGTGACGGGAAGGGCCGCGCAATCGCGGGGCAACAGACGCAGGACCACGCTATCGCCCGGCGCGAAAGGCGCAATGTCAATCATGTTGATCGCCTGCAGCGCGTGATCGTTCACCCGCAGGAAATAGCGTGCGGCCTGACCCTGGTAATCCACGGCCTCGACCGTGGCGGGAACCATGATCGCCGTGTCATCGGTGCTGTCCGCAGGCATCAGTTTCAGCTTTTCGGCGCGGATCACCAGCTTGGCGGCGCTGGCCTCGCCCAGCTTCGGGGCGCGTTTGCGCGGGATCACGACGCGGGCAAAACCGGCCACATCCAGCGCCACGGCATCGGCCTGACGGTCGGTCACGCGCGCCTCGAGGATATTGGCCGCCCCAAGAAAACGGGCCACGAATTCGCTGGCCGGCGTGTTGTAGACCTCGTCCGGCGGGCCGACCTGTTCGATGCGCCCCTCGGACATGACGATGATCTGATCCGACATGGCCAAGGCCTCGGACTGGTCATGCGTCACGAAGATCGAGGTGACGCCCAGTCGTTTCTGGATGTTCTTCAACTCGACCCGCATATCCTCGCGCAGGTTGGCGTCCAGCGCCGACAGTGGCTCGTCCAGCAGCAGCACATCCGGCTCGATCACCACGGCACGGGCCAGCGCGATACGCTGTTGCTGCCCGCCCGACAGTTCCGACGGATAGCGATGCGCCAGATGCGGCAGTTGCACCAGATCCAGCGCCTGCATCACGCGACGCTCGGCCTCGGCCTTGTCCACGGGGCGGTATTTCAAACCGAAACCCACGTTCTGCGCCACGGTGCGATGCGGAAACAGGGCATAGTTCTGGAACACGATCCCCAGATTGCGCTTGTGGATGGGGATGTCGTTGACGCGGCGGCCATTGATGCTGATGTCGCCCTCGGTCGGGTCCAGAAGGCCCGCCACCATCCGCAGGGTCGTGGTCTTGCCACAACCGGACGGCCCCAGAAGCGTGCAGAAACTGCCCTCGGGGATATCCAGCGACATCTTCTGCACCGCCGTGAAGGTGCCGAAGCGCTTGACGATATTGCTGAGTGTGACGGCGGCCATGAAAGATCCTTCTCGCAGGCAGGCGGGGTGCCCCAGCGGGGGACACCCCAGAAATCGGGCCTCGTTCAGAACCCGCGCTGCACGCGGCTGAAGGTCTCGGACCATTCCGCCTCGTTCCCGTTCCAGTAGGCGGGATCGGCAAAGGTCAATGAGGCCAGCGTGCCGGTCGGGTCATAGGCGGGCAGCGTCGGGATCTTGGTGCCCAGATCGACCTTGGTGCCGTCCAGTGCGGGCGGATAGTTCTGCCCTTCCGCGACCGCGATCGAGGTTTCGGGTGCCAGCATGAAGTTCAGCAACTCCTCGCAGGCCTCGACCGGAGAGCCCTTGATGACGAACAGGCATTCCTGCCAGCCGAACCCGTTGGGCGGATCGTAATAGCCGATATCGTGACCCTGTTCCTGCAAGGCGGCGATGCGGCCCGACCAGCCTTCGGTCACGTAGATTTCTTCCTCGGCCAGCAGGCTCATCAACTCGGCCCCCGAGCCCCAGTATTTCAGTGCCAGATCGCGGTGGCTGCGGATCGCGTCCCAGACCGCTTCCATATCCGCGATGGCATTGGGGTCCTGCCCGGTCTGCAGCGCGCCATACCAGATCCGCGTGCGCCAGTCCGACCAGCCGCCGATCTTGCCCTTGTAGGCCTCGTCGATCAGGATGCTGGCGCCCTTCTCCTTCATCTCCTCGTCCGAGATGTATTTGCGGTTATAGGCCAGCCCCGTGGTGCCGTAGTTGTAGGGCACCGCCGACAGGTAATCGGGCGTGACACGGCGATAGGCATTGGTCAGCGCGTCCATCACCAGCCCCATGTTGGGGATGTTGTCGGTGTTCAACTCGACCGTCAGACCGAAATTCACATAGCGGGCATAGTCGAAGACGCCCGAGAGATGCGCGATGTTATACTCCCCCTCCTGGCTGGAGCGGACCTGCGCCAGATATTCGTCGCCGCCCGAAAAGGTGCCATCCACCACATTGATGCCCGTGGCCGCCGTATAGGGATCGAAAGCATGTTTGCGGAACGCCTCGGACACCACGCCGCCCCAGCCGTCAAAGCGCACCTGCTGCACGGCCTGCGCATTGGCATATCCGGCGAAAGGCGTCTGCAAACCGTAGGCCGCGCCCGCGGCCCCGATCAGGCCCAGAAAACTGCGCCGGTCCATATCGCCGTTGCGATAGCGTTCCAGTAGACGGTCATAGCGTTTGGTATTGTCCATATCGGTCTCTCCTTGGGTTGGAATGATCGCGGTTCTACTTGCCGCGTTTCGTTGAAAGGCTGCGGGCCAGCGCCGCGCCCAGCAATGGCAGGCCCACGGTCAGCAGGATCATCACCGTGCCCAGCGCATTGATTTCCGGGCTGATCGAATTGCGCAGCATCGAGAAGATCTGCGTCGGCACCGTCTCGACCCCGCCGGGTTTCCAGAACAGCGTCCCGGTGATGTCGTCAAAGCTGATGGTGAAGGCAAACAGCGCCCCCGCCGCCACGGCGGGCGTCAGCAGCGGCAGCGTGATCGAAAAGAAGGTCTGCACCGGCGATGCGCCAAGGCTCAGCGCCGCTTCCTCGACATCGCGGCGGATGCTGACAAGCCGCGCCTGCACCACAAGGATCACGAAGGGCAGCGTGAAGATCACATGCCCCGCCAGCAGCAGCGCAAAGCTCTTGCCGATGCCAAGCCAGTTGAGGAACAACAGCAGCGCCACGGCCAGCACCACCTCGGGCACCAGAATGGGCGCGATCAGTGCGGTGGTGATCAGGTTCTTGCCCGGCACATCATAGCGCACCAGCGCAAGGCTCGCCAGAACGCCCAGCGTCGTGGAAATCACCGCCGTCATCAGTCCCAGCACCAGCGAGGTGCGAAAGGCGCGCATCACCGCATCATTGTTCCACAGCGCCTCGAACCAGCGCAGCGACAGGCCCGTCATCGGAAAACTGCCGAACTGGTTGGCGTTGAACGACAGCAGCACCACCACCGCCACCGGCAGGAACATGAACGCATAGACCGCGATCGCATAGGAACGGATCAGAACCCAGCCCATCAGCCCAGCCCCCCCATCAGCCCAGCCCCTTGGCAAGCTGCGACATGCCCAGATAGCGGTTATAGACCGCCACCAGCACACCCAGCACCATCAGCAGCAGCAGAGACAGCGCCGATCCCAGCGGCCAGTTGAGCTGCGTGATGATCGCCTCGAACACCAGATTGGCGAACATCGCATCGCGCGGCCCGCCCAGCACCAGCGGCGTGATGTAGGTCCCCGCCCCCAGCACGAAGCACAAGAGCCCCCCGGCAGCCAGACCCGGCAGCGACAGGGGCAGCGTGACCTGCAAAAAGGACTGCCAGCGCGTCGCCCCCAGCGACGTAGCGGCGTCCTCAAGGTTCGTGTCGATCCCCTCAAGGCTGACATAGACATTCAGCACCATGAACGGCAGCAGGAAATGGACAAGGCCAAGGATCACGGCGGCCTCGTTATAAAGCATCTGGAGCGGTTCCGAGATCACGCCCAGCGCCATCAACCCCGTATTGACCGCGCCCGAAGCCCCCAGAATGTTGATCCAGCTCATCGTGCGGATGATGTAGCTGATCCAGAAAGGCAGCATCAGAAGCAGCAGCAGGATCATCTTGTTGCCGCTGGAGCGCGCGATGAAATAAGCCGCCGGATAGCCAAGCAGGGCGCAGAGCACCGTGGTGATCGCGGCGATCTTCAGCGTGTTCAGCAGGATGAAGCGATAGAAGGGATCGGTCAGCGCCTTGATCCAGTTGTCCAGATGAAAGCCTGCCGTATCCGCCCCCACGGACGAGCGCAGCCAGAAGGAATAGACCACGATGAACAGCAGCGGCACGAACAGCAGCAGGGCCACCGCCCCAAGGGCCGGGGACAGCAGGATCCAGGGCTGACGCGCCTCGCGCCTTTCGATACTCATGCCGGTTGCTCCATCATTCGCGCAAAGATTGACAGGACAGGGTGCATTGATCCAATAGATACTTAAGATACTGAATATTGATGGGATCAATGGCAGCCTCACCGGAAAAACTGGCCCGCGAACTGGACTGGAACCTGCTGCGCACCTTCGTGGTGATGGCTGATGCAGGCTCCATCACCCGCGCGGCCGAGGTTCTGGGCCTGCAACAGCCCAGTGTCTCGAGCGCGTTGAAACGGCTTGAGGCGCATCTGGGACGGCAGTTGATCGACCGCAGACCGGGCCGCTTTGCCCTGACCGAGGCGGGCCGCCTGCTCTATCAGGAGGCCGTCGATATCACGGGCGCTGTCCTGCGCATCGGCACCGCCATCCGCGAGGTGCAGGAGGAAGTCCGGGGCCATGTCACCATCGCCATCGCGAGCCACGTGGTCTGCCCCCTGCTGAACGAGGCCCTGGGCGAGTTTCACACCCGCCACCCGGCCGCGACCCTGTCCATCGACGTCAGCGCCAGTCGCGAGGCGCTCGAAAAGCTTCTGTCCCGCCGGGTGTCCTTCGCCATCTGTCTGGTGAGGGAGCGCAACCCCAAGCTGGAATACCGCCGCCTCTTCCGCGAATTCTTCGGGCTGTTCTGCGGTCCCTCGCATCCGCTCTACGGGCGCAAGGGGCTGGCCACCACCGAACTGGCCGGTCAGGCCGCCGTCAGTTTCGTGACCGACCAGATGACCGACGCGCTGCGCCCGGTGACGCTCATGCGGGCCGCTGCGGGGCTTGAGGACCGGGTGGTCGGATACTCGGCCAATCTCGAAGAGGTGCGCCGCATGATCGTGGCCGGTCTGGGCATCGGCCCCCTGCCACTGCATGTGGTGCGCGAGGATGTGGCGATGGGGCGGCTCTGGCGTCTGCCCCCCTATGACGACCCGCCCGCTATCGACGTGCATATCGTCTGGAACCCCCGCGCGCGGCTGAACCGCGCCGAAAGCTCGCTGCTGCAAGGACTGCGCGACAAGATCGACGCCACCCCCGAGGCCGAACGGATCTACACCTGATCGCCACACCGATCCCCCTTGAAGCGGCCGGGGAAACGCCCTAGCTTGCCCCTTGCAAACCGTTGGGGTGCCCCGTCCGGGGCTGAGAGGCGCGAGCCAACCCATCGAACCTGATCCGGGTCATACCGGCGGAGGGAACGGTGCATCATCAGGGCCATCGCGCCCGAAGGTCCCTTTCCCCCGTCGCTGATCCACATGACACGCGGGAGACATGGGATGACCCCCATCGCTTTGACCATCGCAGGCTCCGACAGCGGGGGCGGTGCCGGTATTCAGGCCGATCTCAAGACCTTCTCGGCGCTCGGTGTCTATGGTGCCAGCGTCATCACCGCGCTGACCGCGCAGAACACCCGCGCCGTGACGCGGGTCGAACCCGCCAGCCCCGCGATGATCGCCGCCCAGATCGCGGCGGTCTTCGACGATCTCGACATCCGCGCCGTCAAGCTGGGGATGCTGGGCGGGGTGGACGCGATCCGCACCGTCGCGGCGGGCCTTGCCGACCGGGATGTGCCCCTCGTCCTTGACCCTGTGATGATCGCCAAGTCCGGTGACGCGCTCCTGCCCGGTGACGCCGTCGCCACCCTGCGCGATGCGCTGCTGCCCATGGCAAGCCTGCTGACCCCCAACCTGCCCGAGGCCGCGCGCTTGCTGGACACCACTCCCGCGCAGGACGAGGCCGCGATGCAGGATCAGGGCCGCGCCCTCATGCGGCTTGGCGCAAGGGCCGTCCTGATGAAGGGCGGCCACGGTTCGGGCGAGACATGCACCGATCTTCTGATCACCACGGGCGGCACCCTGCGCCTGACAGCCCCCCGCCGTGCCACGCGCAACACCCACGGCACCGGCTGCACCCTGTCGGCGGCCGTCGCCGCCGGGCTGGCGCAGGGCATGGACATGGCGCAGGCTGTGACCCGTGCCCATGCCTATCTGCAAGGGGCCATCGCCGCCGCCGACAGCTTGCACATCGGCCAGGGCCACGGCCCCGTGCACCATTTCCACGCGCTCTGGTCGCCCATGGTGCAAGATGTCTGACGTCACCATCATCGGCGCAGGCGTCGCGGGCCTCTGGGCCGCCTATGCCCTGTCACAACGCGGGCTCACTCCCCGCCTGATCGACCGCCACGGCGCCCCCGGCGCGCATGGCTGTTCGTGGTGGGCAGGCGGGATGCTGGCACCCTTCTGCGAAGG
>Ga0209345_10006299_pt1 | contig 10786 bp, 7 predicted proteins | sample Cruoilmetagenom7_FD_187294 | JGI IMG/M metagenome (GOLD analysis project Ga0209345, IMG submission 187294) | Oil polluted marine microbial communities from Coal Oil Point, Santa Barbara, California, USA - Sample 7 (SPAdes) (version 2) | ecosystem: Environmental > Aquatic > Marine > Oil seeps ...
CTCAGTTGCAGGCTGGGCTGTTCATGCAGGAATCGGTTGCGGTAAATGCTGATAGAACCGTCCAGTTCGTAGCCTTCAGTGCTGGCCTTTACGCGTACTGCTCGGGCCTGTTGCCTGCCGCCAATGGGTTGCAGCCAGCCGCGGTGGTACAGCACGCTGTAGTCGCCACTGCGGGTCAGGCGGCTTGCATCTGCGCTCAGGCGTAAATCGTTGCGTGGCAATTCCTCAAAGGCCTGCAAAGGGTAGCCGTCCCAACTGCGCGGAAACACGGCGCCGCTGATGTCGGCAGGTACAATATCCGGCCAGTATTCATCGTTCACACCGATACCGCTCTCATTGGCAAACACCAGCACCTCGACCTTGTACAGATCGGCGGCGCTGGCCATTGCCGTCAGACTCGAAAGGGTTGCCAGTGTCAGGGTGCGCTGCAGTAAACCGGGCATAGGATCACTCTTTCTCTTTGGGTGACAGTTGGGTAAGCAGTGACTCGACCGCTTCGAAACGGGACGCGACCTTTTCCATGGGTTGAGTAAACCGCAATACGCTGGCACCGTCCAGACGGAAACGCTGTGGCTGGCGCTGAATCATGGTGATCAGTGTCAGAGGGTCGATGTTGGGCTCGGCTTCGAACTCGATACGACCGGCCTTGTCGCCGGCATCAAGCTTGACGATGCCCAGGGCTTCAGCTTTCAGCTTGAGGTGCGTCAGCCGCATCAGGTTGCGGGTCGGCTCAGGCAGCAGGCCAAAACGATCAATCATTTCAACCTGCAGTTCATCCAGTGCGTTGGCATCCACTGCATTGGCAATGCGCTTGTAGATGATCAGCCGGTTATGGACGTCCGGCAGGTAGTCATCCGGAATCAGCGCGGGCAGGTGCAGGTTGACCTCGCAGCCATGGTGCAGAGGCTTGTCAAGATCCGGAGTTTTGCCTTCACGAATGGCCTTGATTGCCTGGTCCAGCATCTCCATGTACAGGCCGAAGCCCACGCTCTGCATCTGGCCGCTTTGATCCTCACCCAGCAGTTCACCCGCTCCTCGAATTTCCAGGTCGTGGGTTGCCAGAGTAAAGCCGGCTCCGAGAGTGTTGGCTTCGCTGATCGCTTCCAGCCGTTTAATCGCATCCTGTGTCATGGCGCGAGCGGGTGGAGTCAACAGATAGGCATAGGCCTGATGATGTGAGCGGCCCACGCGGCCACGCAGCTGATGCAACTGGGCCAGGCCGAATTTGTCAGCGCGATCGATAATGATTGTGTTGGCGCTGGGTACATCGATACCGGTTTCAATGATGGTGGTACAGACCAGTACGTTGAAGCGCTTGTGATAGAAATCACTCATGACCTGCTCCAGCTCACGTTCGCGCATCTGTCCGTGGCCAATGGCAACACGCGCTTCCGGCACCAGGGCGCCGATATCCTGCGCTACCTTCTCAATGGTTTTGACTTCGTTGTGAAGGTAGTACACCTGACCGCCTCGCAGCAGCTCACGCAGGATCGCCTCCTTGACCATCGGCTCGTCGTGCTGGCGCACAAAGGTTTTTACCGACAGGCGCCGGGCCGGCGCAGTGGCAATGATGGACAGGTCACGGATGCCGGACATGGCCATGTTGAGTGTGCGGGGAATCGGGGTGGCCGTCAGGGTCAGAATGTCGACCTCGGAGCGCAACGACTTGAGGCGCTCTTTTTGCTGTACACCAAAACGGTGCTCCTCATCAATGATCAGCAGGCCAAGATCGCTGAAACGGATATCCCCCTGAAGCAGTTTATGGGTGCCGATCAGGATGTCGACCTTGCCCTCGCTGAGTGCGTGAAGAGTCGTCTGTTGCTGTTTGGCGCTTTTGAAGCGCGAAATCAGCTCCACTTCGACAGGCCAGTCGGCGAATCGGTCGCGGAAGTTTTCGAAGTGCTGCTGCGCCAGCAGAGTGGTGGGTACCAGTACCGCGACCTGCTTGCCGCTCTGTACCGCGATGAAGGCTGCTCGCATCGCGACTTCCGTCTTGCCGAAGCCTACGTCACCACACACCAGCCGGTCCATTGGAGTGGCTGCGCGCATGTCGCCGACAACGGCATTGATGGCATTGGCCTGATCCGGTGTTTCCTCGAACGGAAAACTGGCTGAAAAGCGTTCATACTCCGCTTCGCTGCAGTTGAAACTGAATCCCTTGCGGGCCGCACGGCGGGCATAAATATCGAGCAATTCGGCGGCTGAGTCGCGCACCTTCTCAGCCGCCTTGCGCCGTGCCTTGCTCCACTGCTCTGTCCCCAGTCGGTGCAGGGGTGCTGACTCATCGTTGGCGCCTGAGTAGCGGCCAATCAGGTGCAGAGAAGAGACCGGCACATACAGTTTGGCATCATCTGCATACTCAAGCACCAGAAATTCGGCGGGCTGCTGATCGACACTGATGGTCTGCATGCCCAGGTAACGGCCCACGCCGTGATCCAGGTGAACAACCGGTGCGCCGATGGTGAGCTCGGATAGGTGGCGAATTGCCTGGTCAGAGTCAATTTGCTGCTTTTCACGGCGGCGGCGCTGGAATACCTGACGTCCGAACAGCTGGGTCTCGGTAATGAGCTGCAGCTGGCCCGGAATGTACAGTCCCCGTTCGAGAGCAAAGGTGGTGATCGCCAGGTCTGGCTGCCGTGATACGAAATCCGACCAGTCATCGCACTCGGTAAGATCAAGCCCGGCCTTGCGTGCATGCTCCAGCAGTGCCTCACGACGACCGGCCGACTCTGCACAGATCAGAATGGGAGTGGCATCATGCTGGCGATAAGTCTGCAGGGAGGTCAGCGGTGTCTGGCGGTCATCCGTACTGAAATCGGGCAGGGTGGTACAGGGCAGGTTGTCGCGACCGGGCTTGACCTCCTCGGCCTCTTCATTGAGCCGAATGACGGGGCGTTGTCGCAGTGCGCTGAAAAGCTCCTCAGCGGAAAGAAACAGTTCGGCAGGCGAGAGTATCGGGCGTTGCAGGTCACCGCGGCGTTCATCATGTCGCTGCTGTACATCGTGGTAGAAATGCTCGGCGGCCGAATTGAGGTGTCGGTCATGAAGTATCAGGGTGTTGTCGGGAAGATAATCAAACAGGGTCGCTGTCTGCTCGAAAAAGAGCGGGGCATAGTATTCGATCCCCGGTGGTGTCAGGCCGCTGGCAACATCCTGATACAGCGGGCAGCGGGTGTGATCCACATCAAACCGCTCACGCCAGCGCTGCTTGAAGCGGGTAATTGCTTCCTGATGAAACGGGAACTCCTTGGCGGGCAGCAGCCTTACTCGATCCACCTTGTCGATGGAGCGTTGGCTCTCCGGATCGAATGTGCGGATGGTATCGATCTCGTCATCGAACAGGTCGATGCGCAGCGGCAGCTCGGAGCCCATGGGATACAGATCGATGATCGCGCCGCGGATGGCAAATTCGCCATGCTCATAGACGGTATCAACGGCGATGTAACCGGCATCGGTAAAGCGCTGGCGCAGCGCGATGCTGTCGAGCTTCTGCCCTGGTTCCAGAAATAATGCGCTGGCGGTGATGAAGCTCAGCGGAGGAAGGCGATGCATCAATGTGCTGATCGGCAGAATCAGTACACCGTGTTGCTGCTCGGGAAGCTGATGCAGTGTCTGGATGCGGGTGGAAATGATGTCCTGGTGCGGCGAGAAGCTGTCATAGGGCAGAGTTTCCCAGTCAGGCAGCAAGCGCCCCGGCAGCTGATCGCAACTGTAGAACCTGACTTCATTCTGCAGTCGTTCCGCGCTTTCCATATCCTGACAGATCAGCAGCATCAAGCCGTCATGGCGGCGGGCGATCTGCTGTGTCAGCAGGCCGGTGGCGCTGCCCTGTACCTGGCCCAGACGTCTAATGTCACCGGGGCCCTTGGGTAATGGAAAGTTGAATTCGACCGCCAATGCCGTTTCTCCCTGCAGGTTGTAAAGGCGAGCAGTTTAACCGCTGAAACCGTAAAACGCAGCCTCGTAACAGCAAGGGTACCAAAGTCTAGCGTTACCGGGTTTGCCCCGGCGGCGTGAAAAGAGGATAATGCGCGCACCCAAATTGAGCGTTGACAATTTCGGAGTTACCCCGTGAGCCAAGAACTGATTTTTGCAGACTGGAAAGCCCGTGAAGCGATCGCGGAAGCGATGGTGCCACTGGTAGGTCGTCTGTACCGTGACCGAAACATAGAGATCTCTGTCTATGGTCGTCTGATCGTCAAGCGGTCTGTGATCAATATTCTCAAGGCACATCGCTTTGTGCGCCAGCTGGAAGCTGAAGAGCTGTCCGTGGTGGATACCTTCCCGGTGCTGGAAGCCGTGGCCGAAATGGATGTGACCAATGCCCACATCGATATTGGCAAACTGGCGGTAAAATTCCGCAATGAAGGTAATGGCCGCACTCTGCAGGCCTTCCTTGCCGACGAACTGGCCGATGCCTCTACCGAGCCAGCCGAAGCGCATGAGTCCACCGATGTTGTACTGTACGGCTTTGGCCGTATCGGTCGCCTGCTGGCACGCCTGATGCTGGATCGGGCCGGTGGTGGTCACTCTCTGCGCCTGCGTGCCATTGTTGTACGCAAGGGTAACGCCGAGAACGATCTCGAAAAGCGTGCCAGCCTGTTGCGCCGTGACTCGGTTCACGGCTCTTTCAAGGGCACCATTCAGATCGATGAAGAAAACAATGCGATCATTGCAAACGGCAATTACATCCAGGTGATTTTTGCCGATGGTCCGGATCAGGTCGATTACACCCAGTACGGCATTAAAAACGCACTGGTCATCGACAACACCGGCAAGTGGCGCGATGAGGCTGGTCTGTCTCTGCACCTGCAGTCCAAGGGTGTTGCGCGTGCACTGCTGACGGCGCCGGGCAAGGGCGTCAAGAACATCGTGATGGGTGTTAACCACAACGATGTCAATGACGATGACCGCGTGTTGTCTGCAGCATCCTGTACTACCAATGCCATCGTGCCGGTGCTGAAGGCTGTCAACGATCAGTTTGGCGTTGTGAATGGACATGTGGAAACCGTTCACTCCTACACCAACGACCAGAACCTGATCGACAACTACCACAAGGGTGATCGTCGTGGTCGCGCTGCGGCACTGAACATGGTTCTGACCGAGACCGGTGCTGCCAAAGCCGTTGCCAAGGCGCTGCCGGAGCTGGAAGGCAAGCTGACCGGCAATGCGATCCGTGTTCCGACGCCGAACGTGTCAATGGCGATCCTGAACCTGAATCTGGAAAAATCCACCGACAAGGAAGAGCTGAATGCCTTCCTGCGCGATGCGGCGCTGCACTCTGATCTGCAGAAGCAGATCGATTACAGTAACTCGCCGGAAGCGGTTTCCAGTGACTTTGTTGGCTCGCGTGCCGCGGGTGTGGTTGACGCGCTTGCCACCATCGTCGATGGCAATCGTTGCGTACTGTACGTGTGGTATGACAACGAGTTTGGTTATAGCTGTCAGGTCGTTCGCATGGCACAGCATCTGGCCAAGTGCACTCTGCAGGCGTTCCCGAAAAACAGTAAATAAGCTCCTTTGCGTGCTTCAAGAAAGGCTGCTCGCTTCGGGTGGCCTTTTTTATTACCCAAAATCATATATTCAATATAGGAATATATATATTCCTATAAGATCTCTTCATATATACCTTTTTATTACCCTGTTCCGGCTCGGGAAATCAGTGGCTTGTAGAAAAACAACAAGGGTGTCGGTTATACTTGTGCGGATTTTTAAGTGGGAATCCTGCGTCTGTTTCCCGGCACGGAAGGCTGGCTCCAATTCGGCTGAGTGCGCCTGGGCAGAGGCGAGGTCTCCTGAATATTTTCGATAGTTGGGTGAGACGAATGATCAAGATCAATAAGGGTCTGGATCTACCGATTGCAGGTGCGCCCGAGCAGACCATCAGTGATGGTCCCGCTGTGCGCACTGTGGCTCTCCTTGGCCAGGATTATGTCGGCATGAAGCCGTCAATGAAGGTCAAAGAGGGTGACCGGGTGAAACTCGGTCAGGTGATCTTTACCGATAAAAAAACAGAAGGGGTCCAGTATACGGCTCCGGGCGCAGGTGTGGTCCGTGCGATCAACCGTGGCGAACGCCGTGTACTGCAATCCGTGGTCATTGAGCTGGACGAGCAGGAAGAAGCGGTCGAGTTTGCCCGCTATTCCGCCGCTGAACTGGGCAGTCTGACGCGCGAGCAGATCGAAGAGAATCTGCAGTCGTCCGGTCTCTGGACTGCGTTGCGGACCCGTCCCTTCAGCCGGGTGCCTCAGGTCGGTACCACGCCTCACTCCATCTTCGTCACCGCGATCGACACCAACCCGCTGGCCGCCAGTCCTGAGCTGATTATCAATCAGCAGGCTGAAGCGTTTACCAATGGCCTCAAGCTGCTGACCCGTCTCAGTGGAGGCAAGGTTTACCTGTGCCAGGCCAGTGGTGCCAACGTGCCAACCGCTGAAGGTGTCGAAGTTGCTGAATTTGCCGGCAAGCACCCGGCCGGTAACGCCGGTACACACATCCACTATCTTGACCCGGTCTCTCAGCAGAAAACGGTCTGGACCATCGGCTATCAGGATGTGATCGCTTTCGGACGTCTGTTTACGGAAGGGCGCCTGCCGGTTGATCGCATTGTTGCGCTGGCAGGTCCTCAGGTTGAAAAGCCACAGCTGCTGCGTACCCGTCTTGGTGCTTCCACTGAAGAGCTTGTGGCCGGGCGCCTGCTGCCGGGCAAAAGCCGCGTTATCAGCGGCTCTGTCTGGAATGGCCGTGCCGCACTTGGCCCTCATGCTTTCCTCAGCCGCTATGCCAATCAGGTCAGCGTGCTGCTGGAGGGTGACAAGCGTGAACTTCTGGGCTGGATCGCTCCAGGCAGCAACAAGTTCTCTGTCTTGAACATGTTTGCGTCCATGCTGTCTCCGGGCAAGAAATTCAATTTCACCACAACGACGAACGGATCCGAGCGGGCAATGATTCCCGTAGGTCAGTTTGAAACGTTGATGCCGCTGGATATCCTGCCGACTCAGTTGCTGCGTGCGCTGGTAACCGGCGATATCGTGACCGCGATGCAGCTCGGTTGTCTTGAGCTGGATGAAGAGGACCTCGCACTGTGCACGTTCGCGTGTCCAGGCAAGTACGAGTACGGTCCGATTCTTCGCGACAACCTGACGCGCATCGAGAAAGAGGCGTAAGAGAGGCTGGTCATGAGTTTAAGAACCGTTCTGGATAAAATGGAGCCGCATTTCCATAAAGGCGGCAAATACGAAAACTGGTATGCCCTGTATGAAGCGGTGGATACCATTTTCTACACACCCGGTCAGGTCACCAAAAACGCGGCACATGTGCGTGATGGCGTTGATCTGAAGCGCATCATGATTCTGGTCTGGCTGTGTACGTTCCCGGCAATTTTCTTCGGGATGTATAACATCGGCCTGCAGGCCAATACCGCCATGGCTGAGCTTGGCCTGAGCGAATCGGCCGGGTGGCGTGGTGCTCTGGCAGCTTCTCTGACCGGGTTCAGCCCGGACAGTGTTTGGGACAACATCATTCACGGCGCGGTCTACTGGTTGCCGATCTACATCACCACGTTTGTGGTGGGTGGCTTCTGGGAAGTGCTGTTCGCCATGAAGCGTGGCCATGAAGTCAACGAAGGTTTCTTCGTGACCTCCATCCTGTTCTCACTGATTCTGCCGCCGACCATCCCGCTGTGGCAGGTTGCACTGGGTATCAGCTTTGGTGTCGTGATTGGCAAGGAAGTGTTTGGCGGTACCGGCAAGAACTTCCTCAACCCGGCCCTGACCGGACGTGCGTTTCTGTTCTTTGCCTATCCGGCGCAGATGTCCGGTGATGCAATCTGGACCGCAGTAGACGGTTTCTCCGGTGCGACTCCACTGGGTCTTGCGGCCATGGGTGGCGTTGAAGCGATTCTGGCAGCGAACGTAACCTGGTTTGATGCCTTCATCGGTACCATTCAGGGTTCAGTAGGTGAAACCTCTACTCTGGCCATTTTGATTGGTGGCTTGATTATCGTTTTTGCCAGGATCGCGGCCTGGCGGATCGTTGCGGGTGTGTTCCTCGGCATGGTGGGCATGACACTGCTCTTCAATGCCATCGGGTCAGACACCAATCCGATGTTCAACATGCCGTTCTGGTGGCACTTTGTTCTTGGCGGCTTTGCCTTCGGCATGTTCTTCATGGCAACCGATCCGGTTTCCGCCTCCATGACCAATACCGGCAAGTGGGTGTTCGGCGCCCTGATCGGTGTGATGGTGGTCCTGATCCGTGTCGCCAATCCGGCCTTCCCTGAAGGCATGATGCTGGCGATTCTGTTTGCCAACCTGTTCGCGCCGCTGATCGACAACTTTGTTGTCCAGGCCAATATCAAGCGGAGGATGAAGCGTAATGTCAGCTAACAACGATACTATCCGCAAAACGATACTGGTTACGGTTCTGCTCTGCGTTGTCTGCTCCGTAGTTGTGTCTGCAGCGGCCGTGATTCTGAAGCCCATGCAGGTTGCCAACAAGGAGCTTGACCGCAAGAGCAACATTCTTGCGGCTGCCGGTATTGCGGATCCGAGCAAGTCTGTAGATGAGCTGTTTGAACAGATCTCAACCCGCTATGTTGATCTGGAAACCGGCAAGTTTGTCGACATGCCGTCGACCTATGACGAAGCCAAGGCTGCCAAGGACCCGCAGCAGAATATTCGACTCGACCGTTCTGAAGACAAGGCCGGTATCAAGACGATTGCCCGTGTTCAGCCGGTTTATCTCGTAGAAGGTTCTGATGGATCTGTCGAGAAGGTCATTCTTCCGGTTCATGGCAAGGGTCTCTGGTCTACCCTGTATGGATTCCTTGCGCTGGAAGGCGACCTGAACACCGTTGTGGGTCTGGGTTTCTACTCCCATGCCGAGACCCCGGGGCTGGGTGGCGAAGTCGATAACCCTTCCTGGAAAGCGCTGTGGCCTGGCAAGGAAGTCTACGGTGAAGACAAGACGGATCCCAAGATCCAGCTGATCAAGGGCAGTGTTGATGCATCGACTGCAGATGCTGAACACAAGGTGGACGGTCTTTCGGGTGCAACCCTTACGGCAAATGGTGTCACCAACCTGGTTCAGTTCTGGATGGGCGAGAATGGCTATGCGCCGTTCCTGAACAACCTGCGTGCAGGGGAGGCTTAATCCATGTCCAAGACTAAAGACGTTCTGGTATCGCCAATCTTCAAGAACAACCCGATCGCTTTGCAGATTCTGGGTGTCTGTTCTGCTCTGGCCGTTACCTCCAACATGGCGACCGCTACGGTAATGACGCTGGCTGTTATCGCAGTTACAGCGTTCTCCAACCTGTTCGTGTCGCTGATCCGAAACCACATCCCGGGCAACATCCGCATCATTGTGCAGATGACCATTATTGCCTCCCTGGTAATCGTGGTGGACCAGGTGCTCAAGGCGTTTGCCTATGAGATATCCAAACAGCTGTCGGTGTTTGTGGGTCTGATCATCACCAACTGTATCGTAATGGGGCGTGCCGAAGCTTTCGCCATGAAAAACCCGCCTGTGCCGAGTTTTATCGATGGCATCGGTAACGGTGTTGGTTATGGTGTCGTGCTGTTGTTCGTGGCGTTCTTCCGCGAGCTGTTCGGTTCCGGCTCTCTGTTTGGGGTGGAAATTTTCACGCTGGTCAACAATGGCGGCTGGTACATGGGTAACGGTTTGATGCTGCTGCCTCCGAGTGCCTTCTTCCTGATCGGTATTTTTATCTGGATTATCCGTACTCGCGATCCGGCACAGGTTGAAAAGCCAGACTTCGAGATGGCTCCCAATACCAAGAAGGAGGCAGCGTAAATCATGGAACAGCTGATTAGCCTTGCTGTTAAGGCGATTTTCGTTGAGAACATGGCGTTGGCCTTCTTTCTGGGGATGTGTACATTCCTTGCCATTTCCAAAAAGGTACAGACGGCCATCGGTCTGGGTATTGCCGTAGTTGTGGTGCTGGTCATCACGGTGCCGGTCAACAACCTGATCTACAATAACCTGCTGCGTGAAGGTGCGCTGGCCTGGGCCGGCTACCCTGAAGTGGATCTGAGCTTCCTGGGTTTCATCTCCTACATCGGCGTTATTGCGGCGATGGTACAGATTCTGGAGATGTTCCTGGACAAGTTTGTACCCGCTCTTTATAACGCGCTGGGTGTATTCCTGCCACTGATTACCGTGAACTGCGCCATCATGGGTGCCGCTCTGTTCATGGTAGAGCGTGATTACACCTTCGGTGAGAGTGTCGTATACGGCGCTGGCGCTGGTATCGGCTGGGCGCTGGCGATTGCCGCGCTGGCCGGTATCCGCGAAAAGCTGAAGTACAGCGATGTGCCGCACGGTCTGCGTGGTCTGGGTATCACCTTCATCACCGTGGGTCTGATGTCTCTCGGCTTCATGTCCTTCTCCGGCGTACAGCTGTAACCGGTTGGCATGAATAGCGAAAAGGATAGGATGAACCGATGAATACAGAAGTCATCATTCTCGGTGTAGTGATGTTCACGGCAGTGGTGCTTGCACTGGTTGCCGTGATCCTTGCTGCCCGAGCCAAGATGGTCAGCTCCGGCAATGTGACCATCGAGATCAACGACGATCCGGAAAAAGCCATCACTGTTCCTGCAGGTGGCAAGCTGCTTCAAACCCTGGCTGACAAGGGGATCTTCCTTGCTTCTGCCTGTGGTGGCGGTGGTACCTGCGCGCAGTGCAAATGTCAGGTGCTGGATGGCGGCGGCTCCATGCTGCCGACCGAAGAGTCCCATTTCACCCTGCGTGAAGGCAAGGA
>Ga0209345_10006303_pt1 | contig 10780 bp, 10 predicted proteins | sample Cruoilmetagenom7_FD_187294 | JGI IMG/M metagenome (GOLD analysis project Ga0209345, IMG submission 187294) | Oil polluted marine microbial communities from Coal Oil Point, Santa Barbara, California, USA - Sample 7 (SPAdes) (version 2) | ecosystem: Environmental > Aquatic > Marine > Oil seeps ...
TTTAAAATTTGGAATCATGGAATAGTCGCTTCATTATTTGTAAAATTAAAGCAACTAAAGTTTGGTTGGACTATATTTCAGAAACTAGCATTCACCAGTTTTGCATTGCTATTTCTTGGTGCTGGAAGCCTGGTTTTTTATAATGTAAACATCGTTTCTGATTATGAAACGATACAGGATCGATTAGATTTTAGTGAAAACTATGAACGAAAATTCAAGACGTATGAAAGCTTAGAAAGACTAGTTCGTACCTCAATAAAGACGGAAGTTGCAATCTATCCTAAAGAGAGAAGTTATACTGTAAAGGCTGATTATATGTTGAAAAATAAAAGCGAAAAGCCTTTAACAGAACTATTTATAACAGAACGAATTCCATTAGAAAACATCACTTTAGAAAATGCGCATTTAATTACTCATGATACTTTTTATGAAACGTATTTATTTCAGTTTAATAGCCCTTTACAGCCTAACGATTCTGTAAGGTTAAGGTATGAATTAAAGAATGAATTAAAAGGTTATAAAAATGACAATTCAATAGTAAACAATGGTACTTATATTAATCGTTTTGGGAATTTCGAACCAATTTTAGGATATAGTTCTGGATTAGAAATCACCAGCAGAATTGAACGTCAAAAAAGGAATTTACCTGTACGTTTAGAAGAGAATAATTCAGACATGCATATCGTATTGGAAGATATTAAATTTGAGAAAATAAGGTTTGAAACCATTGTTTCTACAGACAGCAGTCAAACAGCAATTAGCTCTGGTAATTTGATAAAAGAATGGACTGAAAAAGGAAGAAATTTTTATCATTATAAATCAAGAGATAAGATTATGCCAGCAGTCGGTTATTTTTCTGCGAATTATGCTTCTAAAAAGGTTAATTATAAAGGCATTTCAATTGAGCAGTATTACGACGCAAATCACAATTTTAATATCGAGGATATTGAAAATAGTATAAAGCAAACCTTAGACTATTGTCAAGACAATTTTGGAAGCTATGCTTTTGATCATGTAAGAATTGCAGAAGTTCCATCGCATTGGCCGTTTGGAGGTTTTGCACATCCAGGAGTTATAAGTATGGTAGAAGATCGATTGTATTTAGCAGATGTTAGTAAGGAAGAAACATTCAATTTAGTAGCAAAACGAACGATTCATGAAGTAGCCCATCAATATTGGGGACATACCTTATCTGCAAAACCAGTAGCAGGAGGCCCTCTATTTGTTGAAGGATTTGCAAAATATACGGAAGCCGTAATTATGGAGAAAATGTATGGGAAAAGAGCAATATATCAATTGAGTGATACCGCAAGGAGAAGATATTTTTCAGGACGTTCTTTTGCCAGTGATATTGAACCTCCTATTTATAAAGTGTTTTCCGAAGGTTATATCATGTATGGGAAAGCGTATACAGTCATGTTGGCTTTAAGAGATTTAATAGGTGAGCAGCAATTAAACAATGTATTGAAAACGATAATAGACAGGCATCGTGATACTAATAAGTTGGAAGCAACATCTATCGAGTTTTTAGAAGAGCTCTATAAAATAGCACCAAAAGAATATCACACATTAATTGATGATTGGTTTAAAAAGGTAATCACTTATGATTTAGGAATTGAAGGCAGCTCTTATAAAGTATTACCAAACGGAACTTACGAAGTGATTGTAAACATAAAGGCGAAACGTTTTGAAACATTAAATAGTGGAGAAACTGAACAAATTTCAATTGATGAACCTATTAAAATAGGAATCTTTACATCACATCCTTCAACTGTGAAAGATGATAGTCCGATTCTGTATTATAAATCAAATCATATCAATAAAGAAACCACTGAGATAACGTTCATAGTTGATAAAGAGCCAGTTTATATAGCTATTGATCCATTTGGAACACGATCTGATGAAAACTATATAGATAACCTACTAAACTTTTAGAGTCATTAAATAGTTAAATAAATGGTAAAACAAGTTCAATTGTATAAAGAGGGAGTTTCTAGGTTTTACATTTGAACTTATAATTGAAATTCAACAACTTTAATCTGAATAAAAAATCTTGATGAATAAAATAGTACTACTCGTTGCCGCATTAATTATTAGTTATAATGCTCTTGGACAAAAAAGCGAACTTAATAATTGCTTAAGCAATGTTGAATTAGAACCAAGTTTTATTGCTTTCACTACGCATAATAATAGTGAACTTGGTAAATGGTATAAAAACACCTTTGGACTAGAAATTGTTAAAGAATTTACTTTTCCTGACGGAAGTGCAACAGGAGTTTTAATGAGAAAAGGAGAATTTGTTGTTGAGATTTTCTTTAGGAATGATGCACTTAATAAAAGTGATCTTAAACCAGGTTCTAACGCTGAACAGTGGAGTGGTTTTATGAAATTCGGATTTTATACTGATGCCAATCTTATAGATTTAAAAACATGTTTAGTAAGTAGAAACATAAATGCAGGTAGAATATTTAGAGATGACAACCTTAGTGTTGATTTATTGCAAGTAATAGATCCAGAAGGAAATACACTTGAAATTATTAGCAGGCATAAAAAGTAACAGAACAACTTATTTAAAATACTTAATTACAGCTTGTTATAGTTAGTTGTTCCAAAAAATTTCAAAAATAATTTTAACTCTTGAAAAAAAATATTTTGGTAAATATAAAAAAACATTACCTTTGTAGCCGACTGGTCTAATATAAAATAATGAAGACAGAAGCTATAGATAACATTTTAGAAATAGGGACAGACTTAATTCTTAAAAACGGATACAACAATGTTGGTCTGAATAAGATATTGGAGACTGCTAATATTCCTAAAGGGTCATTTTATTATTATTTTAAAAGTAAGGAGGATTTTGGAATCCAAGTAATTAAGTTTTATTCTGATAACTCACTAAACTTTTTAAATAGTTATTTATCGGATAGCTCAAAGAATCCTAAAGAAAGAATTATTTCTTTTTTTGAAGATATGCAGAATCTCTATGTTACTAAACAATTTAAGGAAGGCTGCCTTTTAGGTAATTGTAGTCTTGAATTATCAGATATGTCTGAAGCTTTTAGTAATTCGGTTGCAAACGAATTAAATAAATGGCAAGATTGTTTTGAGACTTGTATTCAAGAAGGGCAGGATCAAGGTTTTATTAATCAGGATGAATCACCAAAAGACATGAGTGATTTTATTCTAACTACTTGGGAAGGCTCTTTATTGCGTATGAAATCTTCTAAAAATGTCGATTCTATTGATGTTTTTATTAAATTTTTAAAAAAACACATATTATAATTTTTTTAATTATTTAATAGTAGACTGGTCTATTATTAATATTTAAAACAAAAAACATGAACACATTAGAAAACAAAACAGTTATCATTATTGGTGGAAGTCAAGGAATTGGATTAGAAACTGCAAAGGAAGCAATTGAAAAAGGAGCGAATGTTACTATAGCGAGTCGTTCTATTGAAAAACTTGAAAAGGCAAAAGATCTTCTAAATGGCAATGTTTCGATTTATCAATTAGATGGAACTAAAGAAAACGAAGTAAAGGCCTTTTTTGATACCTTTGATAAGGTAGATCACTTAGTAATTTCATCATCTGGAGGATATGGAGGCGCAATAAAAGAGTTGGACATTGATGCAGCCAAAGCATTATTTGATTCTAAGCTTTGGGTACAAATGAATGCTGTAAAGCATGCTAGCCCTAAAATGGGTAAAGGAAATTCGATAACTTTATTCTCAGGAATTGTAAGTAGAAAGGCAATAGCAGGACAAATGCCATACACAGGAGTTGGAGGAGCAGTAGAATCTTTAGGTAAAATGTTAGCTTTAGAATTAGCACCTACAAGAGTAAATGTGATTACACCAGGATTTATTCATACGACAGCTTGGGATGCTTATATGCCAGATGAACAGCAGAAGGAATTCTTTAAAGAGTTTGCTGATACATTACCAGTTAAGCAAATTGGTATAGCAAAAGATGTTACAAAAGGCGTATTATTCTTTATGGAAAGTGAGTATGTTACAGGAGCAGTTCTTGATATAGATGGTGGTCAAAAATTAGTATAAATTAACTAGGGCAGAAGCCAAGCTTCTGCCCATTTATAAAATAGATAAACAATGAAAATTAATAATTCAAGAGTATTAATTACTGGAGGAAGTTCTGGAATTGGTAAAGAAACAGCAAAGCAATTTATAGCAGAAGGTGCTAAAGTGGTGATTACTGGTAGAGATGTAGATAAGTTGCAAAAAGTAGCTAATGAAATTGGAGCAATTCCATTACTATTTGATATTAGCGATTTAAAATCTATTCCAGAGAAAACAAGAGAAGCCATATCTCTTTTAGAAGGCACTATAGATGTGTTAATTAATAATGCTGGTATTGGTGTATTTCCATTATTAGGAGAAATCACAGAAGATGATTTAAAAACTGTATATAATACTAATGTTTTTGGCTTGGCTTTGATTACACAAGAATTAATTCCATTCTTTAAAGCCCAACAATCAGGAAATATTATCAATATAGGCTCAACTGCAAGTCTAAAAGGTTTTGCTCGAGGTTCTGTATATGCAGCTTCAAAATTTGCAGTAAGAGGAATGACCCAATCCTGGCAAGCTGAATTACGAAAAGATAATATTAGAGTGTCTTTAATTAATCCTAGTGAAGTGACAACAGCCTTTGCCGATACTAATAGAGAAGAACGTAACGAAGAATCAAATAAATTGGGTGCTGAAGATATTGCTCAAGCAATTCTTTCAGTGGTAAATATGCGTGATAAAGGTTTTGTACCTGAAGTTACAGTTTGGGCAACAAATCCTTTTTAAATGAATATATCAGAGAAATTACAAGAGTCAGGATTAGAATTACCTAGTATATCTAATCCTGGTGGTAACTATGTTTCAGTTAATATAAGAGGAAACATTGCGTATGTTGCAATCCAGTTTCCTATTGAAAATGGCACTTATTTATTTCAAGGCAGACTAGGAAATCAAATTACAACCATAGAAGGCTACAATGCCATGAGATTATGTGCTTTAAACGTATTGGCACAGATAGAGCAAAAAATTGGTTTTGATAATATTATTGGACTCAATCGCATAGATGCTTATTTCCAATCGGATAAGAATTGGGATGAGTCTCCAGAAGTTGTAAATGGCGCTTCTGATTTATTTGTAAATATTTTAGGAGAAAAAGGAACCCATTCAAGAGCTATTTTTGGTGTAGAGGCTTTACCTAGAAATTTTAGCGTAGGTCTTACAACTAGCTTTACAATTAAAGAATAAAACAAATGAAAAATATACTTATAATAAATGCTCATCAAAAGTGGGATGGCATGTCTGAAGGAAAATTAAATGAACGATTTCAAAATGAGATTACAACTTTTTTTAAGGATAAAGATCTTGTCGTTAGAACGACTAAAATAGAAGATGGTTATGATATAAATGAGGAAGTGAACAAACATGAATGGGCAGATTTAGTTATCACACAAACTCCTGTGTTTTGGTTTAATACTCCATGGATTCATAAAAAATATATTGATGAAGTTTTTACTTCTGTACTGCAACAAAAAAAAATAGTACTAACCGATGGACGTTTATTAGAAGATCGTACGAAACAGTACGGTACAGGTGGTATTTCTCAAGGCAAAAAGTACATGATGTCAACCACTTGGAATGCTCCTGAGGAAGCTTTTGATAATTCCTCACAAGTATTGTTTCAAGGAAAATCGGCAGACGAGGCTCTCATTAATTTATCTGTTAATTATAAGTTTTGTGGTTTTGAAATTTTGGACGGATTTCATTCATATAATGTTATCAAAGAACCACAGATCGAAAAAGATATCGCACGATTAACCGAACAACTTACTGAATTAACTAGATAATGAATCAATAATTCTAGTTTTAATACTACATAAAAAGAACATTTTTTTTCTAATTGTATTTGGTCAAAAATATAAAAGAGATTTAGACGGTAACAAATGATATTAGTTATCGTCTAGTTCTTTTAACCATAAATCAAAAATAAAGAATGAAACAAATTATTTCTAAAATTCAAATCATAGCATTTATAATACTTTCCTTTCACCAAGGTCAATCTCAATCTAAAGACACCTTAATTGACGTAGGTCAGTACAAACTTCATTTTAATATTATTGAAGGAAACGGTATACCAATTCTTTTTGAATCAGGAAGTGGTAATGATGGATCGGTTTGGAAAGATATCATTCAACCTATTGCTAATATTACTGGTGCAACAATTATCACATATGATAGAGCTGGTTTAGGCAAAAGCCTCATTAATGATGGTAAAACCGATCCTATGGATAACGAGATTTTAGATAATGTAAAAGCATTAGAAAAAGGACTTAAACAATTAGGATTCGATAAAGATATTATTTTAGTAGCACACTCTTTAGGAGGTTTTTACTCAACTTTGTATGCCTCTAGAAATGAGAAAAAAGTAAACAGTGTTGTATTTATAGATGCATCTTTAGCTTCTTTTTATACTGATGAATTCGTTAATACCTTAAACGGTGTTATATCAGAAGAATTTCTAAACAAACTAAAAGCTGAGAAAATAGGGTTGTATAATGAAATCAAGAACATTGATAATTCATTGGAATTACTTCAGAAAACAAAATTCCCATCTTCTATACCAGTTATTGATTTGGTAGCAAGTAATCCTTATAATCCATTCAAAAACGAAGATGATAAAAAAAGATGGATCGAAGGTCATCAAGACTTCGTAAAGGATTATCAAAACAGAACGTTAATGATGATTAATGATTCTAATCATTATGCTTTTAAAGATAATCCAAATTTGATAATTTATCAAGTAATAAAGGCTTATTCAGGTACACAGAAAGCATCTAGCGTAAAAGAGATATTATTGAAGACAATAGATTTTTCAAGTATAATAAGTAATTCTAAAATCAAATAATTAGATAGGAGAGAAGCGTTATATGTGTAGAACGATATCTAATCACGTTTTCTTCTTATAGCTCCAAACTGCTAATCCATTCATAATTAAAGCATAAAGTAATGTTTTTAATAACTGCGGAAGAATGTCCATAAAACCAGAGCCTTTAAGCATTACCATTCGCATAACTTCTACAAAATATTTTATAGGATTAAACTCTGTAAGAATTTGAGCCCATTCTGGCATGCTCTCAATTGGTGTAAACAATCCACTCATTAAAATAAAAATCACAGTGAAAAACCAAGCGATAAACATAGCTTGCTGTTGTGTGTCTGTGAAATTTGAAATGAATAAGCCTATCCCTAAAACCACTAAAATATAGATGGACGTGTAAAAATACATGAGTGGTAAACTACCTATCATGGGAACATCAAAAATGAGTTTGGCAATAATTAGTCCTATGGTTAATAAACCCATTCCAATCACCCAAAACGGAAAGAGTTTACCAATAATAAACTGACTTTTCTTAATTGGTGTCACATTGATTTGCTCTAAAGTGCCAATTTCTTTTTCTCTAACGATATTCATTCCTGATAGAAATAAAGTAATCATAGTTACCAGTAGAACTAATATTCCTGGAACCATAAAAGTCTTATAATTCAATGTCTCGTTATACCAGAATAAAGGAATAGTTTTGATGTTTATTGGTTGTACTTGTTTATCTGAAACTTGAAATAAATCGACTTTTAAATGTTGATTAAAACGTTGAATTATTTGTGTGACATATACATTTTCAACACCAGCAGCTGCACCATCAATTGCATTAATGGTAACACCTAAAGTGTTGTATTTTTCTTTTTGTAAATCGCGTTCAAAATAGAGTGGAATTTCTAAAACCACATCCACTTCGCCTTTTAGCATTGCTGAACTTGCTAATGCTTCCGAGGGAAAATCTGTTAATACATTAAAATAGGTTGACGCGTTAAATTGCTCTATTAATGTTCTTGATGTTGATGTATGGTCATTATCGATATAGCCGAATTTTATGTTCTTAACTTCAAAAGTTGCTGCATTAGATAAAATAATGAGTTGCAATAAGGGCAAAACAAAAATAATAGGAAGCATGCCTCTATTTCTAAAGATTTGCTTGAACTCCTTTTGTATGATGTATAGAATTGTTTTCATTACTCTAATCGAATTTTATATTTCTTCACACTTAATACAATGAAAAACATAGTCATTCCTAATAAAATCAAAGTTTCTTCCCATATAAATTGTATGCCAACCCCTTTAAGCATAATCCCTTTAATGATGATGATAAACCATTTTGCCGGAATGATATTACTAATAACTTGTAATGGTAATGGCATGCTAGAAATAGGGAAAATGAATCCTGATAATAAAATAACAGGAAGCATTAGTCCCATTAAAGAAATCATCATAGCAGTTTGTTGTGTTGCAGAAATAGTTGATATTAAAATACCCAATGCTAATGCAGAAATGATAAATAAAATGCTTTCCATTGCTAATAAAAACAAACTTCCTTGAACTGGCATTTTAAAAATGAAAATGCTCAAAAGAACGATTACTACTGCATTAATTATAGATAGGAAAATATACGGAAACACTTTACCAATAATTACTTGAATTGGTTTTAATGGCGACACCAATAAAATTTCCATGGTACCTAATTCCTTTTCTCGTGTGATAGAAATTGACGTCATCATAGCTGAAACCAACATTAAAATAATAGTCATCACACCTGGAACAAACATGTACACGCTTTTTAATTCTGGATTATAGACCATTCGTGATTCTGGTATAATTTGATAAGTAATCGCAATGTCTTTATTTAGTTGTTTTTGATAATTTTGAAGAATAGCATTCACAAAATTACTTATAGTATTTGCTGTATTTGGGTCTGTAGCATCTGTTATAATTTGTATCGTTGCCTTGTTTTCTTTAATTAGATTTTTACTGAAATCTTTTTCAAAATTTAAAACAGCTTTTACTTTTCCTTTTTTAAAAATCGTTTCAATATCTGATTCTTTTTCAATAATTTGTTTAATACTGAAATATTTTGAAGCTGCTATTTTGTTAATTATTTCTTCTGTAGTTGCATCTTTTGAATGATCCAGAATGGCAATGTCCACATTATTGATTTCATTGGTAATAGCGAAACCAAACAGTAAAATTTGGGCAATTGGCATTCCGAAGAGAATAAACAACGAACGTCTATCCCTAAAAATATGGTAGAATTCTTTTTTTATGAAGCCTATAAATCGTTTCACAGGTATAAATTTTTAAAATTCGTTTTTATAAAAATTAATTCAAAAATTGAAAACGTGTATAACCCCTTCGTTCTCGCATTAAAAGTTTTAAAATATAATTTGATTTTAAATTTTGTTAATACTCGTTTCATCCTCTAGCTAGTTTTAAAAACACATCGTTCATATTAGCAGCATTGAACTGTTCTTTAAGTTTTTTTGGCGTATCTAAAGCTTCTATTTTGCCATCAACCATAATAGATACTCTATCGCAATATTCAGCTTCATCCATGTAATGTGTGGTAACAAAAACGGTTGTTCCATTATGAGATGCTTTGTAAATAAGTTCCCAAAACTGACGTCTAGTAATTGGATCTACACCTCCTGTTGGTTCATCTAAAAACACAATTTTTGGGTCGTGAATTAAAGACACCGAGAAGGATAATTTTTGTTTCCAACCTAATGGTAAAGCGCCAACTAATTTGTTTGCTACGTCTTCTAGTCCTAATTCTTTAATTAAAGCATTAGATTTTTCTTTGATCTGCTTTCTTGACAAACCGTAAATTCCACCAAAGAATGTAATGTTTTCTTTAATGGTTAAATCGTCATACAAAGCAAATTTCTGACTCATATAACCAATATTCTTCTTGATATCTTCTGCATTAGTATTCACATCAAATCCTGCTACATTTGCTTTGCCAGATGTTGGATTAGAAATACCAATCAACATTTTCATAGCTGTGGTTTTTCCAGCACCATTTGCACCTAAAAAACCAAATATTTCGCTTTTTTCAACGTCAAAAGTAATGGCGTTTACAGCTGTAAAATCGCCAAACATTTTGGTTAATCCTTCTACTTGTATGACTATGTTGTTCATTGCTTTGCTAATTCCATAAAGGTATCTTCAATAGTCGCTCTTGTTTTTTCAATGACTATGTTTGATAGATTATTAGATTCTAAATATGTTTTTAAATCTTCTGGATTAAAATCAGTTCTACTGTCAGTATAATGCACAAACTCGCCAAAAGGATAAACGCTATGGTTAAATTCAAATGCATTTAAACTATTAATTAACTGATACATATTATTTGCGCTTACATTATAAATTTGCTTCGGATAGTGCTTTACAATAGATTTAGGCGTGTCAATCTGTAAAATTTTTCCATCTTGAATGAGTGCAATTCTATCACAGAGTTCTGCTTCATCCATATAAGGAGTCGATACTAAAATGGTTATCCCTTTTTGTTGCAAGCGTTTTAGCATGTCCCAAAATTCTTTTCTCGATACTGGATCCACTCCAGTTGTTGGTTCATCTAAAAACAGCACTTTAGGTTTGTGAATTAGAGCACAGCATAAAGCCAATTTTTGTTTCATTCCACCAGAAAGTTTTCCTGCTCTACGGTTTTTAAACGGTTCAATTTGTATGTAGATATCTTTAATTAATTCGTAGTTTGCTTCAATGGTTGTTCCAAAAATAGTTGCAAAGAAATTTAAATTTTCTTCAACAGTTAAATCTTGATATAATGAGAATTTTCCAGGCATATAACCAACTCCATTTCGGATGTTTTTATAATCTTTAACCACATCAAAACCAGCAACTG
>Ga0209345_10006305_pt1 | contig 10779 bp, 12 predicted proteins | sample Cruoilmetagenom7_FD_187294 | JGI IMG/M metagenome (GOLD analysis project Ga0209345, IMG submission 187294) | Oil polluted marine microbial communities from Coal Oil Point, Santa Barbara, California, USA - Sample 7 (SPAdes) (version 2) | ecosystem: Environmental > Aquatic > Marine > Oil seeps ...
ATTGGGATTTGATGGAGCGGCGTAGGACACGCCTGCTCAAAAGATGGGGGTATCCATAAAAAAAGCCCCGGCATGAAACCGAGGCTTTAAATCTATTCTGACGGTAAGCTTAACCTAGCTTGCTTCAGGTTGGCTCTTCTTTGCGTGCACATAAAGAGGCTCGGCTTGACCTTCGACAACTTCGCCGCTGATCACAACTTCTTCAACACCGCGCAAATTTGGTAGCTCATACATGGTATCCAGCAAGATGCCTTCCATGATGGACCGAAGCCCACGTGCCCCTGTTTTCCGTGTGATCGCGCGCTTAGCAATACCTGTGAGCGCATCGTCGGTGAATGTGAGCTCCACATTCTCCATGTCAAACAAACTCTTATACTGCTTCACCAGCGCGTTTTTCGGCTGGGTCAGAATTGTAATAAGCGCATCTTCATCAAGGTCTTGAAGCGTCGCAATAACGGGCAAACGACCAATAAACTCCGGAATCAAACCAAAACGCTGCAGATCTTCCGGCTCAGTCTCTTGCAAGATGGCACCCACGGTGCGCCCTTCCGGGTCTTTAACATCTGCGCCAAAGCCAATCGTAGAGGCTTCCCCGCGTGATGAAATAATCTTATCGAGGCCCGCAAAGGCACCCCCACAGATAAACAGGATATTGGTCGTATCCACTTGCAGGAATTCCTGCTGCGGGTGCTTACGTCCCCCTTGCGGAGGCACAGCCGCAACCGTTCCCTCCATAATCTTCAGCAAGGCTTGCTGTACGCCCTCACCAGACACATCACGTGTAATAGATGGGTTATCTGATTTGCGCGAAATCTTGTCGATCTCATCAATATAAACGATGCCGCGTTGTGCGCGCTCAACATTGTAATCTGCAGCCTGCAGCAGCTTCAGCACGATATTCTCAACGTCCTCACCAACATAACCCGCTTCGGTCAATGTTGTGGCGTCCGCCATCGTGAACGGCACATCAATGATGCGCGCCAATGTCTGCGCAAGTAATGTTTTACCGCAGCCTGTTGGCCCCACGAGCAAAATATTAGATTTCGCGAGTTCAACACCATCGGTCTTACCGGCGTGCGACAGACGCTTATAATGATTGTGCACAGCCACTGACAGAATACGTTTCGCGTATGCCTGCCCGATAACGTAATCGTCCAGCACATCGCAAATTTCCTGCGGTGTCGGAACGCCTTCGCGTGAACGAACCGCAGAGGTTTTGTTTTCCTCGCGGATAATATCCATGCAAAGCTCAACGCATTCGTCACAAATGAATACCGTCGGCCCTGCAATGAGCTTCTTCACCTCGTGCTGGCTTTTGCCGCAAAAGGAACAATAAAGCGTATTCTTAGAATCGCTTGAGCCGTTTTGTTTCGTCATACTATCCTCAATGCCGGATAAGACTTAATAGCCCCTTTAAGGCGCATCCGGATTTGTTAATTCTACAATACGTCGCGTTAGTCTCTGTGCAAGAGCCGCCATGCTTATAATGCAGGTTGGCTTACTCCTCGCCATCTTCCTCGCGCCGCTCAAACACACGATCAACGATACCAAATTCAACAGCATCCTCGGCCGTCAGGAATGTGTCACGATCTAGTTTACGTTCGATTGTCTCGTAATCCTGACCTGTATGCTTCACATAAATATTATTCAAACGACGCTTAAGGTCGATAATTTCCTCAGCGTGGCGCTCAATGTCAGTCGCAACCCCTTGATAACCGCCAGATGGCTGATGCAGCATCACACGCGCATTCGGCAGAGCTGTCCGCATCCCCTTCTCGCCTGCCGCTAATAACAAGGAGCCCATGCTAGCCGCTTGCCCAATACAAACCGTCCCGATTGGGCTGCGGATGTATTGCATCGTGTCATAAATCGCCAAGCCAGAAGACACATATCCACCAGGGCTGTTGATATACATCGATATTTCTTTTTTCGGGTTCTCTGACTCAAGAAACAGAAGTTGGCTGGTGATTAGCGCCGCCATGCCATCATCAATTCCGCCGGTAACGAAAATGATACGCTCTTTTAGAAGTCGAGAAAAAATATCAAAGGCGCGTTCGCCCCGGCTAGTTTGCTCGACGACCATCGGAACGAGGTTCATGGCGGTTTGATAGTTGCTGTACATTAAGGAAGCCTCGGGCGTTCGCGGTAAAGAATCTCTCTGCGAATAATTGGCAGAGTGCATCATATTTGTCTACGCCTGCCCTCGCACAAGCCCCTACCTGCTGTGGATAGGCGGTTAATCGAACTTTTTATTTCGGCGGACGACACAAATTAAGGGCGGCGAATCGGAAAAACACCAATACAGCCGCCCTTTTTCGTCTTTATCTAAACTGATTTTAGAGCGGCATCTGCGGACAGACGAGGAATTTCTCACCTGTCGTTTTTGCATAATAGCGCTTCACGGTTTCAGCATCTAAAGCCCCTGAGAGGGAGATATCGTCTGTATAGTTACTTGCAAACGTCGTTTTCAACTCATTGACGACACGCATCCGCAGGCGATTTGCAACCTCTTCACCAACTCGCGCCAGGAAAGGCGGCAACAGCCAGCCACCGACGCCCCACGCCATGCCGTATCCACGGCTCAACGTCGTCGGAGACGTATCAAGCCCGCCATATAGATAGACCTGCTTGTGAGCCACTGAGCCATAGATGCTGTAAGCACCCGGTGTGCGCGCCGCAGCTGCTTCCATTGCGCTCAGAATGTTCGACGCCAATGTGCCGCCGCCTGTCGCATCAAACCCGATCGTTGCACCTGTCTCGTGAATGGCATCTGTCAGATCAGCCATAAAGGTATCACTACTGCTGTTGACGATATATTTCGCGCCAATCCCGCGCAGCAATTCTGCCTGATCTTCACGGCGTACAATATTCACCAAATCCACACCATCAGCCTGACAGATCTTCACCAGCATCTGACCAAGGTTTGACGCTGCGGCTGTATGTACCAGCGCCGTGTGCCCCTCTAACCGCATTGTTTCGAGGAATGACAGTGATGTCAGCGGGTTCACAAAACATGACGCACCTTCTTTGGCTGTTTGGCCCGGCAGCAAAGGCAAGCATGTTGCCGCAGGTACACAGCGATACTGCGCGTACATGCCGCCACCCAATGTCGCGACTGTCTTACCCATTAGGCCCTGCGCCATTGCATCATCGCCAGCTGCAACAACAGTACCCGCGCCCTCATTTCCAACCGGAAGAGGTTGATCGATTCGCGCCTTCATGACGCCCATGCCCTGTGGTGAGACGGGTGCTTTAAGGACTGTCGCCGCCCCTTCACCAGAAGACGTTGCGCCACTCATGTCTGTGAATCCAAACATCACGCCCTGATCCGACGGATTAATTGGTGTTGCCTCCACCCGAATGACAACCTCATGCGCCCGCGGAACAGGCATCGGAGCCTCTACGAGTTCCATTGTGAGTTCACCATCTGCCGATACAGTCGACAGCATTTTTAGATATGTTTCTGGTAGGGACATGCGTTCTCTCCGTTTTATGTCTTTGCATACAAACCTACAGCGCAGCGCCTCGCCTGTCCGCAACGAATTCCAAATTGTGATGATGACGTAGCGACACCCTTTTCAGTAAGGTATGTCACAAAATAATAGTGAGCGAATATTCACTTGCATATTTATAAGCAACCGCATATATCAGATTTAGCACTGAGGGAGCCACATCATGGTCACGCGTTCAAGAACGACAGGAAAACAGCCCGAAAAACGTGAGCGCGCCCGCAATGCTCGCCCTAAAATCGAGCGGGCTGCTTTAAAACTGTTTGTGCATGACGGCATAGACGCGGCCACGACGCGAGAAATCGCTGAAAAGGCAGGCGTCTCTGAAGGTGCGCTCTATCGCCATTACAAAGGCAAAGATGAGCTTGCGCACGCGCTGTTCATGGAAACTCATAATCGCTTAGGTGAGATGATGATGGAGGCCCTCGCAGGTGAAGGCGGTCTCGAAGACAAAGTCCGCGGTGCCGTGTCAGCCTATTGCGCGCTCGCAGATGAAGACTTCCTTCTCTTCTCCTTCCACCTTGTCTCTCTGAACCGCTATTTGCCATATGATAAGCGCCGCGATGATGACCCTGTGACGATCACGGAACGCATTATCGAAAACCTGATGAAAACGGGTGATATCAAAAAAGGTGATCCCGCCCTTAAGGCTGCGATGTGCCTCGGCGTCATTATGCAGGCCGGGCAAAACAAAATATATAACCGCTTGCCCGAACCACTCTCGGCTTATGTCGATACGTTCACGAAAACGATTTTACTCATCCTGAGAGACGTCTAACACGCGCAATCGCGTCCATTCACAACAGCTTTAAACGAGGAGAGACCCATGCGCGCCATGATCTTCACAATCGTCTATTACCTGATTTCAGTGATCTATGTTCTGATCTCACTGCCCTTCTTGGCCATCCCCGGTCACAGCACTGTGCGGGCAATCATCAAGAGCTACACACGCGCGATGAACTGGAATATCCGCATCGTCGCCGGAATCAGCAAAGAAGTCCGCGGCCGCGAAAACCTCCCCGATGGTCCATTCATCATTGCCGGCAAGCATCAAAGCTGGGGAGATGGCTATCTCGTCTATCCTGAAGTCGATGATCTTACCTTCGTCACGGGTGACCATTTGGAAAAACTCCCCCTCGTGGGCGGCATCCTGCGAAAGCTCGGTGCCATCGTCATCGACACATGTGGCGGCGGGGAGCGTAAAGCTGCCTCTCTACGCGAAGGCATGGCGCGCGCCCGTGAAGATGGCCAGCGCATCCTGATCTACCCCGAGGGCCACCTCGCCCCTGTCGGCTATCATTTTCGCTACAAACCGGGCGTTTGGCACATGCAAGATGCGATGAATGCACCTGTTGTTCCGGTCGCCACGAATATTGGCGTTTTCTGGCAGCAGCAGGAAAGCAAGAAAACCCCCGGTACAGCCATCATTGAGTTTCTGCCCCCCATTGCACCCGGCCTTGAGAAAGACGTCTTCTTGGCAAGACTAACGGATGCTATCGAGGACCGAACAGCGGAACTCGTCGCAGAAGCAAAAGGCACACAGCCTGTGCGCGCGACACTCATCCCAGACCCACCAAAGGGAATGGCCGCAGCGCCCTGCTCAGATGATCTAGCTGCTGTGCGTAAAATCTAAGAGCGCCGCCCGCCACCGCGCACACTTGGCCGCCACACTCATACTTGCGTGCGCCGGGCTTGTAGAGGGCAGAGGAAAAGTCGCGGCAGCGTCCGGCGCAAGCGACCCGGCATGCTTTGCAAAGCTCTTGGCAGCCTTTGCGCCATTCAAAGCAATACATCTGATGTTTGGGTGCGCGGCAAAAAAATCCGCAAAATCATTTGGAATCTCAGCCTTAATGTTTGAATCCAAACTACCTTCGCGTTGGCATAACTTCAGCACATCCCAAACCGCCACACCTTTTGATTTGAGAATGTTCTGACGCTCAGCGTAAGGCTTGTCCCATCCGGCATCAAATATCTCACCCATAATCGACCAGAACGCATTGCGAGGGTGCGCATAGTATTGATCCGCGTCTAGCGACGCGACACCGGGCATACTGCCTAGAATTAAGATTTTCGCATCCGGCGCAGCAATTGGCGCGAAACTTTGAACGATCATGCGATCCTCGTTCAACTGAAACCTAGATCTAAGCTTCTTCCGCGATTGCAGGAATAATCGTTACGCTTTCACCGCACCCACACGCATCCGTCTGGTTCGGGTTCTTGAACACGAATTTCTCGTGCAACGGCGTCACTTCATAATCCACCTGACTACCCAGAAGGAACAGAACGGCCTTCGCATCAATCAGGATTGTAACGCCATTATCTTCAACGACTTCATCGAGTGCTTCAGGCGCAGTCGCATACTCCATGACATATTCCATGCCCGCGCATCCGCCATTGGTCACGCCAACGCGCAGAAACCCTGCGCCGCGTTCTTCCATAATTTCTTTCACGCGCTCAGCAGCAGCGTCAGTCAAAGAAACGGGTTTGGGTCTTGGTCGTCTAGCCATAAAATGAAAATGGGCCTCCTCAGCCCGCTAATCAAGAGCATTGTTCTTTCAACGCGCTCATCTATACGCCGAAGCTGTTTACCGGTGTTTACCCGCGCGCATGAAAATCAACACGCGCACGCAGCGCCGCTGCCTACAGCATATTCAGTGATAGTCGCGCCTCATCAGACATGCGCGACATATCCCATGGTGGATCGAACGTTAGACGCACTTCAACATCTTTAACGCCATCAACAGTGCGCGCCGCGTTCTCAATCCAGCCCGGCATATCACCCGCCACAGGGCAGCCCGGGGCGGTCAGCGTCATATCAATGTCGACTTTGTAATCGTCATCAATATCGACCTTATAAATAAGGCCTAACTCGTAAATATCCACGGGGATTTCAGGGTCATAAACGGTCTTGAACGCCGTAATCAAATCGTCCGTTAACCGGTTCAGCTCAGCTTGCGGAATCGCGGATTCTGCCTCTTCAACGGCCGTTTCCGGCGCTGCAGAGACGTCAATTACGTCACGGTGGGTCATATCATCTGTCATATCTACCCTAACATATGGCGTGCTTTTGCCAGCGCTTCAACAAAACGATCAACATCTTCAACAGTATTATAGATACCAAAGCTTGCCCGCGCGGTCGCCGTCACGCCTAAATGCACCATCAAAGGCTGTGCACAATGATGCCCTGCTCGCACCGCAACACCATAGCGATCAAGGATTTGCGCAATGTCATGTGGGTGTGCGCCGCGTATGCTAAAACTCAGCACAGCCCCCTTGCCCGGTGCCTCACCATGTATCGTCAGCCCATTGATCCCGCGCAGCGCGTCTTGTGCCTTTGAGTACAGAAAATACTCATGCGCGCGCACATCGGTCCGCGCAAAAGCACTGAACCAATCAATCGCAGCACCTAGCCCAATCGCTTCCAATATGGGCGGTGTCCCGGCTTCAAACTTATGTGGCGCATGATTGTAAGTCACAGTGTCTAGCGTAACCGTCTCGATCATTTCACCGCCGCCTTGATATGGCCGCGCGCGCTCCAGCGCCTCAGCCTTACCATACAGCACACCAATGCCTGTCGGCCCATACAATTTATGACCCGAGAAGACATACCAATCGCAGCCGATTGTCTGCACATCTACATCCAGATGAATTGCCGCCTGACAGCCATCCAGCAGCACTTCAGCGCCAACCTCATGTGCCAGTCGTGTAATCTCAGCCACATCCGTCACAGTGCCCAGCACATTCGACATATGCGTGATTGCAACCATCTTCGTTTTCGGGCCAATCGCATCTGCAAGCGACGCCATATCGAGACTGCCATCTTCGTTCAAATCAACCCAGCGCAGCTTTGCGCCCTGCCGCTCACGCAAGAAATGCCACGGTACGATGTTGGAATGATGCTCCATAACCGACAACACAATTTCATCGCCGGGTTTAATGCGTTCACTCAGCGCAGAGGCAACAAGATTGATCCCCTCACTCGCGCCTTTCGTATACACAATATTGTCGACAGATGGCGCCTTCAGAAACTCACGCACTTTTTCACGTGCGGCCTCATAGGCTTCTGTCGTCTCATTCGACAATGTGTGAATGCCCCGGTGGACATTGGCATAGGCAGTGCGCGACTGGTCAGCGATCGCATCGATCACAGCATTCGGCTTCTGCGCACTGGCGGCACTATCCAGATACGTCAACGGGTGATCATTCACCTGCCGAGACAGTATCGGAAATTCCGCCCGGATCGCCTCTATATCGAATTCGCGGCTCATACACCCAACCACTTCGCAGCTTCTTCACGTAAGACAGACTCTAAATCGTCAGTTTCTGCGAACGCTTCGGCCACAAAAGCCTCAGTCAGCAGCGCGCGGGCCTCTGCCTCAGGCAGGCCGCGCTGACGCATGTAAAACAATGCACTGTCGTCGAGCGCCCCACACGTGTTGCCATGCGCGCACTCAACGTCATCGGCATAGATTTCCAACTCAGGCTTTGCAAAGACTTCAGCGCCTTCTTCTAACAGCAAGGCATGATGCTGCATGTCAGCATCTGTATGTTGGCCCACATTACGCGGCACCATAAACTTGCCCTGAAAGATACCCTTGCCGCCATCCATAACAGCGCCTTTGGTCACCTGCTGCGTTGTGCAACGCGGCGCGCCGTGACGCACATGGGTCGTTATATCACTGTGGAAATCCAGGCCGGATAAATACGCCGCATTCAATATCGCCTTGGCACCCTCAGCCCGATGCGTCACGCGCGTTTCCAACCGAGACACCTTTGCCCCAAACGCCAGTGTCGTCTGTGTAAACTCAGCCTCTTTATCCAGAGAAATCACCGCAGTCACAGCAACCGCTTCGTCTTTACCGCCGCGCTGATAGATTGTGCGATTCAGCGAAGCCCCATCTTTCAGGTCAAACTCAAACAAGGATGACGTCAGCCCTGCGCCACCCAAATAGCTTTCAGAGAGCTTTAGAGACGCGCCCTCGCGCACCACAAAAACGCAGCGCCCAAAATTGGCTTCGCCTGCACCATCAAACACAAAATGAAGACGCTCGGCGACAGAATCCGTTACTTCAAACACCAACGTGCCGGGGCTTTTCTTATGGCCGCTTAAAGCCGCCGTCATCGCGCCCAATGGCAAATCTTCTGCTGCGCCGAAGGCTTCAGCATCCGGCTTTGCCAGCATCCGCAATCCGTCCGGCAGTTTGTCAGGATATGACAGGCCATTAGGCGTAAACCGAAATACCAGATCAGCGCCGTCCACCAGTGGATCCGCCGCAGATTCCCCTTTCGGCGACTCAACAGCCGTCAAAGCGGCTTTAAAATCAGTCCACTTCCACGCTTCCATGCGCCGATGCGGCAGCCCCGTTTCGGCAAATGCCGTAAACGCCCGCTCACGCCGTGCATCTTCTGGCAGCATCGCATAGCGCGCGACGAGCTCCAGCTCAGCAGCCGTTGGATTCTTGATAAGATCGCGCAAAGCCGTCACTTATATCGCCTCTGCCATAACGCCGTCATAGCCTTCTTCTTCAAGACGGTGCGCCAGTTCCGGTCCACCTGATTTGATGATCCGCCCTTTAGCCAGCACATGCACTTTGTCAGGCTTGATATAGTCCAACAGACGTTGATAGTGCGTAATGACCAACATGCCCCGCTCAGGGCTACGCATCGTGTTGACGCCCTCAGCCACCACACGCAGCGCATCAATATCTAGGCCGCTATCGGTTTCATCCAAAATCAGAAACCGCGATTCCAGCATCATCATCTGGTAGATTTCCAGCCGCTTCTTTTCACCGCCAGAAAAGCCAACATTCACAGGCCGTTTCAGCATATCGGGAGACAGGTCTAGCTTCTTTGCGACATCGCGGCTCATCTTGATGAAATCAGGCGCGGAAATCTCATCCTCGCCGCGCAGTTTGCGTTGGGCATTCATGGCCGTGCGCACAAACGTCATGACAGGTACACCCGGAATTTCCACGGGATACTGGAACGAGAGGAACATGCCTTTCGCGGCCCGCTCTTCTGGGTCCATGTCCAGCACATCTTCGCCATCAAGCGCCGCGCTGCCACCCGTAACGTCATAGCCCGGTCGCCCGGTCAGCACATAGGACAGTGTAGACTTGCCTGCCCCATTCGGCCCCATAATCGCATGAACTTCGCCCGCAGGCACCTCAAGCGACAACCCCTTCAGGATTTCGCTCGTCTCATCGGCTTCGCCGACGGATACACTTAGGTTTTCAATCTTCAACATGATGGGCATGTAGCGGTCCGCAGCCGCAATTCAAAGCCCTAGCTGATAACTATTCTGCGCGCTCAGCGACAAACCGTATTCTGCCACGCATCTGTATCCTCTGCACGATAGCACTTATAGCGCACACCATAGCCCGTTACCCCAGCAGGCACAGCCGCCGGGAAGAATATCTGCACGACATGCTGTGCAGCTTTCACGCTGTCATCCGCATAACCTTCAGCTGTAAAAACAACGACAGCATCTGCACCGTCTTCGAAAATTTCCAGCTCTTCATCGTAAGTTCCGGCTTTCGCCCCGCTAATACCAAAGCGTTTGCGTAGTAATCGACCGACGGCTTCTGGCGATTCTTGCTTCTTGAGGCCCAAATCAGACACAGGCTTAACATCGTAATGGCTAGCTGTGATCTCCGGCACACCCGCCATCTCCGTTAGCATGATCGCTGCTTTCGGCGCATCCGGTGCGGATGCCACCTCTATTTCTTCTTCTCCAGGCACGACACCGTCAGCAGGTTCGACATCTTCAACCCCGAGGAGTGCCTCCTCACTCGCCTCCGCTGATGGTGCTGGAACGTCAGGAGACGGCGCCGCGCAGCCTGCGAGGCTAAGTCCAATAAGAGATAAGCATATAATTGGTTTCATAAGGCACCTGTGAATTATGCCACACAATAACCCCTTAAGATGAACTCAGCAAAACAAACCGTCCAAAAAGACGAATCAGTTTTCAGGCCCAACATCATCATGCTCAGAAATCTCTGGCAAAACAGACAGATTGTGCGCCGTCATCGCGGTCTCCACGTCAATCGGCGTCTTCAGCAACTGGCCGATATAATGCACGCTATCGACAGATCCATTCAGCACGCGCTTGAGCGCCTGCGTGATCGGTGTGGCAATGCTTTGCTCAGACACCAGCACATATTTATCGAAGCCAGGCTCATTGCCGAAATAGGCGCGCTGCGCCGGATTCTTCGCCATGAAGGCTTCAAACGGTTGCCAAACCCAATCTTGTTCAGCGTTCAGCCGCACG
>Ga0209345_10006307_pt1 | contig 10777 bp, 11 predicted proteins | sample Cruoilmetagenom7_FD_187294 | JGI IMG/M metagenome (GOLD analysis project Ga0209345, IMG submission 187294) | Oil polluted marine microbial communities from Coal Oil Point, Santa Barbara, California, USA - Sample 7 (SPAdes) (version 2) | ecosystem: Environmental > Aquatic > Marine > Oil seeps ...
TGCCCCCCTGTGCTCGTCGCGTGGGGGAAGGGTCACATGGGTCAATTCTCAATGGAAATTAGGACGCTAACCGGGTCAGTTCTCGGTGGAAATCAACACTCGCCATGGAACAACGTGGCAGGCTACGTGAACCCCGAGGCGGACGCGCTCTGGCAACAGGCCGCGGTCAGCGCCAGCGACGAAGAACGCCAGGCGCTCTATTCGCAGATCCAGGACATCATCGTCGACGATGTGCCCGTGGCATGGCTGCTGGAGCTTGGCTTCCCGACGATCTACCGCTGCAACGTCAAGGATCTGGTCACCACCGGCATCGGTGTGAATGACGGCCTGCGCGACGCCTGGATCGAACGCTGAGGCCAACCGGGATGCGGCCACCCCGCCGCATCCCGGACCTTTGCACGCATATCCCCTCCCCGCACCCTGACACCCGGAGACATCCGTCTTGATCCGTTTCATCCTGGCCAGGCTCGTGAAAGCTGCAGTGATCCTGCTGGCGATCATGATCTTCAATTTCCTGCTGATCCATGCAGCACCCGGCGATCCGGCGGCGGTGATGGCGGGCGAGGCTGGCGCCACGGATGAAAAATTCATCGCCGATCTGCGCGCGCGTTTCGGTCTGGATCAGCCCTTCAGCGTGCAGCTCTGGCTCTATGTCAAATCCATGGTGCAGTTCGATCTGGGCTTTTCCTACCGCCAGAACATGCCGGTGGCCGATCTGATCTGGCAACGCCTGCCCGCCACGCTGCTGCTGACCATATCGGCCTTCGTGATCTCGCTCGTGCTGGGGGTGATCGCGGGGGTGCTTGCGGCCTCCAAGCAGGGCACATGGTGGGACACGGTGATCTCGACACTGGCGCTGCTCTTCTATGCCACCCCGCTCTTCTGGGTCGCCCTGATGGCTTCGCTGCTGTTCTCGGTCGTGCTCGGCTGGCTGCCCGGTTTCGGATACGAGACGATCGGCGCGAATTACACGGGCCTCGCCCGGGCCCTCGACATCGGCAAGCACCTGATCCTGCCCGCAACCACGCTGGGGTTGTTCTTCATGGCCGTCTACATGCGCATGACCCGCGCCTCGATGCTGGAAATGTCGCGCCTCGATTTCGTCAAGACGGCGCGCGCCAAGGGCCTTAGCAACGGCGTGATCCAGCGCCGCCACGTGCTGCGCAACGCGCTTTTGCCGGTGATCACGCTGGCCGGGCTTCAGGCCGGGCAGATCGTCGGCGGCGCGGTCCTGACCGAGACCGTCTTTGCATGGCCCGGCATCGGTCGATTGCTCTTCGAGGCGATCAGCCAGCGCGACTACAGCGTGCTGCTGGGCGTCTTCTTCGTCTCGGCGGCGATGGTGCTGCTGTTCAACCTGATCACCGACATCCTTTATGTCGTGGTCGATCCGCGCATCAGGCTGACGTGATGCTGGCGGGGTTCAAACGCTTCACCCGCAATCGCGGCGCGGCCATCGGCCTGTGCATCCTGCTGGTCGTGCTGCTGACCGCCGTGATCGGCCCGCTGATCTATACCGACAGCCCGTGGAAGATGGTGCAACGCCCCTTCCTGCCGCCCTTCACCGTCGATGGCCTGCCGCTGGGCACCGATGCGCTGGGCCGCGACGTGATGGCAGGCCTTGTGCACGGCGCGCGGATCTCGCTGCTGGTCGGGCTGGTCTCGACCGTGGTGGCGCTGCTGATCGGCGTGCCCATCGGTGCGGCGGCGGGCTATTTCGGCGGCATCGTCGATGACGCACTGATGCGCTTTACCGAGTTCTTCCAGACGATCCCCAGTTTCGCACTGGCCATCGTGCTGCTGGCGATCTTCCAGCCCAGCCTCTTCTACGTGATCCTCGCCATCGCCATCGTCAGCTGGCCCCCCGTGGCGCGACTGGTGCGCGGCGAGGTCCTCAGCCTGCGGTCGCGCGAATATGTCGAAGCAGCGCTCCTGTCCGGGCAAGGCACGCTCCAGATCATCCTGCGCCAGATCCTGCCCAACGCCCTGCCCCCGATCATCGTGCTGGCCTCATTGATGGTCGCCACCGCCATCCTGCTGGAAAGCAGCCTGTCCTTTCTGGGCCTCGGCGATCCCAACGTGATGTCCTGGGGTTACATGATCGGCACGGCGCGCACCGTCATCCGCACGGCTTGGTGGCTGTCCTTCATCCCCGGCATCGCGATCCTGCTGACGGTGCTGGCGATGAACCTCATCGGCGAAGGGCTGAACGACGCGCTCAACCCGCGCCTGTCGAGGAAAGGCCGATGACATTGCTCGAGATCGAAAACCTCGATATCGCCCTGCCCGCCGGGGCCGACCGTCCTCTCGCAGTCGAGGGCGTGAGCTTCACCCTGAACAAGGGCGAGGTCCTGTGCATCGTGGGCGAAAGCGGCTCGGGCAAGTCGATGTCGGCCAACGCCCTGATGGGCCTGCTGCCCGAAGGGGTGGAACCCGCCGGTGGCCAGATCCGCTTCCATGGCCGCGATATCCTCCACCTGTCCGAGGACGAGCGCCGCGACATCCGGGGCAAATCCATCAGCATGATCTTTCAGGAACCGCTCAGCGCCCTCAACCCGCTGATGCGCGTGGGCGCCCAGATCTGCGAGGTCTTCGAGGCGCATGACCTGCTCTCCCCGGCCGGCCGCATGGCCCGCGCCGTGGAACTGCTGGAGGAGGTGGGCCTGCCGGAGCCGGAGAAGGCCATACGCGCCTATCCGTTCCAACTGTCGGGCGGCCAGCGCCAGCGGGTGATGATCGCCATGGCCCTCGCGCTGGAGCCTGAGATCCTGATCGCCGACGAACCCACCACCGCGCTCGACGTGACCACACAGGCCCAGATCCTTGGGCTGATCGAAGATCTGCGGCGCAAGCATGACATGGCCGTGATCTTCATCACCCATGATTTCGGCGTCGTCGCCGATATCGCGGACCGCGTCATCGTCATGCAGACCGGGCAGATCGTCGAACAGGGCCCCGCCGAGGATGTGCTCCTGCGCGCCACCCATCCCTATACCCGCGCGCTGATCGCCGCCATTCCCGGCATGAAGGACAAGCGCCCCGATCCCACCGCCGCCCCCGCCGGTGACGCGCAGCAAAGCCCCGTCATCCTGTCGGTGAGTGGCCTGAACAAGACATTCAGCACCGGCGGCGGCCTCTTCAAGCCGCCCCGCGTCGTCCATGCCGTCAAGGACCTGAGCTTCGATCTGCACCTTGGCGAAACCATCGGCATCGTCGGCGAAAGCGGCTCTGGCAAATCGACCGCCGGGCGCTGCATCATCCGCCTGATCGACCCCGACAGCGGCACCGTGCGCCTGTCCGACGTCGATCTGACAGGGCTGGGCCGCCAATCCCTGCGCATGGCGCGCAGCAAGGCGCAGATGATCTTTCAGGACCCGTTCTCCTCGCTGAACCCAAGGGCACGGATCGGCCGCATCCTCACCGAAGGGCCGATGGCGCATGGCGTGCCGCGCCAGCAGGCGATGGCGCGCGCGCGCGAATTGCTGGCGCTCGTGGGTCTCGACCCCGCTTCGGTCGACCGTTTCCCGCATGAATTCTCCGGCGGGCAGCGGCAGCGGATCGGCATCGCGCGCGCCCTTGCCCTCGACCCCGACGTGATCATCGCGGATGAGGCGGTCTCGGCGCTCGATGTCTCCATCCAGGCGCAGGTCCTCGACCTGCTGGCCGATCTGAAGGCGCGACTTAACCTGTCGATGCTCTTCGTGACCCATGACCTGCGCGTGGCCGCGCAGATCTGCGACCGGATCATGGTGATGCGCCGCGGCGAAGTGGTCGAGATGGGCCCCACCGCGCGGGTGCTGGGCCAGCCCGAGCACGCCTATACCCGCAGCCTGCTGGATGCGATCCCCGGCCGCCACCACGAACAGGCCATGCGGCGGTCCGTCGCCACACAGTAAAGACCCGGAACCAGCAAAGGCGCCCCGATCATGCAAGCTCAGCCGGAAACCGACGTGATCGAAGGCGTCTACCTGTGCAACAAACTTGACCTGCCCGGCCTCTTCGCGCCCTCGCTGGACAAGGTGCCGGGCCTGCATGTCTATGCCCCCGGCGACGTGCCCGACCCCGCCCGTATCCGCTTTGCCCTCGCCTGGCGGCCCGGCCCGCAGGCCTTCGCGCCCTACAGCAATCTGTCGCTGGTCCAGTCCATCGCCTCGGGCGTGGACGGCATCCTGTCCAGCAGCAGCCTGCCGCCACAGGCCCAGATCGCCCGCGTGCGCGATCCCGGACAGGCGCATGTCATGGCCGGTTTCGCGGTCTGGCATGTGGTCTGGCACCACCGCGCCATGGCGAACTATGTACGCAACACCGCAAGGGGCCTGTGGGAACGCACCAGCTTCGACACGCTGGTCGCCCCTTCGGACCTGACGGTGGGCATTCTGGGCTTTGGCCTGATGGGCCGCACCATCGCCGAGGCCGTCGAAAGGCTGGGCTTCAACGTGATGGCCGCAAGCACCACGCCGCGCACCAGCGCCGGGGCGATCCAGGTGATCTCAGGCCCCGAGGCGTGCCGGACCGTCAGCCGTCAGGCGGATTTCCTGATCAACGTGCTGCCATTGACCCGGACCACGCAGGGCCTGATCGACGCGGCCTTTCTGGCCGGGATGAAGCCGGGGGCCGTGCTGATCCATCTGGGGCGCGGCGAGCATGTGATCGAGGCCGATCTCCTGGACGCGCTCGACAACGGCTACCTCGGCGGGGCCTCGCTGGATGTGTTCACCACCGAACCGCTGGCTCCCGATCATCCCTTCTGGGGCCATCCCAAGGTCCTTGTCACCCCGCATGAGGCCAGCGTGCTCCCCGCCGCCGCGGTCGTCACATCGCTGCGACAATCCCTTTTCGAAGTGCAGGCCGGGTTGCCCCTGACGGCCGGTGTTGACCGCTACCGGGGCTATTGAGGAAAGACAGGATGATGGACGCGATATTCGACGAACGCCAACTGGGTCACGCACCCGAGATCTATTTCCGGCGCGGCAAAGCCATGCCGCATCAGGAACAGCCCCTGCGCGCGATCCTGATCCGCGACATGCTGCTGGAGAACGACTTTCCCGTCACCCCGCCGCGCGATTTCGGGCTGGACCCGATCACGGCGGTCCATGACCCGGATTACGTCGCCTTCTTCCGCGATGCCTACGCAAGGTTCCGCGCCAATGCCGACCCGGACGCCCTCGCGATCCCGACCATGCATCCCGGCGTCAGGCGCGGCAAATGCCCCAGTGACATCCACGGCGCGATGGGCTGGTGGATGACCGACACCTCGACCCCGCTGACCGAACACACATGGGACGCCATCTACTGGTCCGCCCAGACCGCCATCGAGGCCGCCGAACGCGTGATCGAAGGCCAGCGGATGGTCTACGCCCTCTCCCGCCCGCCGGGGCATCACGCGATGCAGGCCGCCTCGAACGGCTTTTGTTTTTTCAACAACGCCTGCGTCGCGGCCCATCACCTGACCCGCCGCTGGCCGCGCGTGGCGCTGCTGGATATCGACGTGCACACCGGCAACGGCAGCCTCGATATCCTCTATGAACGGGGCGACATCTTCTTCTGCTCGATCCATCCCGACCCCGCCACCTATCCGACCTTCTTTCTGGGTCACGCGGACGAGACCGGCGCAGGCGAAGGCGAAGGCACCTGCCTGAACCTGCTGCTGGAACTGGGTCAGGGCGAAGACGCGGTGCTGGCCCGCCTCGATCAGGCCCTCGCCGCCATCAGCGGCTTTCAGGCCGAGGCGCTGGTCGTGTCGCTCGGCTTCGACATGGCCGCTGACGATCCGCTGGCGGCCGTCAACGTCTATCCCGAAGGCTTCGCCGAGATGGGCCGCAGGATCACGGCACTGGGCCTGCCCACCGTGCTGGTGCAGGAAGGCGGCTACCTTGGCCCCTCGCTGGCCCTGAATGCCCGATCTTTCCTCACCGCCTGCCGCGAGATGCTCTGAACCCCCGCACCGGGCCGCGCAAAGATCATTTGCCACTTGACCCTGCAACCTCTCCGGCGGGACTATAGGGCATGAAATCGGAAATAGACCTGCACCGCTTCCTTGCAGAGCCTGCTTCTCAATCCAGAAGCAGGCTGTCCAACTGGAGCATGTTGCGCACCTTCCACCATATCGCGGATCAGGGCAGCCTCACGGGGGCGGCGCGGGTGCTTGCGATCAGCCAGCCCTCGGTCAGTGCCGCGCTGCAACGGCTTGAAGACGTGCTGGGCCATCAGCTGATCCAGCGCGGCAAGCGCCGCTTTGCCCTCACGACTCACGGCCAGATCCTGTTCACCGAAACCCAGCACATGTTCCGCGCCGTGCAACGCGCCGAAGAACGGATGCGGATCGAAGGCAGCAGCCTGACCGGGCAGTTGCGCCTGCAAACCGTCACCGGCAACGGCAGCGATTTGTTTGACGAGGCGCTGCGCCTCATGCACCAGCGCCACCCCGCCATCGGCTTCGATATCGACGTCGCCTCCTCGCACCGGATCGTACGCAATGTGGCCGACCAGATCGTGCCCTTCGGCGCCTGCCTGATGGTGCGCCCCGCGCCGGGCCTGACCTGCAAGCTGATCCTGCGCTCGGAATACGGCATCTATTGCGGGCAGGAACACCCGCTCTACGGGCGCGAGGACCTGTCCCTGTCAGAACTGCGCGACGAAAGCTATATCGGCTTCGCCTGCAGTGCCGAAGGTGACGCCCCCGAACCGCTGATTACATTGCGCAACAGCTATGGCCTTGGGCACAATCTGCGCGGCACCAGCCCGAATTTCGCCGAAGTCGTGCGGATGCTGGTCGCGGGTCTCGGCATCAGCATCCTGCCCGTCACCACCGTCCAGACCCGCATCAGGGACGACCAGCTCTGGCGCTTCCCGCTGGGCGAGGTGAAGCTGAGCGCCGATCTCTATTTCATCAGCAACCCCAAGGCCAACCACGCCCCGGTCGAACTGGCCTTCCTCGAGGTCATAGACGAGGTGCTGGCCGCCGCCGCGGACACGATCATCGCCGTCTGACCGCATCCTATCGCAAAGGGCTATGTCAGAGATAGAGACGACGGGCTATGGTCGCGCGCAAATCCGGCCTATCGTCCAACGCGACAGCGGCTTGATCGCGCCGCAGGCTCCACGACAGTGACAGGTGAGACATGAGCGAAGACATCCTCGCACGGCGCAAGCGCCTGATGGGGCCGAATGTGCCGACATTCTACGACGACCCCGTGCATCTGGTGCGCGGACAGGGCGTCTGGCTCTGGGACAGGCAGGGCAACCGCTATCTGGACTGCTACAACAACGTGCCCCACGTGGGCCATTGCCACCCGCGCGTCGTGGCCGCCATCGCCGCGCAGGGGGCTGAACTGAACACCCATACCCGCTATCTGCACGACACTGTGCTGGATTACATCGAACGCCTGACCGCAAGGCTGGACCACGGCATCAGCCAGGCGATCATGGTCTGCACCGGGTCCGAGGCCAATGACATCGCCCTGCGCATGGCACAGGCGGTGACCGGCAAGACAGGCATCATCGCCACCGACAACACCTATCACGGCAATACCGCCTCGGTCAGCGTCCTGTCCACGCGCCGCCCGCCCATCGGCGGCTATCCCGATCATGTCAGGCTGGTCCCTGCCCCCGACAGCCTGCGCCCGGTGGGCGGCACCCTGGCCGGACAGGCGCAGGCCTTCGCCGACCATGTGGGCCGCGCGATTGCCGAACTCGAAGCCGCTGGCCACGGGTTTGCCGGGATGATGCTCTGCCCCGTCTTCGCCAACGAGGGGCTGCCCACGGTGCAACCGGGCTTTCTCGACCCGACCGTCGCGAAGGTCCGCGCCGCCGGCGGCCTGCTCATCGCGGACGAGGTCCAGCCCGGCTTCGGACGCGTCGGCCACAGCTTCTGGGGCCATGACTGGCTGGGCTTCGCCCCCGACGTGGTGACCGTGGGCAAGCCGATGGCCAACGGCCACCCCGTCGCCGCCGTGCTGGCGCGCCCCGACATCATGGCCGCCTTCCGCGAGGCTTTCGGCTATTTCAACACCTTCGGCGGCAATCCCGTCTCGGCCGCCGCCTGTCTGGCAACGCTCGACGTGATCGAGGAGGACAGCCTTCAGGACCACGCCGCCCGGGTCAGCGCCTATCTGCGCGACCGCATGGATGCCCTGCGCCACCCCCTGCTGGCCGAAGTCCGCAACGCGGGTCTCTTCTTCGCCGCCGAATTCGTCACCGACGACGCGATGACGCCCGCCAGCGCCTTCGTCGGCGCATTGGTCGAGGCGATGCGCGCACAGGGCATCCTGCTCAACCGGGGCGGACGCGCGGCCAATGCGCTCAAGATCAGACCGCCGATGCCCTTCTCGCGCGAAAACGCGGACCTGCTGATGGACAAGCTTGCCCTCACACTGCGCCAGACCCCGGTGCCCGCCGCATGACCATGTCCGACACCAACCTCACCGATGCGCAGGCCCAGGCGCTCGCCGCGCAAGCCGCGCGGCACTGGGGCGCCACAGCCGCGCCCCGCCTGATCAAGAACCGCGAGAACGCGGTCTTCGCACTGACCCTCCCCCAGGGCCGGGCCGCCCTGCGCCTGCACCGGCGCGGCTATCAAAGCCCCGCGGCCATCCGGTCCGAACTCTGGTGGTGCGACGCGCTGGCCACCGCGGGCCTGCCCGTCCCGCAGGCCATCCCCGCACAGGATGGAGAGAGGCTGACGGATCTGGGTGCCGGGCAAATGGCCTCTGTCATCGCATGGGTGGACGGCTCCATCCTCGGTCAGGCCGAAACGCCGCTGGCAGGCACTCCCGCCCAGCAATGCGCGCGCTACGCGGACCTCGGCGCGCTGATCGCAAGGATCCACATCACCACCGACCGGCTTGCCCTGCCGCACTCATTCACGCGCCCGCGCTGGGACATCGACGGGCTTGTCGGCCCGGACCCGCATTGGGGCCGGTTCTGGGACCACCCGACCCTGACGGAACCCGAGGCCGCAGACCTGAAACACGTCGCGCAACGCTGCCATGCCATGCTGACGGACCATGCCGCCAAAGGCGGTGATTTCGGGCTGATCCATGCCGATCTGCTGCGCGAGAACGTGATCCTTGATACCGACGGCACAGGCATGACCCTGATTGATTTCGACGACAGCGGCTTCGGGTTCCGGCTGTTCGATCTGGGCGCGGCCCTGTCCCAGAACCTCTATGAACCCGCCCGCGATGCGATCGCCGCCGCGATGCTCCGGGGCTATGCCGCGCACAGACCGCTGGCACCGCAGGATCTGGCCATGGTGCCCGTCTTCACCCTGCTGCGCTGTCTGGCCTCGCTCGGCTGGACGATGGGACGCCTGCCCCCGGACCACCCGCGCGCGCGGCACTATGCCGACCGGGCGCTATTGGCGGCAACCCTTGCAGCCTTGCCCTGACACCGGCCCCGCGTCAGCCTTTCTTGATCTCGATCTCCAGAAACTCGACCACGCTGTCGCTGCGGTTCTGCACGTCATGCTCCACGCCCACCTCGCGGGCATAGGGCACGCCGACGGTGATCGCATTGGTGCTGGTGCTGCCATCGGGATGCAGCAGCGTCAATTCGCCCGCGATGGTCGGCACCACCACATAATCCTTCTCATGCCGATGCCATCCTGTCGCGGTCTGCGGCGGAAAGGTCCAGCGCGTCACGATACAGAAGGCGTTGTCGATCTCGACAGCAGATGTTGCCTGGTCCAATGTCCTGATCCCCTTGCCGTTGTCCTGTCACTTTTCCGAAAGCCTAAAGGCGATCCGGACCGACCGAAAGCCGAAAACACGACCGGACCGCCACCTTGGCCCGGCAAACGCCTGGTCTGGGGCGTTCCTGCCGGAGCTTGCCCCCGGCGCGGGCACTGATACTCTGGCCGCATGGACGCAGCAGCAGAACAGCCAGAGGACCCGACCCGGGTCGAGATCGGCGCGGACGGTTTCATCGTCCCCGCCCAGACGCTTGCCGCCGCCTTCGCCCTGCCCGCCGCCGATGTGCCCGCCCTGATGCGCGCAGGCCAGATCACCAGCCTTTTGGAACAGGGCCAGGGCACGGATGCGGGCACCTACCGGATGACCTTCTATCACGGCGCGCAGGCGCTGCGGCTGACCATCGACGCGCAGGGCCATATCCTCAAACGCACGCGCTTTCCCGTGACGCGCAGGACACCGGCCGCCCCGCTCTGATCCCTGCCGGATGCCGTGACCCTTGCGAAACAGGCAGCGCGCCGCTATCCGCAAGGCATGAACTTCCAGACACGGCGAAAGGACAGCCCATGATCGAACGTATCGGAACCGGCCCGCGCATGAGCGCGATCGTCAAGCACAACGGCACCATCTATCTGGCAGGGCAAGTCGGCGACGGCGCCACCGTGGCCGAGCAGACCACAGACTGCCTGCGCCAGATCGACGACCTGCTGGCCCAGGCCGGCAGCGACAAGACCCATATCCTGCAAACGATCATCTGGCTGGCCGACATGGCCGATTTCGCCGAGATGAACGCCGTCTGGGACGCATGGGTCCCGCAGGGTCACACCCCCGCCCGCGCCACCGGCGAGGCCAAGCTGGCCGCACCGAAGTACCGGGTCGAGATCATCGTGACTGCGGCGGAAAAGGCATAATTCCGCGCATAACGACAAGGCACGCGCCGCTTCCGCTTGCGGCGCGCGCCACCGCTTCCTAGGTGTGGATCACGGACAGAAACACACCCTTCCCGAGAACCGCGCAAAAGCGGCCGGGAACATCGGCAGGAGCAGACCATGGCCCAGGCAGCCAAACCACAGACCCAGACCACCAAA
>Ga0209345_10006308_pt1 | contig 10777 bp, 10 predicted proteins | sample Cruoilmetagenom7_FD_187294 | JGI IMG/M metagenome (GOLD analysis project Ga0209345, IMG submission 187294) | Oil polluted marine microbial communities from Coal Oil Point, Santa Barbara, California, USA - Sample 7 (SPAdes) (version 2) | ecosystem: Environmental > Aquatic > Marine > Oil seeps ...
AAGCAAATCAAGATAGCCGGCCTCGATCGCACCCTTGGGATCATAGATGAACGCCTGGATCATCGCCCGAGTCTGGTGTAGCGGACTGAGCCGGTCGCGCGCCAGCTCGACCGCGAAGACCGGTAAAGTCATCCCGGTAATCGACTCATTTGCGCCCAGCTTGAAATCGCACACGGCCCCTACCCGCGTGTCGCAAGCCATCAGCAGGAATACACCCATGGCAATGGCGTGGCCATTGCAGGCGGCGACCACAGGAACCGGTCCGCCATATAGACGCAGCACAAGTTCCGAAGCACGGTCGAGCAGACGAACGGAATCCTCACGGGTAAAACTGCCCATCATGCCGAGGTCAAAACCACCGGAAAAACGCCCCTCGCGGCCGGTCAGGACGATCGCCTTGGCATCTCTGCTTCGGCCTTGTCCAGCGCCTCGTTGAGGACGATCATAAGATCGAAATTGACGGCATTGGCCTTGCCATCGTCCATGGTGATCAAGGCTACATCATTCTGGATATCGACGGAAATGCTCATGGCATGTCCTTTTCTACATAGCGTTTAATTGTTCGGTTAAGCCTATGGCCAGAATCTTTCAGGTCAACGGAAAAATCGGCGGGAAAAGTCCCGATATCCACTAGATTACGGACTGAGGCCGACGGTCCGTAGCGGCAAATCTTTCAGACCCGATGCCCAATTATTTCTGTCAAGCGCTCCACATCTTCCCGATCATGATAGAGACCGAAACCAATCCGCAGAACATCGCCGCGCACATCGACCACTACATTCTGCCCGGCCAGACTGTCATGGAGCGCGGCGGCTGATTCACCCCGAAAAGCAAGAAAGCGCGCGTGCTGCCGATCACCAAGAGGGTTGATCAATTCGAAATCCCCCAGCGGCCCGCTCTCCAGAAATTGCATCTGCAAATCCGCCACATGATTGGAGATCACCGCCGTTGTCAGCCCTTCGTGGTTCAGCATATTCTGTACGGCATTAAACCGGTATAGACCGGAAGGATCAAAAGTGCTGCCGAGAAAACGCCTTCCATCCGATGCATAGCCGACATCTCCAGACGAGAGGACAAGATCATCAAATGCGGCATACCAGCCGGTCACCACCGGGCGTTCAGCATAGCCCGGAGGCGCGTGAAGGAAGCAGGCCCCTTCTCCCGCCATCGCATATTTATAACCGCCCGCGAGGTAAAAGACCTGCTCAGCGATGGGTGACAGATCTGTCTCGAGCGCCATGAAACCATGATAGCCGTCGATCACCACCCACGGTCCCTCGGGACGAGCCATTGCGGCAAGCGAGTCGAGGTCGGAAATAATCTCACCGGAATTGAAAAGGACATGGCTGGCAAATATCAAATCAAAAAAATCGGTCCGGGCTCGCGCAAGCAAGCCATCCGGCGATGCGGTTTCCAGAATGACCTCCCCCGCCTCCACCCAGCGCGTCATTTGCCGGCGAAAGCTGTGAAACTCGCCATCGCTCGCCAATACCCGAACCGGCCGTGCCGGAATGGCGGACAACAGCCGGACAATAAAATCATGCGTATTAGGGGCAAAGCATAAGGTAGCGGGATCGGGAAGTTTCAGTTCATCGGCGACATGCTGCTGCGCTTCCGACCAGAGGGAGCCCATGACCTTGTCCCATTTGTGATCCGCCAGCGCCGCCGCATCCTGCCAGGCCGCCACATGCCCATCATAACTGGCGTCGGGCCAGAGATGATGGCTGTGGGCGGCAAAATGCAGCCGTTCCGGGTCTGCGGCAAGTGATCTGGAAAACAGATGTCTCCAGCTCATAACTGGGTCCGCAGCAACCATAGTTCAGGAAAGGCTCGCTTGCCCAATGTGCTCTGCAGATAGGAAACGCCCGCCGTTCCGCCGGTGCCCATTTTTCCGCCGAGGATCCGCTCGACGGTCAGTACATGCTTGTGCCGCCAGGTCGCCATGGCATCATCAAGATCGACCAGCTTCTCCGCCAGTTGATAGAGTTCCCAATATTGTTCGGGATTGTGATAGACTGTCAGAAAAGCCGCCTCGACCTGCTGGGACGGTTGATGGGATTGGGCAAAATCCCGTTCCAGCAGGTCCGGATCGATCTCGAAACCGGCCCGCGCCAGTGCCGCGATCGCATCATCCCATATGCTCGGCTGATCCAGTGCGGCCTGCATCGCCGCCTGCGCTTCCGGGCGATCCGCCTGATATTTCAGAAAGTCCTTTTCCTTGAGCCCAAGCATATATTCCACGGTCCGAAACTGGTCAGACTGAAAACCGGAACTGGGGCCCAGCACGTGACGGAACCGCGTATAATCGCTGGGTGTCATCGTCGACAGCACGTCCCAACTCAGCGTCATCACCGCCTGTATACGACTGATCCTCGCCAGCGCCTTATAGGCTGGCACCAAGGCACCAGCATTTATCTGCTGCTTGGCAAAGCGCATTTCGCGAATAATCTGCTTGAGCCAGAGTTCTTTGGTCTGGTGAATGATGATGAACAGCATCTCATCATCCAGATCCGATCGGGGGTGCTGAGCATCGAGCAATGTGTCGAGCGCCAGATAACGCGCGTAAGTCATCGTGGATTTGTCGGTCATACGCAATGGTAACGCCGCGGCGTCCGATTGGGAAGAGAGCCGACATCAATGTCCAACGAAATCTTGGGCAATGGGCACAAGCCTCCCGAATGCCAAGATATCTCTATATCTAGACAACCACTGCCGGAGATCTGATCTCTGGAGCCAAGCCGGAATCGAATTGACTAGTTAAGAAATTGAAAAAAGTCAGTAGGTTCGATTCCTAGAAGTCGAAATCCGAGCTGTAAATCGCGATTCACAAATCGATCTCTAGGATCTTGGAAACTAGACTGCATTGCCTATCATACAGCAGGCAGTCGTGATCGATTGATGGCTGCCGCTTGACAGACCTTTTCTCGTCTAATCAGTAGGTCGCTGGTTCGAACCTAGCAGGGCTCACCATTATTTCAATAACTTATGGAAATATTGGTGGCGATTTTGGCCGCAAATCTCGCTGGCGGTACCAATGAGGTACCAGAGCTAACCGATCTAAATCCGAGTATATGCTTCGAGAGCAGTAAGGGCTCTCCCAAAAACTGTCCGTCGTCAGCACAGATGACACAGATGGCGCAGTGTAGATCATATCCGCTGGATATAGGAATGAGGAAGTTTACTCAATCCACGTCGCACCTCCCTTCGGGCAACTTCTAGCCACGAACGATTGCCTGATTATGCCCCGGCCGGAGTTGATCGCTAGCAACGCCAATAACTGGCTTATACCAAAACAGGGAGCGAGTGGCCCAGCCGCTCGCTCCAGCTGATGCTCTGGGAGCGAAGGATCAGAAATAGTTAAATTTGGGATTGTGAGGTGTTCAACATACCCGTAGATTTCGAGCCATTTTTTTCATCGCGGTTCGTATGGTCGCCAGATCTGCCTTAGAAATGCCTCTGAACATCTTCTGATAAACGGCGTTAGCTTCTTTCCGGAGTTCGGGAATTATATCGATTGCTTTCGGACGCAGGAATATCCGCCAAGCACGCTGGTCACCTTTTGCGCGGCGACGCTCAACAAATTCCAGTTTTTCGAGATGATCAATCGTCAGTCCGATAGTCGCCCGTTCCAGTTCAAGGCAATTTGCCAGTTCAGTTTGCGTCATTCCCTCGGCCTTGATCAAATATGCCAATGTTCTCCATTGTGTGCGGGACAAACCGAACTGGGCGATCGATGCATCGAATACTTTACGCAAAACTCGCGGCACTTCCTCCAGCAAAAACGCAAACTCATCGGTATCATTTAAGAAGCCGTCTTGCGCGTTGGTACTTATGGTAATTGTTTCGGGTGTCATTATAATGACCATATCGTAAATTTGATATAATATAAAGCCCTTTACTGTATAAATGCCGTCAAGGCGACTCACTCCCGCGATTACTCCATGTAGGTTCACGGGTGGTGGCTGAAGCCAGCTTCATTTGGCTTGGTATGTTTGTCGAGGTAATTCAGAATCACGTCGTCGGTGATATTGCCTGAGGTGGTCGAGAAATAGCCTCGCTGCCAGAAGCACTGGCCCCAGTAACGTTTTCGGATATGTTCAAACTCCTGCTGTATCTTGCGCGATGAGCGGCCCTTTGCCAAGCGCACGAAGTCGCTAACTGCAATGTGAGGCGGGATTTCGACAAACATGTGCACATGATCTCGTGACAGAGCGCCGTGGACAATCGTCACACCCAATTCGCTAGAAACCTGTCGGATGATCTCTCGCACCCGCAGGCGTACCTTACCATGCAGCACCTTGAAGAGGTATTTTGGAGCCAAGACAATGTGATAACGGTGATAAAAAGCCGTGTGGCTCCCGCGTGAATATGGCATAAGCACTATCCTCCAGCAAATGACTTCGCTTGCGAGCCGGTCATTTTCTGGAGGATAGTGCCGAGCAAACAAAGCGGCTGGGTTTCTTCCCTAGGTGGGACATTAAATAACTTTACTATTTAGGGCGCTGCAAGCTAGGGGTGGTCGCATGTATTGTGAAACAGTTAGCATTGAAGGGGCTGGAGGCTTGACCCTCACAGCCGAAGCCAACGGCGAGAGTGGTGCGATGCCCATCCTGCTCGCTCATGGGGGTGGGCAAACACGTCGTGCATGGAAAAACGTGGTCGGCGACCTTGCGGAAGCGGGTTTCCACGCAATCGCCATTGACATGCGGGGCCATGGCGACAGCGAATGGGCGACCGATGGCGCATACGAAACACACGATTTCGCGTCGGATCTGGTCGCCATCGCATCACGGATGGAGCGCAAGCCTGCGCTGGTCGGGGCGTCGCTGGGCGGAATGGCCGGTATACTCGCGGAAGGGGATTTGGCGCCCAGCAGCTTCGCTTCCCTGACACTTGTCGACATCGCACCGCAGATGGAAGTAAGCGGCGTCAACCGCATCGTCGGATTCATGGAAGAGCATATTGAAACCGGTTTCGCCTCGCCCGAGGAGGCGTCGGAAGCGATCGCGCGTTACATGCCCCATCGACGCAAGCGGTCGAGCGGCGAAGGGCTGCGTAACTATCTACGACACAAAGCCGATGGGCGGTATTATTGGCATTGGGATCCAGCCTTTATCCTTAGCAACAGGACGGTCAGCAAACGCGATGAAGGGCGGCATCAACGCCAATTTGAAGCATTGAGCCAGGCGACCCAGAACCTCACCTTGCCAGTACATCTCATTCGCGGCGGTTCGAGCGACCTCGTTTCCGAAGACGCGGTGGAGCATCTACGCGAACTTGCGCCGCATGCGGAATATACCGACATCGCCGGCGCCACTCACATGGTCGTGGGCGATGCGAACGATTCGTTTTCTCACGCCATTCTCGACTTCCTGAAACGACATCACTCCATGCAGGGGCGAGAAACATGAACGAGGCGCCAGTGGGAATAGACCGGGCACGTATAGAGGAAATTCTCCGTATCGCGCCTTTCCATGCGTGGCTCGATCTGAAGGTTAGGTCGCTGACTCCGCAGCGGCTGGATCTCGAAATGCCATGGCGTGATGAAATCGTTTCCAATCCTATGATCGGATCGGCCCATGGCGGCGTACTTGCGTCTCTGATCGATCTGACCGGTTTCTACGCCCTCATTGCACAGGGCACGAAAGTAAAGGCTACTGCCGATCTGCGGGTCGATTACCATCGCCCGGCAACCTCGGGCCCGCTCGTCGCAACCGGTTTGATTGTAAAAGTCGGTCGACAAATTTCAGTGGCCGAAACCAGCGTTACCGGGCCGGATGAAAAATTGCTCGCTAGCGGGCGCGGTGCCTATATATGCGGCGACCTGTAGGGTCGGTATCTAGGATGGGGCCTGCCATCCTAGGCCGAGCGATTTTTGCACCGTAATCCACGCCAGAGTAAGGGCAGCCCTGCCCCGGTCCAAGTCCGTATTGGTCTTCTCCTGCTCGCGCAAAGTCCGGTTGAGATCGATGCGCGAGATCGCCCCTGACTCAAAGCGCTGCCGGTTGAGATCCGCCGATTTATCGGCATGTCGCTTGACCTGAATCAGAGCCGCCAGCGCAGCGCGCTGCTGCGCGAAGCGGGCTAAGGCACGCTCGGCATCCTGCAAAGCTGCAAGCACGGTCTGCCGGTAATTTGCAGCAGCCTCGCGGCGAGCCGCGCCTGCCCGGTCGATCGACGCGTCGACCCTTCCGAAATCAAGGAAGTTCCATTGCAGGCGCGGAATCGCAATGGCAGAAAACTCGCCTACGTCGAAGATATCCTCTGGCGAGGTTCCCCCCAGCCCGAGTATACCCATGAACGAGAGTTTCGGAAACTTCGCAGCTTCGGCCACACCGATCCGCGCCGTCGCGGCGGCCAAGGTACGTTCGGCGGCGCGGATATCGGGCCGCCGCGCGATGAGGCTAGCGGGATCGCCTACCGCTACTCTTTCGGGCGGCAGGGGGATCTCGCCACTCGGCGCAACTTCGAGCGAAAGCGCTCCCGGCGCGCGCCCCGTCAAAACCGCGAGCGCATCGAGCAAGACCGCTTCATCTGCTTCGGCCTCAGCCAACTGCGACTTGAGCAACTCTAGTTCAGCATTAGCATTTCCGACCGGGAACAGCGGTAGGGCGCCTTGCTGATAACGCTGATAGGTCAGCGCGCGTATTTGCTTTTGCAGCTCGCTTTGCTGGCGGTACCGCACGGCCCGCTGCTGTGCCTCGCGCAGGCTCACATAGACATTGGCTACCTCTGCAGTTAGCTGGACTCGCGCATCCTCGGCATTCGCAACGGCAGCAGCCAACTGTGCATTGGCTGCCTCGATTCGCCGCCCGGTTCCGCCACCAAAATCGATCTCCCAATTGGCGTTGAGGCCGGCATTATAAAAACTGATGGTATCATCTTCCTCTTCTTGCGCCATTCCCGGCGTCTCTGAAGGAATAGGCGGACCATCCTGAATGTCTAAACCCGGCAGGCGGCCCTGCAAGGCCGTTGCCTGGGTGCCAAGCGATGGCAGGCGGCCTGCGCTTTCCTGCGCGAGTGATGCGCGGGACTGCGCAATGCGGGCACCCACCGCCTCCAGCGAAGGATTATCGGCGAGCGCCGCCTCGATCAGTCGGTCGAGTCCGGGATCATCGAGTAGTATCCACCACTCGGCGAGTTCCGGCGCTGCGCTGCTCACTTTGTCGCCGGCCCGGATGAACCCCCCGGCCCCTCCAGCGGTCGCTAGATCCGGCGGCCCGGCATAGTTCGGCCCGGCAGTACATCCTGCCAGAGTGGCGGCAACGAAAAGGAAAGGAGTTGATTTTCGGATCATGTCGGTATCAGTGCATCGAGAGGGAAACGTTCTTGGGCAGCGGCTTAAGGAAAATGACAAGCGGCACCGTTATCACCGTCAACAGACCCATCACAAAGAAGACGTCGTTATAAGTCATAACAAAGGCTTCACGTTGGATCGTCCGGCCCAGCACGGCCATTGCTTCATCCATACCGCCGAAGGCCCGTGCCAGCGAATCCAGATAGCTATGCAGCGAGACGCTGTTTGCGTTCAGCGTTTCTTCTATCCGGCGGCTGTGATGCCAAGTACGCTGATCCTGAAACGAGGCGAGGCCTGCCAATGCGAATGACCCTCCCAGATTGCGCGCGGCATTGAATATCCCCGAAGCATCGCCTGCTTCTTCCTTCGTCACCGAGGCAACGGTCGCCTGATTGAGGAACATCATCGCTAACACAATTCCTATACCGCGGATCAACTGGCTTTCAGTGAACACTGCCCCGCCGGATTCGACCGTAAGGTTTATGCTGACAAAACAGCTCACTGCCATAAGAGCCATGGCAGTCCCCATTGCGATACGAATATCGACGCGGCGGATCATGAAGGGTAGAATTGGCATCAACAGGAACGCCGGCACACCCATCCAGAAAATTACCAGTCCGGTCTGTAAGGCGTTGTAATCGGAAATAATCGCCAAGAATTGCGGTATAACATAGGTCGAACCGTACATTATCATCCCCAATGCGAGCGCCATGACGGCCACGCTCCCGAATTGCCTACTTAAAAGTAGCCGGAGCTTGAGAACCGGTTTGGAAGCGTACAATTGACCGTATATGAGGGATGCGAACCCAATTACAGTAATTAGGGTAAGCCATCGGATGAGGGAGGAATCGAACCATTCTTCGCGGTGGCCCTCCTCCAGCACGACCGTGAGTCCCCCAAGTCCCAAGACCATGCCGACGATGCCAGCCCAGTCTGCATGGGTAAGAAATTCCCAGTTCGGTTTTTCATGCGGCAAGCCGACGAATAACAACAGAAGCAAGACTGCACAGACGGGAACATTAACAAAGAAGGCGTAATGCCAACTAAGGTTCTCGGTCAGCCATCCGCCGATCAGCGGCCCCATGACGGGACCTAAGACAACGGTCATACCGAACAGCGCCATACCGATGGGCTGCTGATGGGGAGGCAGCCGCTTTGCCACGATCGTCATCGCCGTCGGAATCAGTGCACCGCCCATAAAACCCTGCCCTGTACGACCGATGATCATAGTCGTGAGGTCGGTCGCGACGCCGCATAATATCGAGAATCCGGTAAACGCAGTAACCGCGATGATGAGCAGCGTACGCAAGCCAAGCAGGCGCTCCAACCAGGCACTGAGCGGGATGACGACAATCTCGGCGACGAGAAAGGACGTCGCAATCCAGGTGCCCTCGGTACCAGTCGCCCCGATTTCACCCTGAATGACGGGAAGCGCGGAATTGACGATCGATATGTCCAGTGTCGCCAGCATAGCGCCGAGCGCCCCCGCCGCCACCGCGACCCAAGCGGTAACATCGGCATTCTGCGGCTTGGTTGGATCACCGGCAGGGCCAGCTTGGGCAGGCGCAGCCCCGGTCATTTGGCCGCGCTCGAAATCTCTTCAAGTTCGCCAGCCGCACCGCGGGTATCAATGGTAACGACGACCGACATCCCGGGTACAAGGAGACGGCGCACTTCGGGTGCTGCGTCGATGGATATGCGGATCGGGATACGCTGCACGATTTTGGTAAAGTTCCCGGTCGCGTTTTCTGGTGGCAAAATTGAAAATTCGGCCCCGGTTCCGGGCGAGATGCTGTCCACCGTTCCGGCAAGTTCGACATCTGGCAATGCATCTACTTCAAGCCTGACCGGCTGGCCCGCTCGCACAAGACCGACCTGTGTTTCCTTGAAATTAGCGGTAACGTATATCTGGCTGACCGGCACCAGAGTCATGAGCCGCTGGCCGGGCTGCACGAACTGCCCGACTCGGACCGACAGGTCACCGATGCGCCCTGCCCGGCTCGCTTCCAGCCGGGTGGATGAGACATTGAGGTCGGCAACATCGAGCTGCGCTTGCGCTGCGTCGGCCTGAGCCCGGGTCTGCTCAATCTGCTCGAACAACGTGGCGCGGCGCCCTGTGGCGGCCGCGACTGCGGCCTGCGCGGAGGCAAGTTCAGCCTGGGCCTGCTTCGCCTGTGTAACATATTGGTCGAGCTTCTCACGCGGTTCAGCCCCGCTCGCGGCGAGCGGGCGATAGCGATTTACCTGTTCGTTAGCGAGATCAAGCGCTGCGCGCGCGGCGGCCAACTGCGCCCGCGTCTGACGTATCGCGGCGTCCTGTTCGTTCACCTGCGAGCGGATCGTGCCCGCACCGGCCAGCGTGGCCGCGATCTGGGCCCGCGCCTGAGCGGCCTGGGCCTGGTAATCACGCAGGTCGAGTTGGACCAGCGCTTCGCCGCGCGCAACCTGATCGTTTTCCGAAACTAGCACCGCGTCCACATATCCGGCAACCTTGGAAGAAACGACCACACTGTCCGCTGCAACATAGGCATTGTCGGTCGACTGCATATATTGCCCATAGGTGATATGACGATAATACCACCAAGCACCTCCAACGACAGCAACAATCGCCGCCGCGAGGATAAACAAGCGCAGTTTCCTGCTAGAACGCGAGCCCGCAGCCGATGCATTGTCGTCCACGACGGCTTCGGAAATATCCTTCATACGCCCACTCACTCCATCGAACCCGATTCATTCACCGGGTGAGGTAGAGATAGCCCGACAGATCGTAAAGCACTTTATTATATTTGTTTGGTGTTTCGTGCCAAATTGGCTAAAATAATTTCATGGCCACCTCTGAACTCCCAGTGCGCAAATCGAAACACCGCCGAGAGATAATCACTAACAATTATCGGATATCTAGGAGCATCAAAAAGCTCCCGGCCGCAATGGATTAAGACAGGTGTCCCAAAATTCGGAAAAACCCATAGGCGACCTGTCCCGGTTGGTGGAACTCGGCCGAATTTTTGCGCGGCACGGGGCAATGAATCTGGGCAATGCCCTCGGCATAGGGCCGAGTTCGGAAGAAGATATCAAGCCGGAGCAATTACGGCCCAAATCAACGGTCGCCTTGCTTCGCGATATTGGCCCTGTCGGAGTGAAGCTGGGACAACTGCTCGCAACGCGCGGGGATTTATTCTCTGATGAGTGGATAGAGGCCTTGGCCAGTCTTCAGGACCGGGTCGAGCCGCTGCCATTTGACGCGATCGAGCCGGTTCTTGTCGCGAGTTGGGGAGAGAAGTGGGAGGAGGAGTTCACAGCATTCGAGCGCGAACCGATGGCCTCCGCCTCAATCGCCCAAACTTATACGGCGACCTTGCTCGACGGCAGCGATGTGATCGTAAAGGTTCGGCGGCCGGGAACTGCCGCCAGACTGGAAGCAGACATCCGCCTATTGGTGCGGCTGGCGGGGGTGGCCGAACGCCGGTCGAGCGACATCGC
>Ga0209345_10006310_pt1 | contig 10771 bp, 7 predicted proteins | sample Cruoilmetagenom7_FD_187294 | JGI IMG/M metagenome (GOLD analysis project Ga0209345, IMG submission 187294) | Oil polluted marine microbial communities from Coal Oil Point, Santa Barbara, California, USA - Sample 7 (SPAdes) (version 2) | ecosystem: Environmental > Aquatic > Marine > Oil seeps ...
CTCCTCCTGTTTGTGATATCATTAGAGAATACTCCCCATTAGATATCACATTAATCCAAGGTTTTGGTGTTCTTGGATTTGTTATTACATATTCTTTCATATCCTCGGTAAAGTACCCGTATTTATTTTTAAGCATGCTATTCCTCCTGTCGAAACGTTTCGATTAATATAACAATTTGATTATACCATATTAATATTTTATTAACAAGCGCTTTCAATTTTCATTATTTTTTAATAAGACTCTCTTCTAATTACAGTGCCCTGCTCTTTTTCTATTTTTACTTTTTCTTTATTTAGTAATTGAACCATCGTTTTAGCTATTCTTTTACCCCAGCTAAAATGATCAATCCTTACTGATGATAGTTTTGGGTGAAAATAACTTGATAACATAATATCATCAAAACCTGAAACTCCTATGTCTCCTGGTATCTTATAATTATTGTTTATTAGTTCTTCCATGATACCTAGTGCCATTTCATCATTACTACAAACAATCATGTCGGGTTTGTTATCAAGTTTGATTATGTCCTTCGCTATTTCAGCACCTGATTCTTTGGTGAAATTACCTGTAAATTCTCTAAATACTGATTTACCACATTCGTTTAGAGCTTTCTTTAAACCTAAAAATCTGCTTTCATTATCATAAGCATTTTTTACCCCGTGAACAAATGCGATTTTTTTGTATCCATGACTTATAACATCTTTTGTAAGGTTATACATTAAAATTTCATTATCGATTGTTAGATTGAAAATGGTATCTTCTTTTAATTGTCTGTCTAGAACAATGATTGGCTCAAAGTTTACAGCTACTTTTTTTAAGAAATTATCTTCGATGTTGATATCTGAAATAATAGCTCCATCAGCGGATCTTTGTTTCAACATTTTATCAGATGAAACTCCAGTGGATACAATCATTGTGTAATCATGATTGACTAGTTCGTGATGAATACCATCAAGCAACTCATTATATACTGGTCCACCAAAATCTGAAATAGCTACTAGAATAGTTTTAGTGTTTTGTCTTTTTAAGTTTCTAGCTGCAGCGGAGGGAAAATAGTTCATCTCTTTAGCAATCATTTTGATTCTGTTGGCAGTTCTATCAGAGATTCTATTATCATTATTTAATGCATATGAAACGGTAGAAATTGAACATTTAGCTGCTTTAGCTATATCTTTAATTGTCGCCATTACATACCTCCCTTAAATCCTAATTTGTTAATTGCATCCATAATAACCTTATGTTTCATGAAATACTTCCATGTAGTTTTATTTAAGTAATTATCTATCATTAAGACTGTTATACCTTTGTTAATGCCTACGTAGTCTTTTGCCATCCATATTTCATTATCTTGTATAGTAATACTATCTATAAAGCCATATTCTTTAAATGCTTCCATATACTTTTCTTTTAAAGCATAAACCACTTCTAATACTTCTTCTTCAGCAAATGGTAAAGAGCCAAATGGTGCGCTTGGCACAAATACACCAGGCATCTTTTCATACTTGTCTGGAAAGTCATTTGGAATGACACATTGATTTCTATATCCCGTAGGTGTTAGACAAGCTGTAGCTCCCCAAATAGATTCTTCAAATACTGGATATTTTTCTTTATGGTCAACACAATATTCTCGATTAGCTAAGGTAGCTACTTTTGAGTTCTTAAACCAATCAATGTTATCTAATGTGTCTAACCCTCTAAAATCTATCCAAGCATGAGAATATTGATATACAAATAATGCGTTTGTTGGACAATAAACATATTTATAGTTTTTGTATACCCCTTTTTTTCTACTAAATCCATCCCAAAGTTTTTTAGCTTCTTCTTGGGTAATATAATCGCTTCCAGCAGCTAAGAAATACATTGATAACTGTTCAGCGTACATATGCCATTGATATATCCACGGGCTTTCATTATTTCCTCTATAAGCTCCACCAACATTTGGATTGTAAGACATACTAATAACTAACTTATCATTATAACTCTTTAAGAACGCTTTAAAATTTAAGCGTTGATAAAGCTTATCAAATAGCTCATGAACAACAGGATCATCAAAATATGAGTCACAAGTTATCGCACCGTTGAAAAATATTGTAGTATCGATTGTGGAATACTCACATTTATTGTATGGTTCTCCTGTATAAATGTCGAAGAAATGTGGATAAAATCCATTGAAATGCTTTAAGTTATATAGGAAAGTTTTAAAGGTATTAATAACCAATTTTTTACCTTTATCATATGTGATAAATTTATTCTCTACACCAATTACATATGCGCTTAGACCAAAACCAACAGAGGCTATGGAAGCCATTCTTTTGTTTTTTGTATTATCTAAGATTAAACCACAACCCTTTGAGTTAGGATCTTGATTTGCGTTTTCTATAAAGAACAAAAAGCTACGATATAATTCTTCTCTTAATAAATCCATATTATTCCTCAACTAAATATATTTTTTCTTCTAAGTACTCTTCTGAAGAACTACCTATCATGACCACAAACTCTCCGTAATCAAAAGTGTCTTCCCCCAATATGTTTTGATATATTAAATCTTTTATACTTATTTCGAATGCTACTTCTATTGACTCGTTAGGTAATATCTCAACTTTCTTAAATGCTTTTAATTCCTTGACTGGTCTTGAAACTTTAGCAAAAACATCTTTTATGTAGAGCTGCACTACTTCTTTCCCAGCAAATTCTGAATCATTTAAGATATCAATTGAAACTTTGATAACTTCGTCTTTATTCATTCTATTTTTAGATAATTTAAGATTTGAGTGTTTAAATTTAGAGTAGCTTAAGCCATAACCAAAACAATACTGTGGTGTATTAGGTGAATCCATATATTTAGATACGTACTCATTACTTTGATTTTGGAGCCGTGGTCTACCTGTGTTTAGGTAATTATAAGAATAAGGTATTTGCCCTATATTTCTAGGAAAACTAATCGGTAATTTCCCTGATGGATTAACATCACCATATAAAACATTTTTAATAGCTGATGAAGATTCACATCCTAAGAACCAACATTCTATGATTGCATTAGCTTCAAGTGTTTCATTTAAAACAAGAGGTCTTCCATTAAATAATAATACTATAAACTTCTTGTCAGTTTTTTTAGCTAATTCAATTAGTTTTTCTTGATTGTTTGGTAAAGATAAATCGGTTCTAGAATGAGCTTCTCCACTTAACCAATCAGGTTCTCCTAATGCAAAAATAACTAAGTCGGATTCTTTGATTTTCGCAATATCTTCAGAGCTATATTCTTCTATTTTATTGTTTTCATTTATATATTCAATATTATCTTTAAGTACATCCTCTAAAGAAGTATGTAAATCTCTTTTTCCGTGCCAAGACCAAGGACCAATGATTGATCTTGAGTTAGCATATGGTCCTATAATTGAAATTTTAGTATTTTTCTTAAGAGGTAATACTCCATCGTTCTTAAGTAAAACCATTGATTCTTGAGCCACTTTTTTTGCTTTATCAAGATTTTCTTCTGTTAAAACGCGTTTAGAATCATCTAAAACAGCTCCTTTATAGGGATTATCAAACAAGCCTAAATCTTTCTTTAACTTTAAAATTCTTAAGACCGCATCATCAACTAATGATTCATCAACTATTCCTTTATCAATCAGTTCTGGTAGGTTGTTTATATAAGCTGTTGATTGCATCTCGATATCTAATCCAGCTTGAATTCCTAAATAAGCTGCTTCTTTCATATTCTTAGCAACCCCGTGAGTAATAACTTCTTTTAAAGAATTGTAATCAGATATTGTAACTACATCACTTTTCCATTTATCTCTTAATATATTTCTTAATAAAAAAGAGTTAGCTGTACATGGCATTCTATCAATAGTATTAAAAGCTGTCATAATTAATCTAGCTCCAGCATCTAAAGCTTCTTTATATGGTTTTAAATATTCAGAGTATAAATCAATATGAGATAACGAAACAGTGTTATAATCTCTGCCTGCAGTTGGAGCTCCATATGCTGCAAAATGTTTCACACAAGCAGCTAAGGAATTATCTAAACCAATGTTTTCTTGTTGGTACCCTTTAACCATTGCTTTTGACATTTCACCAGATAAATATGAGTCTTCACCAAATGTCTCAACTACACGTCCCCATCTCGGATCTTTTGATATATCAGCAATCGGAGAAAATGTAACGTGTATTCCTGCAGTTGTTGCTTCATCAGCTGAAACTCTGGCAGTTAGATAAGCTAACTCAGGATTAAAACTTGATGCAAGCGCTATTGGAACAGGAAAAATAGTCTTGTAACCATGAACAATATCAGCCATGAATACTAAAGGTATCTTATGCCTGCTATTTTCTAAATACTTCTTTTGTACAGATATCATATCTTTTGCAGAACCAATTCCTAATATTGATCCTGAATTAAATATTTTTTCACTAGTTAAGTTTAACTCTTGTACACTACCAAATATTTCTACTTTGATATCTTTCATCAAGAAAAATGGTGCTAATTGTAGTAATTGCCCAATCTTTTCTTCGAGTGTTAAATTGTGTAAAATCATATCTACTGATTTACTGTTTAAATAATCCATAAAAACCAACTTTATATTTTATTGAAACGTTTCTATAACTCTATTATTACATATCAAATAATGGTTGTCAAGAAGAAATATATATTAAACTTAATTGGTATAATAGCCTTCTTTTCTTAAAGCTACTCTTGATTTAGTTTCACTATAAAAGGAATCTATTTTTTTTTAGGCTTAGTAAGGATAGAAAAGAAAAAGGTTTTATTGCTTTTAAATATCTTAAAAATATTATAGAATCTAAATAGAAGAGTATTCTTACCTATAAATAGAAGGAGAAAATAATGAGACACTTTAATGCACTAGACTTAGAAACTAAAATAAATATTCGTGGTATGAAAACTAAAGAGCTAGTTCATCACGATAATGCAACTATAAAAATAATTATGTTAGATCCAAACCAAGCAATACCAGATCATCAAGTACCTGTTGATGTTACATTTTATATCTTAAAAGGTTCAGGAACCATAAAGATAGAAAATGAAACATATAATGTTAAGAAAGATGATGTTGTACTATGTCCTCCTAATACTCTTATGTCAGTCAAGGGTAGTGAAGAAGGCATTCAATTTATAAACGCTAAAACTCCAGGTATTATCGTTAAGAAATAATTACAACACATAAATATAAGAATAACCGCGCCTTTTAAGACGCGGTTATATTTATATACTCTTCAAGAATTTATCTATTTCTTTCATTACTTCTTCGGTCTTCTCAACAAATGCCATATGACCACAGTCCTTAAGTAATACTAACTTCGAATTAGGTAGTAGTTCATCAAATTTTTTTGATGATTCAAAAGGTATCGGGTCAAAATCACCATGTAATATCAATGTTGGTGTCTTAATACTTGGTAGAGGCTTATATACGTCATAATCATCAAAATATCTATCCAACTTAGAACTTACTATCTGTAACTTTTGAATGTTTTCCATAGTAAAGTAATTTGGATGGTTTTTAAATGACTCTTTATTGTAGACTCTTTTTGATTCTCTAATATTGATTATTTTAGCAATTGTTTCAATATCTTGTTTTTTAAATGGATTAGTACTCATTAATTCACCAATCGCTTTTTTATCAGCTTCTGTAATTCTTTCTTGAAAGTTATTCGACGCTATTTTTGCTAGTTCTGTATTCCCCGGGGCTGGTGCAATCATAGTATTCGATATTAAATCGTTTGGATGCTTAATTGCGTAATAAATCGCAATTAATGGGCCAAATGAATGTCCTATACAATGAAAAGAGTCTAAGTTTAGATTGTTCTTCACAGTTTCTAATGATTCAATTAAATCAGCAACTTCTAAATCAGCTTCGTTATCCTTAAGTTTTGATCTACCTGAACCAATTTGATCAAAGAAGATTAATCGATACTCTTCTGCTAATTGATTGAAGTAAGGTAAGAAGTAATCATGAAATAATCCTGGTCCTCCATGTATAAAAACAATCGGTATTCCCTTTCCTATTTCCTTGCAGTAAATTTTTCCTTTTTCTGTTTGAATATAATGTTCTTTATAATCCATAATATTTCCCCTTCTAACCTATATTATAAGTGATATAGGAAAAAACACCAAAATCAGATTTGATATTGGTGTTTTATCAAATTAATTAAACTACATTTATAGTTCCTTTTAGTTTTTATAGTACTTAGCTTGGGCATTCCACATCATATTATATAACCCTGTTGTGTTTTTCATCAATAGCTTATGATTGCCATGTTCAACTACTACTCCATTGTCTAATACTAATATGCGATCACAGAACTTTGTACTACTCATCCTGTGAGAGATAAAAATCGATGATTTATTATCTACTAAATGATTATACTTCTCATATATTTGCGCTTCGCTTTTAGGATCTAAGGCAGCTGTTGGTTCATCTAGTATTACAAATGGTGAATCTTTATAAAGAGCTCTAGCAACCGCTATTTTCTGAGCTTCTCCACCGCTGATTTCTATACCTTTTTCCTGATTTCTTTGGTAAATAATAGTTTTACTACCAGCTTCCATTTTACTGATTCTTTCACTAATACCTGATTGTTCAAGAACTAAATCTAATTTTTCCTTATTAGGTTCTTCACCTAAACAGATATTATCTTCAATACTATAAGAGAATAACTTAAAATCTTGAAAGACTAAACTATATAAATTGTAGATTGCATCTCTTGAGTATTGTTGGATAGGTATATGATTAATATAAATATTACCTTTAGTAACATCGTATAGTCTACATAAGAGTTTAACCAATGTTGACTTCCCAGCTCCATTAGGACCAACAATCGCAAGTTTCTCTTTTGATTTAATCTTGAAGTTTAAATCTTTAAGAATATATTGTTCTGTATTTGGATACTTAAATGATACATCTACAAATTCAATTTCAAGACTATTAGTATCAATAAAATCAATAGTACCATATACTTGTTTTGACTCTAGATTTAAGTATGTAAAGAAATTATCCAAATAGTTATTATATAGGTGCATCTTTGAATATCTAGTCACTAAAGTATTAATACTTCTTGATATTAAAGTAATACTAGCTACATAAGATACAACACTACCGATACTAATTAATCCATACATTGCTTTTAGTCCAATAAATACATATGCAATAAAGGCTAGAAATTGATTACCAAAGTATGTATAAAATAACATTTTTATATTAAATTTAACATATCCTCGCCAATTGTTATCAACACTGTTCTTTTGATCTTGCATACTTTCGATAATCATATCTCTCATCCCGAATAAACGGATATCTTTACCAAATTTGTAATTCGAACAAATTTGGAAGAAATATGATGCTCTTCTGTTACCATCTATGTTTCCAATCATAACGTCATAAGATTTCTTATTATCTTTAATCATTACAAACCTAGATATTATACTAGGCACAAATAAAGCAACTAATAATATTAAAGCTGAGTAAGGTGAATTTAATATCGATAGAATTCTTGAAGGATTAGTTAGAGTAACTGTATTTAATAGACCTGTTAATAAAACAAAACCATAAACAATACTTAGTATCGACATCAAAGACCCGCCTATAACATACTCGCAGTAACTTGGTAATCCTCCATTTCCATTCATTCCATCTTCAGCCTTTTGAATCAGCATCATTACTTCTTTATCTTCTGCGTGAGCAAAATCCATCCTAAATGTTTTCATTGCTATTTTGCGTTCTAAATTATAATTTAATTCAATTACATAGTGAGCCTTGAAGTATTTAACAAGCTTAAGAATTCCTTCTATAATAAAGTTTAATCCAATCATCAGTCCAATATATAAGTAGATTGTATTATTTGGAACACCGTCAATTAAACCGTCTAATAATAGATATGTAAAGAATATTGATACATAAGGTTTTATACTCATAAATATTGCTTCTGATATAAAGCTTAAAAAGTAACCTTTTGATGTTTGGAATACTATTTTCAGTATTCTAAACATCTTCTTTATATTATCACTAAATTTGATATTCTTCATCTTCGTCATCCTCCTTGTAGTATTGAGCCTGAATATCAAATACTTCTCTATATTCTCCTTTAATTTCCATCAAGTCTTTATGAGATCCCTCTTCAATAATTTCTCCGTTCTTAAGATAGAGAATTCGATCACAGAATTTCGTTGATGATAATCTATGCGATATAAATATACTAGTGTTACCTTTTAATAGGTTTTCATAGTTAAGATACATTTCTTCTTCGCTAATTGGATCAAGAGCGGCTGTTGGTTCATCTAAAACCAATAGTGCAGCGTCTTTATAAATAGCTCTAGCTAGCATTAACTTTTGAGTTTCTCCGCCACTTAATCTGATACCGTTTTTATCAAACATCTGCGATATATAAGTTTTTTCTTTAAACTCTAATGATTCTACTTTTTCTTTAAGACCGGCTTTTTCTAGACTATCCCAAACTAGATGATTATTAACATCAGAAACAGTACTACATGATATATTCTGTTCAACAGTGAAAGCTAATGGTTCTGAATCTTGGAAGACTGCTGATAAAAGCTTCATATATTCTTCAAGATTGAATTCACTCATACTAATATTGTTAATTAATATTTTTCCACTCGTTGGTTTGTATAATCCACATAGCAACTTAACAATTGTAGTTTTACCAGCTCCATTTTCTCCAACCAATGCAATCTTCTCACCTGGACTAGTTTTAAATGATAAATCCTTTAGTACATATGAGTCCGATTGTGGATATTTGAAAGATACATCTCTAAACTCAATTTGTAGTGGCTTCTTAAGTGTTGAAATAGAAACTCCTTCTCCGTGGTTGAATACATTCTCAGCCCTAAGACATTCTCGATATTCATTCGTAGCGATATTACTACTTCTTAAATTGTTAATTGAGGTTACAAAACCATTTAACCATAATGTAAATCCTGTTACTATCCCAATTAAGAATGTGAAAGTTGCTAAATCAATATCCCCATTAATAACTAATACAGCTAAAGATACATAAGCAATTAAATCTCTAATAAGCAAGAACGCTGTATTAGAAAGATTAGAAAACAAAAATCTTTTTTCTGTCTGCTTTCCAATAATTTTTCTTTCCTTTGTTAAAGATACATAGATACAATTAAACCAATTTGCTAATCTGTACGCTCTGATATCTTTACCATATTTTGGATTTGTTGAGTCTTTTGTTAAGTAATACTTTTCATCCCACAGCTTACCAATCTTATCTCGTTTTGTTGATAAGAACTTGTTCGCTCTTTTTGTTATAAAATAATTAACTACCGTCATTACACCTAAAACAAGTAGTATGTATGGTGTATACAAAGCAATTAATACAGCATAGGCTAACATTCCAACAAGATTATACATTGCTTCTGGTGCATTTCTCATCATCAATTCTACACCATACATATTACTTCCAATTGCTTCAAACGCTTTACTAATAATTTTCCTTTTGTTTTTAGGCTCTACATTCAAATAATCAGTTGATAACTGATGATCTGCTAAGCGTATCATAAATGTAGAATTTCTAGTAAATATATTCTCAAATGTATAGGTTAAGTATGCCCAGTTTCTTAACCAATATGCCATTAATCCAAATATAGATAAACCTAAAATTATTAATACATATGTTTCGATATCTACATTGTTAGTTAAAGCATATACAACAATAGATGTAATTGCCGTTGCAAAAAACGGAACAGCCAGTTCCGTTATAAAATCAACAAACAGCAATAACTTCATTCTCGAACACTTTTCAAATGATGCCTTATATACGTAACGTATATTACTAAATATTGAATATTTCATTTCTCTTTACTTCCTCCCTAATCATAGTTTAAACTAGTTTAACAATGGAGTAAAGCAACCTGTAGTTGAAAGAAGCCATACTAGAAATTACTAGTATGGCTTCTTTAACGTTTTATTGAAATATTTATATAGTTTGATATCTGATTTACATTAGTTATTTATTCTTTAATAAAATTTAATCCAAATAACTTAAAGCTATTACTATCGGTTATTTCTAACTTATCACCTGTATGTCTTCCGAATCCTTGTACATATAATTCATTGTCAATATTTGATAGATAGAAAACATTGTCTATTCCCCACATTTTAATTCTTAAGATAATCTTTTTATCTTTTACTTCAAATGCTAGGCTATCAATTAAGTTATTTCTTGAATTGTCTTTATTGTAAGGTAGATATTTTCCTGTATAATTATTAAACTCATCCACATTATTTATATCATTGTATTTCATTCCTATCTTAGCTGAATTATAAGTATATTTACGATATTCCTTAGCACATAACACTTTACTTCCATTTACTTTAGAGAAACTAAATAGAAGTCTTTTCAATGATCCTGAAAAAATAGGTAATTTAGCGATTCCCAAAGGTTGTGTTTCATAGAACCCATCTTCTCTTTTATGAAGTCTGAGTTTAAATATTCTTACTTTAGCAATCATATGATTATCTTGGTCTTTTTCAACCAGAAATGAAATATTTAGACCACTATAAATTCCTATGTTACTTGAGTCTAGCTTTTCTTCAATTCTTTTAGAAGAAGGTACAGCAATAAGTTTAAGTTTGATCTTTTTGTATTTGATGAATTCTTGCATCAATTTTTCCACAACTTGACCTGATATCGCAAATCCATTTAATGTATTTGTCATTACTATAAAACCAGAGTTTAGTTTAGGTATAAATACAAATCTTGAGTGGTGATACTTTGTATCTCCACCAT
>Ga0209345_10006311_pt1 | contig 10770 bp, 7 predicted proteins | sample Cruoilmetagenom7_FD_187294 | JGI IMG/M metagenome (GOLD analysis project Ga0209345, IMG submission 187294) | Oil polluted marine microbial communities from Coal Oil Point, Santa Barbara, California, USA - Sample 7 (SPAdes) (version 2) | ecosystem: Environmental > Aquatic > Marine > Oil seeps ...
CTTCCGATCTCATCGGCCAGATCGGCGGCGCTGTAGGCGGGCCAGTCGGCATGGACCAGCATCTTGGCGCGGGTGCCGGTCTGGGACCAGAGTTCCTCGGTGATGAAGGGCATGATCGGATGCAGCAGGATCAGGCATTGATCCAGCACCCAGGCCATGACCTTTTGCGTCTCGGCGCGGGTGGTGGCGTCGCCATCCATCAGCAGGGGTTTGGAGAATTCCACATACCAGTCGCAGACCTTGCCCCAGACGAAAGCATAAAGCGCATTGGCCGCGTCGTTGAAGCGGTAGGCGTCGAGGGCGGCGTCCACCTCTTCGCGCACGCGGGCGGTTTCGCCGATGATCCAGCGGTTCACCGTAGCGGTCGCGGGGGGCGGGGCGGATTGCGTGGCGTGGCCTTCCCAGACGCCGTTCATCTCGGCGAAGCGGCAGGCGTTCCAGATCTTGGTGCCGAAGTTGCGATAGCCCTTGATCCGTTCGGTGGACAGCTTCAGCACGCCACCCAGAGCGGCCATCTGCACCATCGTGAAGCGCAGCGCATCGGCGCCGAATTCATCGACGATCTGCAGCGGGTCGATCACGTTGCCGCGCGTCTTGGACATTTTCTGCCCCTTCTCGTCGCGCACGAGCTGATGCAGGTAGACGGTGTGGAAGGGGACCTCATCCACCACGGCGAGCTGCATCATCATCATCCGCGCGACCCAGAAGAACAGGATGTCCTGCCCGGTGATGAGCACGTCGGTCGGGAAATATTTCGCCATTTCGGGCGTTTGCTCGGGCCAGCCCAGCGTGCCGATGGGCCAGAGGCCGGAGGAGAACCATGTGTCGAGCACGTCGGGGTCGCGGGTCAGGGTCTTGCCGGGGGCCATGGCCTGCGCCTCGGCCTCGGAGGCGGCGCAGTATTGGTTGCCGTCTGCGTCGAACCACACGGGGATCTGGTGGCCCCACCAAAGCTGGCGCGAGATGCACCAGGGTTCGATGTTTTCCAGCCAGTGGTAATAGACCTTTTCGCCGCTTTCGGGGATGATCTTCGTGCGGCCCGTGCGCACGGCGTCGAGCGCGGGGCCGACCACCTTGGCGGCGTCCACGAACCATTGGTCGGTCAGCATCGGCTCGATCACCACGCCGGAGCGGTCGCCGAAGGGCTGCATGATCTTCTTGGCTTCGACGAGCGGGACAAGCTGCGCGTCTTCCGTGCGCATCTCGCCGCCCTCGGAGGGTTCCAGCGGCGCTTTCACGGCGGCCTTGCCGAGGCGGGGATCGGTGGCTTCGGTCATCACGGCCAGACCTTCGGCGGTGATTTCGGCGACCACGCGGGTGCGCGCCTCGAACCGGTCCAGACCGCGCAGGTGGTCGGGGACGAGGTTGAGGGTGTCGACCTCGGCCTCGGTGAAATCGGCGCCATTCGCGATGGCCTGCGCGCGGGTCGCGGCCTGATCGTAGCTGTCGCCATCGGCGCGCATCTGGCCGCGCGTGTCCATCAGGCGATACATCGGGATGCCGCCGCGCTTGGCGACCTGGTAGTCGTTGAAGTCATGCGCGCCGGTGATCTTGACCGCGCCCGAGCCGAAGGTGCGGTCGGGGTATTCATCGGTGATAATCGGGATCAGGCGGCGATGTTCTTTCGGGCCGACAGGAATCTCGCAGAGTTTTCCGACGATTGGCGCGTAACGCTCATCTTCCGGGTGAACCGCGACCGCGCCGTCGCCCAGCATGGTTTCGGGGCGGGTCGTGGCGATGGAGATATAGTCGCGCTCTTCCTCGAAGAGGACGTTGCCGTCCTCGTCCCGCTCGACATAGGTGTAGGTTTCGCCCCCCGCCAGCGGGTATTTGAAGTGCCACATATGGCCGTCGGTTTCGAGATTCTCGACTTCCAGATCGGAGATCGCGGTTTCGAAATGCGGGTCCCAGTTGACCAGCCGCTTGCCGCGGTAGATCAGGCCCTTGTTGTACATGTCCACGAAGACCTTGATCACCGCGTCATGGAAATTGGGGCCGTCGGTGCCGTTTGAGGGATCACCCGGCGCGCCGGTCATGGTGAAGGCGAGGCGGTCCCAATCCATCGAGGTGCCGAGCCGCTTGTCCTGCATGACGATGGTGCCGCCGTATTGGGCTTTCCATTCCCAGACTTTTTCGAGGAATTTCTCGCGCCCCAGCTCGCGCCGGCCGGGTTGCTTGGTCTGGGCCAGCAGCTTTTCGACCTGCAACTGCGTGGCGATGCCCGCGTGGTCGAGGCCGGGCTGCCAGAGGGTGTCGGCCCCCTGCATTCGTTTCCAGCGGATGAGCACATCCATCAGTGTGTGGTTGAAGGCATGGCCCACATGCAGCGATCCGGTCACGTTGGGGGGCGGCAGCATGATGCAGAACGTATCCGCGCCGGGCTTTGCGTTTGCGCCTGCGCGGAAACATCCCGCTGTTTCCCATGCCGCTGAGAGCCGGGCCTCGGCCTCGGCCGCGTCGAAGGTCTTGTCCATCGCCATAATGCTTGATCCTGCGTGATCTTCGGATTTTCGGGTTCCAGCCCATCTAGCGAATTGAGCGGGCAAGGGGAAGGCCTGCGCTTGCCCTAACCCCGGTCCAGCTTGGTCGAGAGGTGGATCAGGCTTTCGGAGGAGCGCACGCCCTTGGCCTCGATGATGCGGTCGAGGGTTTCGTCCAGTTCCTCGGTGCTGCGGGCGGTGACTTCGACGATCAGGTCGAAGCGGCCCGATGTCGTGTGGACGCGGACCACCTGCGGCAAGGATTTAAGGCGCGCCAGAACGGTGGGGCCGGTGCGGGGTTCGATCTGCAGGAGGGCCGTGGCGCGCAGGGGGGCGCGCGCGGCCTCGCCCAGACGCAGGGCATAGCCTGCGATGACGCCGGCCTGTTCCAGCCGGTCCAGCCGCGCCTGCGCGGTGCTCCGCGCCAGTCCCAGCTTGCGCGCCAGGGTGGCCACGGGCAGGCGGGCGTTTTCGGCCAGCAGTGCCAGAAGGGCGCGATCCGTTTCGTCGATCTGTATGCTCATCTGGTGAATATGACGGTCAAGTGCTGCGAAATGCAAGAAGTGTCAGGCTGAATCGACGGGATCTGGCCGCAGACTGTGAAAAAACAACACCGATGAGGCAGAGCCATGAAATCCGATCCGATCTGGTCCACCCCCGAGGACCATCTGCGCAAGGTGCTGCCCGATACGGCGCAGCTTTATGTCTGTCCGGCCGAGGTGCAGCAGGCAGCGCGGCGCTTTCAGGCGGGCTTTCCGGGGCTGGTGAGCTATGCGGTCAAGGCCAACCCTGCGCCGGTGGTGCTGGGGAATCTGGTGGCGGCGGGGCTGCGGGCCTTCGACGTGGCATCCATCCCCGAGATGCAGGCGGTGCGCGATGTCTGCCCGGAGGCGGTCTTGCATTACAACAACCCTGTGCGGTCGCGGTCCGAAGTGGCGCAGGCGGCGGGGTTCGGGATCGCCTCGGCCTCGGTCGATTGCGCGGGGGAGTTGGACAAGCTGGGCGCTCTGCCGCGCGGGACGGAAGTGGCGGTGCGGCTCAAGCTGCCGATCAAGGGCGCGGCCTATGATTTCGGGGCCAAGTTCGGGGCGGGGCCGGATGAGGCGGTGGCCCTGCTGGGGCAGGTGGCGGCGATGGGGTTCACCCCTGCGATGACCTTTCACCCCGGCACGCAATGCGGGGATGCGGGCGTCTGGGCCAGCTATATCCGGGCCTGTGCGGACGTGGCGCAGCGCGCGGGCGTGCGGCTGGCGCGGCTGAACGTGGGGGGCGGCTTTGCCGCGCATCGCGGTGTGGCGCCCGATCTGGAGGCGGTCTTTGCCCGGATCGGCACGGAGGTTCGCGCCGCCTTTGGCCCTGATGCGCCCGCGCTGGTCTGCGAGCCGGGGCGCGCCATGGTGGCCGAGGCCTGCCAGCTGGCCACCCGCGTCAAGAGCCTGCGGGGCGATGCGGTCTATATGAATGACGGGATCTATGGCGCGCTGGCGGAATGGCGCGATATCGCGGCGCATGACCGGATCAGGGTGGTGACCACGGATGGCCAGTCGCGTGTGGGCGCGCCTGTGCCGCGTATCGTGTTCGGCCCCACTTGCGACAGCATCGACCGGCTGCCCGATCCGGTGCTGCTGCCCGCCGATCTGGCCGAGGAGGATTACCTGATCTTCGCTGGCATGGGGGCCTATTCCAATGCCATCGCGACGCGGTTCAACGGCTATGGTCCCGGCGCGATGGCGACGGTCGCCGGTTTTGCCGGCTGATGGTGTCATGAGTATTTGAGGCAAGATGAAGCCGGGCGCTGCCTCTTCTTTCATCTTGCCGGAAATACTCAACTGCGCAGAGGGTGCCGTGGGCGCGTCCTCTGGACACTGGCGCGGTGTCCGCTAGGTTCGTGGGCAGTCAAAGCGGGGATAGCGCCATGGAAAAATTCGGAAAAAGCCAGCCGGTCAAACGGGTCGAGGATGTTCGGTTTCTGACCGGGCAGGGGCGGTATGTGGATGACATCGCGCCCGGCAATGCGTTGCAGGCTTTCGTCTTCCGCTCGCCCGTGGCCCATGCGGTGATCACCCGGCTGGATGTGGACGCTGCCCGCGAGGCGGACGGCGTCCATCTTGTGATCACCGCCGATGATCTTGCGGCGGCGGGGATCACCAAGGGGCTGGTGGCGACGGTGCTGACCAACCGCGACGGGACTCGCGCGGCGGCGCCCAAGCGACCCATTCTGGCCGAGGGCAAGTTGCGTTTCGTGGGCGAGCCGATTGCCGTGATCATCGCCGAAACTGCCGCGCAGGCGCGCGATGCGGCGGAATTGATCGAACTGGATTACGACGATCTGCCCGCCAAGCTGGACCTGATGCCGGGGGGCGAGGCGCTGCATGACGAGGCGCCGGACAACCGCGCCTTCGACTGGTCCAAGGGCGACGAGGCGGCTTGCGAAGCGGCCTTTGCCGCAGCCGCCCGCGTGGTGCGGCTGGAGGTCGAGGACAACCGCATCATCGTCAACGCGATGGAGCCGCGCGGCTGCTATGCCGAATGGCAGGATGGGCGGTTGCATCTGGCGGTGAACGGGCAGGGGGTCTGGGTCATCAAGCGGCACCTGTCGGAAATCCTGGGTCTGGCGCCGGAGCAGATCCGCGTGACCAACCCGGATGTGGGCGGCGGGTTCGGGATGAAATCCATGAGCTATCCGGAATCCTTTGCCGTGGCCCATGCAGCGCGGGTGCTGGATCGTCCCGTGCGCTGGATGTCGGAGCGCACCGAGGCGATGCTGTCGGACAATGCGGGCCGCGATCTGGTGCATGACGTGGCGCTGGCCTTTGATGCCGATCACAAGATCCTGGCCTACCGGGTCGAGACGCGCTGCAACCTTGGTGCCTGTAACAGCCAGTTCGGGCAGCCGATCCAGACGGATCTGTTTTCCAAGGTGCTGATGGGGGTCTATGACGTGCAGACCACCTATCTGCATGTGGAAGGCTATTATACCAACACGACGCAGGTCGATGCCTATCGCGGCGCGGGGCGGCCCGAGGCGATCTATGTGCTGGAACGCGCGATGGACATGGCCGCGCGCGAGCTGGGCGTGGATGGCTGGGACCTGCGGCGGCGCAATTTCATCCCTGTCGACCGGTTTCCCTATGTCAGCGCCACGGGCGAGACCTATGACGTGGGCGATTTCGCCCGCGTGTTGTCCCATGCCGAGCGCACTGCCGATCGTGCAGGCTTCGCCGCGCGCAAGGCGGCGAGTGCCGCGCAGGGCAAGCTTCGGGGGATGGGTCTTTGCTATTACATCGAGAGTATCCTGGGCGATCCCTCGGAAGGGGCGAAGGTGGAATTCGCCACCGACGATCAGGGCCGGATGACCGCCACGATCTATGTGGGCACCCAGAGCAACGGGCAGGGGCATGAGACCGTCTATGCGCAGTTCCTGTCGGATCAGACGGGGATTCCTGCGGAGCTGATCCATGTGGTGCAGGGCGACAGCGATCTGATCGCGCAGGGTGGCGGCACGGGCGGCTCGCGTTCGGTGACGACGCAGGCCAATGCCACGCTGGCGATGGTCGATGTGATGATGACGGCGCTGCGCCCCTATCTGGCGGACAAGATGGGCGTGGAGCCGGAGGCGGTCAGCTTTGATGACGAGCGTTTCCGCGCGCCCGGGTCGAACCTGACGCCCACGGTGCTGGAGGTGGCCGAGATGGCCGCCGCCGAGGGGCGCGCCGATCTGCTGGTGCATGAGGCGCGGGCGACCCTGCCGGGGCGGTCCTATCCCAATGGCGCGCATGTGGCCGAGGTCGAGGTGGACCCCGAAACCGGCGTTGTGACCGTGGAGCGCTATTCGGTCGTCGATGATTTCGGGAATCTTATCAATCCGGTACTGGCCGAAGGTCAGGTGCATGGCGGCGTGGCCCAGGGCATCGGGCAGGCGCTGACCGAACATGTGGTCTATGACGCGGACGGGCAGCTTCTGACCGCGACTTTCATGGATTACGCCATGCCGCGCGCCACGGACCTGCCGATGTTCATCTTCGAGACGGAACCGGTGCCGTCGACCGCGAACCCGATGGGCATGAAGGGCTGCGGCGAGGCGGGCACCGTGGGGGCGATGGCGGCCACGGCCAATGCGGTGCTGGATGCGCTGTGGGATGCGGGCGTGCGTCAGGCGGACATGCCGTTCACGCCGCACCGGGTGTGGATGATGCTGAACGAACAGGGGCGCATGGCGGCGGAGTGATCCGCCGCGTCTGCGGCGCGCGCGGGATCAGCTGCGCGCGCGGATGATGCCTGCGAAATGGTCGAAGAGCGCGCCGTTGGCGGCGACGATGTCACCGTGCAGCAGCGGCTCGTGCCCGTCGCGGATGGGGCCGACGAGGGCACCGGCCTCGGTCGCGATCAACATGCCTGCGGCGATGTCCCAGACCTGAAGCTCGCGTTCCCAGAACCCGTCGTAGCGGCCTGCGGCCACGTAAGCCAGATCCAGTGCCGCAGCGCCCCAGCGGCGCACGCCCGCGCATTCCGGCATCAGGCGCGCCAGGTCTTGCAGCGTGGCGGGCAGGGTGCGTTTGCCGGCATAGGGAATGCCGGTGGCGAAAACGGATTCGATCATCTTGGTGCGGCCCGAGACACGCAGGCGCTTGCTGTCGTTCATCCAGGCGCCGCTGCCTTTTTCGGCATAGAACATCTCGTCCTTGGCGGCGTCGAAGACCACGGCCGAGACGATCTGGCCCTTGTGTTCCAGCGCGATGGAGATGGCCCAATGGGGCAGGCCGTGCAGGAAATTGGTGGTTCCGTCCAGCGGATCGACGATCCAGCGGCGGGTGGGGTCCTGGCCCGCGATCTCGCCACCTTCTTCGGCGATCCAGCCATAGGTGGGGCGCGCGCCCAGCAGTTCTTCCTTGAGGATCTTCTCGGCGGCCAGATCGGCACGGCTCACGAAATCGCCGGCCCCTTTCATCGAGACCTGAAGATTTTCGACCTCGCGGAAATCCTTGACCAGCGACCGGCCCGCCTTGCGCGCGGCCTTGATCATGATGTTGAGATTTGCGCTGCCCTGCATGGTCCGGCTCCTGTCTGTCAGGGCGCGCGTATACGCGCTGGGGGGCTGCTTGCCAAGGGCAGAACGCGCGCGCGATCCGGCTTGCGGAATTGCGCACAGGGGCTGCGTTGCCGCGCACAGGACGCCGCGCGCGGCGCTGTCTATATGGCATTGCGAGCGCCGGACGTTGCGGCGCGCAGCATCGCACACCCAAGGAGAGACCCCCATGACCCAGGCTCGTATCGCCATCGTCTTCTATTCCACCTACGGCACCAACCATCAGGTCGCCCTTGCCGCTGCCGAGGCAGCCACCGCCGCAGGGGCCGAGGTGAGGCTGCGCCGCATCGCCGAGACCGCGCCCGCCGAGGTGGTGGCAGGTCAGGAAGCGTGGAAAGCGCAACTGGACAAGGTGCAGGACATCCCCGAGGTCAGCCATGATGACATGGAATGGGCCAATGGGTACTTCTTCATCTCGCCGACCCGCTATGGTGCGGTGGCCAGCCAGATGCGCGCCTTCATCGACACGCTGGGCGGGCTGTGGTTCGCGGGCAAGCTGGCCAACAAGACATTCACGGCGACCACCAGTGCGCAGAACGCGCATGGCGGGCAGGAAAGCACGATCCTTGGTCTTTATACGACGGCCATGCATTGGGGTGCGGTGATCGTGGCCCCCGGTTTCACCGACCCTGCGGTGGCCGAGGCGGGTGGCAATCCTTACGGGTTTTCGACCAATGCCGGTGCGCTGGACGACAAGGGCCGCGCCGCCGTGGCGCATCAGGCCAGGCGTCTGGTCGAGATGACCGCGAAACTGGCCGCGTGATCGGTTCGTAGGCGCGCGGGGCGGGGCTGGTGCGTGGCGCTGGCCCCGTTTGCGTTTTGAGTGGAAGCGGTCGCCGACACGCGGGGTGGCGATGCGACGATGCTTTGGGGCAGTTTATGGCTACCCGGTCATCTGACGTCAGTTCATCGCGCAACGGTTGCCATATCGCCGCCCCATGGGGCGGGTCGGCGATCGCGCGGCGGTGCTGCGCACCTTGATTCCGCGCGGGTGCCTTGTCCCCTCAGGCCGCCTGCAATCTGCGCGCTTCCTCGCCGGCGAGTTTGATCAGGCCGGACATATAGGGTTTTTCCAGATCCTCGGTCCGCACGGCGGCGTAGAGGCGGCGGGTCAGGCCCTTCTCGGTCAAGGGCCGCGTGACGTAATCCGAGGAATACTTGACCTCGCGCACCACCCAGTCGGGCAGCACGGCGACGCCGCGGTTCGAGGCGACCAGCAGCAGGATCACGGCGGTCAGTTCGGCCTGCCGGATCTGGGCAGGTTCGACCTTGGCGGGGGTCAGAAGCTGGCTGAAGATATCCAGTCGGGAGCGGTCCACCGGGTAGGTGATCAGGGTCTGGCCGCGAAAATCCTCGGCGGCGATCCAGTCCTTTTGCGCCAGCGGGTGCTGGGCTGAGGCCACGAAGACCGGCGCGTAATCGAAGAGCGGCTCGAAGGAGATGCCGGGCAGATCCTCGGGGTCGGAGGAGACGACCAGATCGACCTCTTCCTTCATCAGGGCGGGCAGGGCGTCGAAGGCCAGCCCGGGGCGGATATCCACATCGACATCGCCCCATGTCTTGCGGAAGTTTTCCAAGACCGGAAAGAGCCATTCGAAACAGGCATGACATTCGATGGCGATGTGCAGCCGTCCCGCCTTGCCTTCGCGCAGGCCGCTGAATTCTTCTTCCAGGGCAGCCACTTCGGGCAGGATGCGTTCGGCGGCGCGCAGCAGGCGCATCCCGGCGGCGGAGAGTTTCAGGGGTTTGGAGCGGCGCACGAAAAGTTCCACGCCCGCCTGATCCTCCAGCCCCTTGATCTGATGGCTGAGGGCCGATTGCGTCATGTTCAGAAGGTCGGCGGCGCGGCCCAATCCACCGGCCTCGTGGATGGCCTTGATGGTGCGCAGATGACGGAACTCGATATGCATTATGCGGTCGTCCTCATGATGACCTTGAGAATTATGAAGTTGTCTCACATACTGGGGTCTGCGACAAGAGGACAACCCAGAACAGGAATCGTGATATGAAAACGCCCGCTGTCTCGTTTGAATTCTTCCCGCCGCAGAACCTGGAGGCGTCGTTTCGCCTGTGGGATACGGTGCAGGTTCTGGCGCCGCTGGCCCCGCGTTTCGTGTCGGTGACCTATGGTGCCGGTGGCACGACCCGCGACCTGACCCGTGACGCGGTGGCGACGCTGCACAAGGCCAGCGGGCTGAACGTGGCCGCGCATCTGACCTGCGTGAACGCCAGCCGCGAAGAGACGCTGGCGATTGCCGACAGTTTCGCCGCTGCCGGTGTGAAGGAAATCGTGGCCCTGCGCGGCGATGCGCCCAAGGGCAGCGACGGGTTCCGGCCGCATCCCGAGGGTTTCGCCTCCAGCGTCGAGCTGATCGAGGCACTGGCCGAAACGGGCAAGTTCACCATCCGCGTGGGCGCCTATCCCGAGAAACACCCCGAGGCGCGCGACACCGCCGCCGATGTGGATTTCCTCAAGCGCAAGCTGGATGCGGGCGCATCCGAGGCGCTGACGCAATTCTTCTTCGAGGCCGAGACCTTCTTCCGCTTCCGCGATGCCTGCGCCAAGGCGGGGATCACCGCGCCGATCATTCCGGGCATCCTGCCGATCGAGAACTGGGTCGGGGCGCGCAAGTTCGCCCTGCGCTGCGGCACATCCGTGCCCGCCTGGCTGGACGAGGCCTTCGACAAGGCGATCCGCGACGGTCGCGAGGATCTGCTGGCGACGGCGCTGTGCACCGAGCTGTGCAGCGAGCTGATCGAAGGCGGGGTCGATTCCCTGCACTTCTACACGCTGAACCGCCCCGAGCTGACGCGCGACGTCTGCCATGCGCTGGGCGTCACACCCAAGGTGCAGCTGGAGAACGTTGCGTAACTGACCCTTGCCTGTCTCTGCATCGCGCGGCACCTTGGGCGCGCATCAGGGAGAGAGACATGGATCAGCGCCGCATCGCCACACGCCCCGAAGAGCTTGCCACGCCGGAGGAAATGCTGTCGCGGTCCGGGCTGGAGTTCATGCAGGACATGATGGCCGGCAAGCTGGCCGGTCCGCCCATAGCCGGGACGCTGAATTACTGGCCCGAACGCGTTGACGATGGCGAGGTCGCCTTTGTCGGCGCGCCGCTGTTCGCACATACAAACCCGATGGGCACGGTGCATGGCGGCTGGTACGGCACGGTTCTGGACAGTTGCATGGCCTGTGCGGTG
>Ga0209345_10006312_pt1 | contig 10770 bp, 8 predicted proteins | sample Cruoilmetagenom7_FD_187294 | JGI IMG/M metagenome (GOLD analysis project Ga0209345, IMG submission 187294) | Oil polluted marine microbial communities from Coal Oil Point, Santa Barbara, California, USA - Sample 7 (SPAdes) (version 2) | ecosystem: Environmental > Aquatic > Marine > Oil seeps ...
CTTTTCCCCGGTCTGATCATTTATTCGGACGCTCTGAATCATGCCAGCATGATCGAAGGCGTGCGCCGCAATGGCGGCGCCAAGCGGATTTTCCGGCACAATGATGTCGAGCATCTGCGCGAGTTGTTGGCCGCCGATGACCCCGAGGCGCCCAAGTTGATTGCCTTTGAAAGCATCTACTCGATGGATGGCGATTTTGGCCCAATCGAGGCGATCTGTGATCTGGCTGACGAATTCGGCGCGCTGACTTATATCGACGAGGTCCACGCGGTTGGCATGTATGGCCCGCGCGGCGCAGGCATCTGCGAGCGTGACCGCCTGATGCATCGTCTGGACATTATCAACGGCACGCTGGCCAAGGCCTATGGTGTGATGGGCGGCTATATCGCGGCCTCGGCCAAGATGTGTGACGCGGTGCGCTCTTACGCGCCCGGTTTCATCTTTTCGACCTCGCTGGCCCCGACGCTGGCGGCGGGGGCCACGGCTTCGGTCGCGTTCCTCAAGACCTCCGAGGGCAAAAAACTGCGCGAGCTGCATCAGACACAGTCGAAAATCCTCAAGACCCGCCTCAAGGGATTGGGCTTGCCGATTGTCGATCATGGTTCGCATATTGTGCCGGTGATCGTGGGCGACCCCGTTCATACCAAGAAACTTAGCGATATGTTGCTTGAGGGCTTTGGTATGTATGTGCAGCCGATCAACTTTCCGACCGTGCCGCGTGGCACCGAGCGCCTGCGGTTTACACCCTCGCCGGTGCATGGCCCCGATGAGATGGATGCGCTGGTAAGTGCGATGGATGAACTCTGGAGCCATTGTGCGCTGAATCGCGCTGAGCTGACTGGTTAGTGCCGTAAAACGTGCAATTGCCCTTGCCCTGTGTTAAGGTTGCGTAAAGAAAAGTGCAAAGCTCGAATCGGGACGTTCGAGAAAACGCATTAGTAACCAAAAGAGGCAGTGAGCGCATGATTGGGCGGCGGTTTGCACGCAAGGCCGAGACCAAAGACGTCGAAGCCCGTGGCTTTGATGCATTCGAATTACGACTTGGCGACCTTATGCGAGGTGAGCGGGCCACGCTCGGCAAATCCCTTCTCGATGTAGAACGCGAGCTTCGGATCAAGGCCACTTATGTGGCTGCGATTGAAAATGCTGATCCCACCGCTTTTGATACGCCTGGATTTATCCCCGGTTATGTACGCTCTTATGCGCGGTATCTTGGAATGGACCCGGATCAGGCGTTCAAGGCATTTTGCGCTGAATCCGGCTTTTCGATTGCCCATGGCATGTCGGCCGAGGCCTCGTCGATCCGCAAGACAGGCACTTCTGCGGTGCGCAAGACCGCCAAGGTGTCTGATCCGCTGATTTCTCCCAACGCTCCGTTTTTGCCGGCCTCGGAAAGCTTTCTGGCACGGGTCGAGCCGGGCGCGATTGGCTCTGCCTTTGTGCTTGTGGCGCTGATCGGGGCGATTGGCTATGGCGGGTGGAGCGTGCTCAATCAGGTGCAGCAGGTTCAACTGGCGCCGGTTGAGAATACGCCGATTGTGTTGGCGGACCTTGATCCGCTGACGAGCGCAGGGGCGGCCGCTGATACGACAGAGCCGTCGACGGCTGACGCCTCGGGCGTGTTCCAGCCGCCGCGCAACGAGCGGTTGAACCGTCTTTATCGCCCCAAGGCGCTTGATGTGCCTGTGATGGTGGCGCGCGACGCGCCGATTTCGACGCTGAATCCGGCAGAAATGGGCACGATGAGCCCGGGCACACCGACTGCGGATCGCGATAGCGGTTTTGCGGTTGCGCAGCTTGATGAAGAGAGCGGCGTTTCGCAAAACCGGCCACAGGTTGTTGCCGATGATATGCCCGATGTGCGCCTTGTTGCTGTACGCGCGGCATGGGTGCGGGTGCGCGCGGCTGATGGCAGCGTGATTTATGAGGGTATCCTCAACGCCGGCGACAGTTATGATGTGCCCGCCACGCAAGAGCCGCCGACGCTGCGCGTCGGCGAATCGGGCGCGGTGTATTTCGCGGTCAACGGAGAGCATTACGGCCCCGCAGGTCCGCGCGGCTCGGTGACCTCTGGTCTGACGCTCACGCCGGGCGAGCTTCAGGGACGTTATGCCGTGGCCGATATCAATGCGGATCAGGACCTTTTGCGCTATGTGGCCGAATTGCAGGCCGCGCCTGCAAGCCCTCCGGTTGCGGCGCAGGACTAACCCTTTCCCCATTTTCATGTTCGTTTGCCGACCGATTGCGAATTGGTCCGCTGCGCGATAGTCATGGGGCAGGAATTCACATGATTTGACGGGGCTTTTGCAATGTCGCTGAACCATATCCGCCCATGGCGCAATATCTACCGCCGCAAAAGCAGACAGATCATGGTGGGCAATGTGCCGGTCGGCGGCGATGCGCCGATCACCGTGCAGACGATGACCAACACGCTGACCACCGATGTGGCGGCCACCGTGGCACAGGTTCAGGCGGCGGCAGAGGCGGGAGCCGACATCGTGCGGGTATCCGTGCCTGATGAGGCCAGCTCAAAGGCGCTGAAAGAGATCGTGGCCGAAAGCCCGGTGCCGATTGTTGCCGACATTCATTTTCACTACAAGCGCGGCATCGAGGCCGCCGAGGCAGGTGCCGCCTGCTTGCGGATCAACCCCGGCAACATCGGCAGCGAAACGCGGGTGCGCGAGGTGATTGCCGCCGCGCGCGATCATGGCTGTTCGATGCGGATCGGGGTCAATGCGGGCAGTCTTGAAAAGCATCTTTTGGACAAATACGGCGAGCCGTGCCCCGACGCGATGGTCGAAAGCGGGTTGGAGCATATCCGCATCTTGCAGGACAATGATTTTCACGAGTTCAAGATCAGTGTGAAGGCGTCGGATGTGTTCATGGCCGCCGCCGCCTATCAGCAACTGGCCGATGCCACCGATGCGCCGATCCATCTTGGCATCACCGAGGCTGGCGGTTTGACCAGCGGGACGATCAAATCGGCGATTGGCCTCGGCAACCTTCTTTGGATGGGGATTGGCGACACGATCCGCGTCAGCCTGTCTGCTGACCCGGTGGAAGAGATCAAGGTTGGTTATGAAATCCTGAAATCGCTTGGTCTGCGGCATCGCGGTGTGAACATCATCAGCTGTCCAAGCTGTGCGCGCCAGGGCTTTGACGTGATCAAGACGGTTGAGGCGCTTGAACAGCGCCTTGAGCACATCAAGACGCCGATGAGCCTGAGCATCATCGGCTGTGTGGTGAACGGCCCCGGTGAGGCCCTGATGACCGATGTCGGCTTTACCGGCGGCGGGGCGGGCAATGGCATGGTCTATCTGGCGGGCAAGCAAAGCCACCGGATGGACAACGATCAGATGGTCGAGCATATCGTCGAGCAGGTCGAAAAGCGCGCCGCAGAAATCGAGGCGGAAACCGCAGCACAGGATGCGGCCGAGTAGAGGTTAGAACCGTTCCGCCCGAAGCACATCGCAATCGGTCACGCAGACCACGCCGATATGGCGTTCCACCACCTGAAAAGCGGCCTCAAGCAACCCGTCAAGCCGGTCGGGGCGGATGATGCAGGTCACCTGAACCATGCCACCGGCGCGGCTGACCTGACCCGAGCGGAGCTATGCTTGAATATGGGTGATGCGCATCACCCATATTCAAGCATAGCTCAGAGTTCCGGATACTCTCCGGCTTGGCGCAGAGCTTGGCAGGAAGTGATCCCGTTCTTCGCTTTTGATCCCGCCATCCGGAAGATCATCTACACCACCAACGCAATTGAAAGCTTGAACCGGGTAATCCGCAAATCGATCAAGACGCGAGGATCGTTCCCGACCGAAGACGCAGCAACGAAGCTGATCTACTTGGCGATCCGCAACTTTGAGAAAGGCGACCGAAATGTTCGAGAATGGTTTGCGGCCCGCAATCATTTCGCCATAATGTTCGAGGATCGCTTCAATGCGTGACTGTATCTAAAACCCGCATGGGCCAAACCAGATACACAAAGTTCATGACACTCCCCCGTTAGTCCTGTTGGAGCGTCCATCCTAAGACAGCGTAGGTCAGCAGCATATCGTTGACCCGCAGCTTAACCTCTCTCTGGCCTGTCGTCTCGGCAGTCGGGAAAAGCTGGAGAATCTCTTCAGGTTCAACTTGCAAATTGGTAAGCGCCGGACGTCGGAAGTACCAAAGCACCCAAGACTGGTTAAGAACGGCTGAGTAGTACCATCTTCCGTCAAGCTCGTACCGCAGTTCGCGTGAGATGAAACCGTGCCCATGCGGACGCACCGTCATACCGCTTGGCGTCTTTGCATACGCCAAAAGCTGGTAAATTGCCTTAACCTGTGCGTCACATTCTTTGCTCAACTGCTCTTCGAGTTTTTCTTTCTGTAGCAACATCTCAAAGTAGCCTCGTCAAAATCACGGCGTTCTCAGTATCCCCCCTACCGAGGCAATTAGCGAGTTTTGGAGGCTAATCTTCAGGTCCGCGTTATGAGGCGCCGCGCTGCGCCAATAAGGACCGCTTTCTGTGTCCGCAACGCCGTTTCTGTCTTTGCGATTCGCATTAGTTCGTTTGGCGTAGCGTTTGGGTGTTTATCTTTGCGCTGTGGCGTAGCACCAGCGTAGACCCGCGCCTTATGGCTGAAACGCAAGAAGCGCCTCTTTGGGCTCTACTGCGTTGATATTGTTTTTTAATATTGGTTTCGGGAGTAGGGTTTGAACTTGCGACCTTCAGGTTATGAGCCTGATGCGACCCTTTGGCGGAAAGCAATTTTCAGCCCGAACCCGATACGTTGATAAGAACGTAGATCAGATAACTGCCATTACTACTATAGCACTGATAAATAGCCGCTTTATCACTTGCCAATACTCCCGCCGGAGGCGTCGGGCGGGAAACTCGATTCAACGGCCGCGGATGCGCGGATCAAGTGCGTCGCGCAATCCATCACCAAGATAGTTGATGCTGAGCACGGTGAGCGAGATTGCAAGGCCCGGCCAGAACACCCGCTCGGGATAATCCTGAAGATAGACCGTGGCATCGTTCAGCAATCGCCCCCAGGTCGGGAAATCGGGCGGAAACCCCAGCCCCAGAAACGACAGCGCGCTTTCGGTGATGATCGCATTGGCAATCCCGAGCGTGGCCGAGACCATGATCGGCGACATCACATTGGGCAGGATATGCCGGGTGATCAGGTTGTAATTCGTGGTCCCGATCGAACGCGCCGCGAGAATGAACTCGCGCTCCTTGAGGGCGAGAACATCGCCGCGCACGATCCGCGCCGTGGGCATCCAGCTTGTCACGCCGATGGCCACCACGATCAGGATGAAAATGCCTTTCTCCGGGCCAAAGGCGCCGTTGAGCGTTTCACGAAACAACAGCACCATCACCAGCAAGAGCGGCAAGAGCGGCAGCGACAGGAACAGGTCGGTCAGCCGCATCAGCGGCCCGTCAAGCCGTCTGAAGAACCCGGCCAGCACGCCGACAAGGCTGCCAAGCCCAAGCGCCAGAAGCATCGCCGTCAAGCCGACTGCGATAGAGGTCTGCCCGCCCGCCATCATCCGCGCGAGGGTATCGCGGCCCAGTTGATCGGTGCCAAAGGGATGCGCCCAGCTTGGCCCCTGATTGCGCGCGCGGACGTCGATAAAGGTGGCATCAATCCCCCAGAGCCAGGGGCCGACAAAGACCGCCGCAATGATGACGAAAAAGATGAACGTCCCGATAAGGGCGCCGCGATGGGTCTTGAACTGATCCCAGACATCGCGCCACTGGCTGTGCGGTGGGGCGGTCGGCTCCGGGTCGGTCAGGGCGGTGATGGGGTCGGGCGCATCAGTCATAGCGGATCCTCGGGTCAAGCACGCCGTAGAGGACATCGGCGACAATATTGAATAGAACGATCAGCACCGCCAGCATGAAGGTGACGGTGTGTACCATCGGCAGGTCATTGGCCTGAATGGCGGTGATCAAAAGCTGGCCAAGGCCGTTTACCTTGAAAATCTGTTCGGTGATGATAGCCCCGCCAAAGATCTGGGGCACGCCAAGCGCGATCACCGTAATCACCGGAATCATCGAGTTGCGCAGCACATGCACTATCACCACGGTCATCTCCGACAGGCCCTTGGCGCGCGCGGTGCGCACGTAATCCTGATTGAGATTGTCGAGCATTGAGGCGCGCATGAAGCGACTGATCTGGGCGGTGGTTTGCAGCGCCAGCACCATCACCGGCATCACCATCTGCATCAACTGCTGTTTGAACGTCGCCCAATCGACCACCACAAGCGTGGTGTCATAAATCGACGGTAGCCAGCCAAGCTGAACCGAAAAGATCACGATCACCAACACCCCCGAGAAAAACGGCGGGACGGAGTAGCCGACCATGGTGATGAAGGTGCCTGCCTGATCAAACAGCGAATATTGCCGATAGGCCGAGTAAATGCCGATAGGCAGCGCGATCAGCACCCCCACCACATAGGACATTGCCACCACCCAGAGGGTCTGGGGCATGCGTTGCACGACCACATCCATGACCGGGCTGCGAAATTGCCAGCTGAGCACGCGTTGCTGGCCGCCCGCAAGATCACTGCCAAACAGCCAGTCGATAAATACCATCGGCTCGATCACGAAAAACTGCCACATCCATTTGAAGAAACGGATATGCGTCGGCTCGCCCAGCCCAAGGGCAAGGCGCATCTTTTCCTTGACCTCGGGCGGCACCGTCAGGGGCACTTCCGCCATCGGATCGCCGGGGGCGAGTTCAAGCAACAGGAAGATGACAAGGCTGATGAACAAAAGCGTCGGGATGGCAAGGACAAGCCGTCGGATTGTATAGGTCAGCATGCGCGGCGCCTTTGTAAATCAGTCGTCTTCGGGGGGCAAAAGGGCAACCGCCCCGGCATTGCAACCGGGGCGGCGCAGGCTCAGGTCACTCTTTGATGCGATACCAGTCGGCGGCATTCCAAAGCTCGGTATCCCAGGTGTTCAACTCGACGCCACCAAGCGTATTCGAGCGCGCCGAAACCCGGCCACGATCCACCAGCCCCAGGATGACATAGCTGTCCTTGGTCAGCATATCATTGAGCTTTTTGGCGATCTCACCGCGCTTGCCAAGATCTGCCGTGCGGCCCAATTCCTTGATCAGCTCGTCATAGGCCGGATCGCAATAGCGGTTGATGTTTTCGCCCTGCCATTGGCTTTCGGGGCGCGGCGCCTTGTTGCAGGTCCGCGAGGCCAGATAGGATTGCGGATCGGTGCCGTCAAAGTTGTTGGCGTACATTTCAACGTCGGCATAGAACTTCTGGAAGGTGTCCGGGCTGCCCGGATCACCGCCGAAGAAGACCGATGCCGAAATGTTGCGAAGCTCGGTTTCCACCCCGATCTCGCCCCACCACTGCTTGATCAACGCCTGAAAGTCCTGACGCACGGCATTGGTCGAGGTCTGAAACAGCAGCGACAGTTTCTTGCCATCCTTGTCGCGGATACCATCGCCATTGCTGTCGGTCCAGCCGGCCTCTTCCAGAAGCGCCTTGGCGCCTTCAACGTCCTGTACCAGGCAATCGGTGTTGTCCGAGGCATAGGCCGCCGGGGCCGGGACAAGGTTACAGGTCGCGCGCCCGGCCTTGCCATAGCCGATTTCGACCAGAAGCTCGCGGTCGATCGCCTTGCTGAGCGCCTCGCGGACGCGCATATCGCTCAGGATGGGGTGCGGATGCTTGGCGGTTGCGCGCTCGCCCTCGGGCAGATCGGGCGAGGGATCGGTCAGGTTGATCTCGATCCGCTCGACCAGCGTGCCAAAGGCCGACAGGGCCACGCCCTTGCCGGCCGCTTCCATGTTGGCAATCACATCGGGGGCAAGTTGCAGGTTCCAGGCATAATCGAATTCGCCGGTCTCAAGCACTGCGCGGCCCGCCGCCGTCGCATCGCCGCCGCCCTTGAAGGTCATGGTGGCGAACCGCGGCTTGGCCGGGTCGCGGTAATTGGGGTTGGCCGAGAGCGAGATCACGTCATTGGGGCGAAACTCATCCACCTTGAACGGGCCGGTGCCGATAGGTGAAAAGTTGGCATCGGTGCATTCGGGGGCCTTGGCGCCAAGACAATCGGCAAATTGTGCCGCCTGAATGATCGGCGCCTGACCGCCCATGAAGGGACCATAGGGGTTGGGCTGCGGGTCGGCGAAGTGAACGGTCACGGTCAGGTCATCGACCACCTCGACCGACTCGACGCCCTCAAATTTCGCCAGTTGTGCGCAGCCACCTTCGGGATGCATGCAATATTCGGCGGTAAACTTTACATCATTTGCCGAAAACGGGCTACCGTCCGACCAGGTCAGATCCGGCTTTATCTTCCAGGTGATCGACTTGAGATCGTCAGAAACGCCGCCGTTCTCGACGGTGGGAATCTCTTCGGCGAGAAAGGGCACCATCTCACCGGCCACGTTGTAGCGGCCAAGCGGCTCAAGAACGAGACTTGCCGCTTCGCGTTCCTTGGTTCCCCCGGTCAGATAGGGGTTCATGATCGACGGCGCCTGCCAGTAGATCAGGTTCACATGGCCGTCGGCGCCACGCTCGGCCCAGCCCGCGCTTGCAAGGCAGGTGGTGGCGGTGGCGCCGAGTAAAAGGGATTTCAGGGTCATCGGGTGGTCAATCCTCCGTTGTTGGACAGCGCGTTCAATTGGCCGTCTCGTTAAGTCGCACCCTCCCGCAAGGCGGGGCGGGGGTGGCGGTCGTCACGGGGAACGGTCGCGCCGGTTGTGTCCGGCGCTGGCGCTGCATCCCCAGACAGCAGGGGCATCACAAACCGGATCGGTATAAAAAGCAAGCACCTCTTCGCGCAATTGCAGAACTTGCCGGTATGTGTGCCTGTTCGTTTGACAGCGGGCGCGCAAACTGAGTAGCGTTTGTGCAATCTCCTTCCGAGTGCAAAGGGCAAGGCGCATGCTTGATCACCCAATCGCCCGAATTGAAAACCTGCGGGTCAGTTTTCAGACCAAGGATGGCCCGGTCGTGGGGGTCAAGGACGTCTCGTTCGATGTCAACGCGGGCGAAACCGTCTGTATCGTCGGCGAATCCGGCTCTGGCAAATCGGTGTCATCGCTGTCGCTGATGCGACTGATCGAATATGGCGGTGGCACGATCGCGGGCGGGCGGATGCTGTTTGATCGCAAAGAGGGCGGCGAGATTGATCTTGCCCAGACTGATCAGAGCCTGATGCGCACCATTCGCGGCAATGAAATCGGGATGATCTTTCAGGAACCGATGACCGCGCTCAACCCGGTGTTTACCGTCGGTCGCCAGCTTGCCGAAGGGCTTCGGGTGCATCGCGGCATGGACAAGGCACAGGCGCGCGCGCGCTCGCTTGAACTGCTCAAAGAGGTTCGCATCCCCGAGGCCGAGCGTCGCCTCGATCAATACCCGCACGAATTATCCGGCGGCATGCGCCAGCGGGTGGTGATTGCCATGGCGCTTGCCTGCGCGCCGCGCCTGCTGATCGCGGACGAGCCGACAACCGCGCTTGACGTGACCATTCAGGCGGAAATTCTGGCGCTGATGGATCGGCTCAAGCGCGAAACCGGCACCGCCGTCATTTTCATCACCCATGACATGGCGGTGGTGGCGCAGATGGCCGACCGCGTCGTGGTGATGTTTCGCGGCACCAAGGTGGAAGAAGGCCCCGTCGAACAGATTTTCGAGGCGCCGACCCATGATTATACCAAGGCGCTTTTGGCCGCCGTGCCCAAATTGGGCGAGATGCGCGGCACCGCCTATCCCGAACCGATGAAGCTTTTGGGGCATGATGCCAGTGCCGTCAAACCGATTGTCGGCAGCGAGGATTTGTTACTTGAGGTCAAAGGCCTGACCACGCGATTTTCGGTCAAGGGCGGGTTTTTCCGCCGCACGATCGCCAATGTCCACGCGGTCGAGGATCTGTCGTTCACCCTCAACCGGGGCCGCACCCTTAGCCTTGTGGGCGAATCCGGCTGTGGCAAATCCACCGCCGGGCGCTCGATCCTGCGGCTGGTCGAGCCATCGGCCGGCGAGGTTGATCTTGACGGCGTCGATATCATGGCGCTCGATGCGGCGGCCCTGCGCCGGGCGCGGGTCGATATGCAGATGGTGTTTCAGGATCCGTTTGCCTCGCTCAATCCCCAGATGAAGCTGGCCGATCAGGTGGCCGAACCGATGCGCAACTATGGTCTTGTCAGCCGCTCGGAGATGGATGACCGGGTGGCGATGCTGTTTGACCGGGTCGAGCTGCCGCGCAGCTTTCTGCGCCGCTTTCCGCATGAGTTATCCGGCGGGCAACGCCAAAGGGTGGCGATTGCCCGCGCGCTTGCGCTCAACCCGAAACTTATCGTCGCCGATGAGGCGGTCTCGGCGCTGGATGTCAGCGTTCAGGCGCAGGTGCTCAACCTGATGATGGAATTGCAGGCCGAGCTGGGCCTGAGCTATCTCTTCATCAGCCATGACATGGCCGTGGTCGAGCGCGTCAGCCATGATGTGGCGGTGATGTATCTTGGCCGCATTGTCGAACGCGGCCCGCGCCGCGCGGTCTTTGAAGACCCGCAACATCCCTATACGCAGGCGCTGCTCAAGGCGGTGCCGATCGCCGATCCGCGCCGCCGCAAATCCGAGAAGGATCTGAATTTCAAACCGATCCCCTCGCCGATCCACCCGGTGGATCATGACCCGGGCCCCTCGGTCTATCACGAGGTGACGCCGGGCCATTTCGTATTGACCTCTGACAGCGGATATTAGAATGACAACGCGCCTAAGCCCCTATGAGTTAAT
>Ga0209345_10006313_pt1 | contig 10769 bp, 8 predicted proteins | sample Cruoilmetagenom7_FD_187294 | JGI IMG/M metagenome (GOLD analysis project Ga0209345, IMG submission 187294) | Oil polluted marine microbial communities from Coal Oil Point, Santa Barbara, California, USA - Sample 7 (SPAdes) (version 2) | ecosystem: Environmental > Aquatic > Marine > Oil seeps ...
GGGTTTTACGACCAATCCGATTTTTTTCACTGTGTTAAATCTCCTATTCCAATGAAATTTGCACCGTTCATACCTAATTTGAGCGATTGTCGAGGTTGCCGCAGGTACAAGGAAGATGCTATTCCGGCTATAGTGGTCTATGCGGTGTGGCATCTGACGCCGTAGATGCGGTAAGATCGGCAATCCCACCGGGTTTCAATTTTTAGGAATTCAAATAGATCCAATCCATTGAAAATAAATTCATTCTAAATATTCCTAAAATTTGAAACACTCAATTTAGGTCATATTAAGTTTTCATATAGCGCCCGGCGCTAAACAGCAACTGAAAAAGCGGGAAGGAATATCTTTCCCCATATCAGCAGCCCGGTGCCTCGGACAAGGGCATCTGTCCATCCGTATTTTAGCTTGACTCAGACTGCGCATCGGTTTATTAAACACAGGTTTGTAATGGTAATATGTTCTTCAAACTTATACAGGAGGGAAATTGACGATGAAAAAAGATTTTAGAAAGGTATTGATTATAGCTGTTGCGACCCTTTTTCTGTCACTTACCATCACCGGTGCCGGTCTTGCTGCAGACACCATTAAGCTGGGTGTTGGCGGCGTGCACAGCGGGGATCTCGCTTCTTACGGTATTCCGACCATCAAGGCTGCCGAACTGGTTGTGAAAGACATTAACGCCAAGGGCGGCGTTTTGGGAAAACAGGTTGAATTGGTTGTGGAAGACGACGTCTGTAAGCCGGAAGTGGCAACCAACACCGCCACCAAGCTCGTGGGTGAAGGCGTTAACGTTGTCCTGGGACACATCTGCAGTGGGGCTACCAAGGCCGCCCTGGGGATCTACAAGGATTCCAAGATCATCGCCATGTCTCCATCGGCAACCAACCCGGCCCTGACCCAGAGCGGTGACTATCCCAATTTCTACCGCACCATCGCCTCTGACGATGCCCAGGCCCGCCTGGAAGTGGATTTCGCGCTCGATATTCTCGGCGTAAGCAAGATTGCCGTGCTGCACGACAAGGGCGACTACGGCAAGGGTTTGGCCGAATTTGCCAAAAAATTTATCGAAGAAGATTCCAGAGCTGAGGTCGTTCTCTACGAAGGCATCACCGTTGGTGCCATGGACTACTCCGCTGTTGTCCAGAAAATCAAGCGCAAGGGTGCGGATGCGGTTATTTTCGGCGGGTACCATCCTGAAGCATCCAAGATCATTTCCCAGATGCGCAAGAAAAAGATGGGCATCCCGTTTATTTCCGATGATGGCGTAAAAGACGACACCTTTATCAAGGTGGCCGGCAAATATGCTGAAGGCGTTTATGCCACCGGTCCCATGGATGTCTCTTCCAACCCCATGGCCGCTGCTGCCAACGAGGCACACAAGGCTGCTTACGGCGAAGATCCCGGTGCTTTCTACCTGAATGCCTATGCCGCAGCCCAGGCGCTGCTCGCAGGTATCGAGAATGCCGGCTCCACGGATTACGATGCTATTGCCAAGGCACTTCAGACAAAGGCTGTCGATACGCCCCTCGGAAAGATCAAGTTTGACAAGAGGGGGGATGCCATCGGCGTAGGCTTTTCCATGTACCGCGTGCAGAACGGCATGTATGTGGAATTGAAGTAATCAAACCATAGAAAAAGCAGTCAGGGGACAGGCCCAAGCAGGTCTGGCCCCTGACTTTTTCTGGCACCTAAATCCGTATGCCCGGCGTATCGCCGCCCGGCATGCAGCAGAATCTAAGTTTCAGGTTGACGCATGGAATATTTTGCTGAACTTTTCCTGGGAGGATTGACGCGGGGGAGTATTTACGCCTTGATCGCTCTTGGCTACACCATGGTCTACGGTATTATTCAGCTGATCAATTTTGCCCATGGCGAAATCTATATGATCGGCGCCTTTACCGCCTTGATCGTGGCCGGCATTCTTTCCATGCTCGGCTGGAATCCCATTGTCATTCTCATTATCGCTTCTGTCGTAGCTGTAATCTATTCCGCCTCCTACGGCTGGACCATAGAGAAGCTGGCGTACAAACCCCTGCGCAAGGCACCCAGGCTTTCAGCCCTGATCAGCGCCATCGGTATGTCTATGTTTCTGCAGTATTATGTGCTGCTGGCCCAGACATCCAATTTTCTGCCCTTTCCCGCCCTGATTCCGGATTTCAAATTCATGGAGCCCATCGAGCACGTGGTCCGCTCCTCGGAACTCGTCATCTATATCACCACGGCCATTGTCATGGTGCTGCTGACGTTTTTGATCAAATTTACACGCATTGGCAAGGCCATGCGGGCCACGGCCCAGGACCGGGACATGGCCATGCTCGTGGGTGTGGATGTCAATAAAGTGATTTCGTTTACCTTTATCGTCGGGTCGGCTACGGCGGCCCTGGGCGGGGTATTGATTGCCTCGCACACGGGCCAAATCAACTACTATATCGGCTTCATCGCCGGCATCAAGGCGTTTGTGGCGGCTGTTCTGGGGGGCATCGGCAGCATGCCCGGGGCCGTTCTGGGCAGTATGGTGCTGGGCATGTCGGAAAGCTTTTTCACCGGCTACATCTCCAGTGACTATGAAGACGTGTTTGCCTTCCTCTTCCTGGTCTTCACCCTGATTTTCAGACCGTCCGGGATTCTGGGGAGGAGCGATACAGACAAGGTGTAACCTCGCTGCGCGATGGTACTTAACGCGGCTTCCGTCTTCGCTCTGCGAGCTACGCCGGACAAGCCGTCGCTATATAAACCTAAAATGATCGGATCTTCGGTCAATTAAAATGTGGCATGAAGTAACAAACCATGTTTAGTCTGAATGAGATAAAGAAATCGGCCCTGATCGCCCTGTGGTTCATGTTTCTGACCTTTCCCATCATGGTCATCAAGGTGAACACCATTTACAAGACCATCGAGTGGCGCTGGGAGCGCATTCTCATGGTGGGGGGCGGCACGTTTGTGCTCTCTTTTGTGTGGCGTTTTTTCATCAAGCGTAAAGAGGCCGGCATCAAAAAAGCCGATATCGGTGAAGACGATCAACAGTCGATTGTACAGCGCATTACAGAAAATAAGAGAATATACTATCCGACCCTGGGGGCCGTCGCAATTTTTGTGGTGATCTTTCCCTTTGTATTCTCCATGTACCAGACCAACATCATGACTACGGCGCTTATTTATGTGGTCGTCGGGTTGGGGCTCAACATCGTGGTGGGGCTGGCCGGTCTTTTGGACCTGGGGTATGTGGCTTTCTACCTGGTGGGGGCCTACACTTATGCGCTGCTGAATCTCCATTTCGGACTGGGGTTCTGGACAGTTTTGCCCATCGGCGCCCTTTTTGCCGGTATTTTCGGCGTCATCCTGGGGTTTCCGGTCCTGCGGCTGCGTGGTGACTACCTGGCCATCGTGACCTTGGGGTTCGGGGAGATCATCCGGCTCATCATGGAGAACTGGAACGCGTTTTCATTCGGCCCCAGCGGCATTGCCAACATCCCCAGGCCGGGCCTGTTCGGGCTCGATCTCTCCCTGCATCAGAACATTATCTACATATACTTTATAATGATTGGACTGGCGATTTTCACCATCTTCGTGGTGCGGCGCCTGCAGGACTCGCGCCTGGGCCGGGCCTGGATGGCCCTGCGCGAGGACGAGGTTGCCTGCCAGGCCATGGGCATCGACAAATGGAAAACCAAGCTGAGCGCTTTTGGCCTGGGCGCTACGTGGGCCGGCCTGGGCGGCGTTATGTTTGCCGCCAAAACCACCTTTATCAACCCGGCCAGTTTTACCATCTGGGAATCGATCATCATCCTCTGCGTAGTGGTGCTGGGCGGCATGGGGTCTATCCTGGGTGTTATCTGCGGGGCCATGATCCTGATCCTGCTGCCCGAGTATTTGAGGGCTTTTTCCGAGTACCGCATGCTCCTGTTCGGCGCTATTCTCGTGATCATGATGGTATTCAAGCCCGAGGGCATCATCAGCAATGTCCGCAGAACCTATAAGTTCGAAAAAAATAAGCAACCCTAAAGACAGATCATCATATGGAACCGATTCTCCAAGTAAAAGAGCTCACCAAAGACTTCGGGGGACTGCGTGCCCTCGACAGCATCGATCTTGAGGTGCACAAAGACCAGATCGTGGCCTTGATCGGCCCCAACGGTGCCGGTAAAACCACTTTTTTTAATTGCATCACCGGCATCTACAAGCCCACCAAGGGTGAGATGCTCATCGCTCCCGAGGGCAAGAAAAAGAAAAAGCTCAACGGCCTCAAGCCCAATCGCGTGACCGAATGCGGCCTGGCGCGCACCTTCCAGAACATTCGCCTGTTCCAGAACATGACTGTTTTGGAAAACGTCATGATCGGCCGCCATTGCCGCATGCATGCCGGCATTCCCGGGGCCATTTTTAAAAACCCGGCCACCAGGAGCGAGGAAAAGCGGGCGGTGGACGACTCCTACCGCATGCTGGAGAAAATCGGCCTTGATCAGTATGTAAACGAATATGCCAAGAATCTGCCCTACGGGGCCCAGCGGCGCCTCGAAATTGCCCGGGCCATGGCCACCGAGCCCTTCATTCTGCTGCTGGACGAGCCAGCCGCCGGTATGAATGCCCGGGAAACCAAGGAGCTGGACGACCTCATCATTCGGATCTGCGACCAGGAGAAGATTTCCATCCTGCTCATCGAACACGACATGAAACTGGTGATGAGCCTGTCCGACATGATTTACGTGGTGGACTACGGCAAGAAAATCGCCCAGGGGACACCTGAAGAAATCAAGAACAACCCCGATGTTATCAAGGCATATCTGGGAGAGGATGCCGATGCTTGAAATCAGGGAGATGAAAACATATTACGGGAATATCCAGGCCTTAAAAGGGGTCGACCTTGAGATCTCCGAAGGGGAGATTATCACCCTGATCGGGGCCAACGGGGCCGGGAAAACCACTACGCTCATGTCCATTTCAGGCGTCGTGCCCCCGCGCAGCGGGGAAGTCCTGTTTGAGGGCAAGCCCATCAGCGGCCTCGCACCCAACGAGATCGTGGCCCTGGGCATCAGCCAGGTGCCGGAAGGCCGCAGAATATTCCCTTATCTGAGCGTCAGTGAAAACCTGGACATGGGGGCCTTTTTAAGAACCGACAGCCAGGCGGTAAAGACTGACATTGAATACATCTTCGATCTTTTTCCCATTCTTGCCCAACGGCGCAACCAGGCCGGGGGAACCCTTTCGGGCGGTGAGCAGCAGATGCTGGCCGTGGGCCGGGCCCTGATGGCTAAACCGCGTCTTTTGCTCCTGGACGAGCCTTCCCTGGGGCTGGCGCCCCTGGTGGTCAAACAGATTTTTGAAATCATCAAAAAGATCAACCAGGAAAGCCAAACCACCATCTTCCTGGTGGAGCAGAACGCCAACCAGGCGCTTAAAGTGGCCCACCGGGGCTACGTCATGGAGAACGGTAAAATCACCCTGTCCGACACCAGCCAGAACCTGATGGCCAACGATGAGGTCAAGAAGGCGTATCTCGGCATATAAAAAGAAATTTGCCCTGTAATTATTTTTTAATAAAATGAAAATAATTACAGGGCAAATTTCTTTTTAATTATGACAACCGGTATAGACCGCTTTCTTTTCGCTTTAGCCGTTACATACCCAAGGGTGTCACTCCCGCTTGCCTGCCCCGGTAGTGGTCTTGGGCCGGGAGCCCGGTTACAAACCGAATGCCCGAAGTGAATAACATGCCCACGTACTTTCTACGAGCTCTCTTTCTTTTTATGTGCCTGATATTGTGCCTGCCATGCATGTCTGGTGCGGAAGAGCCAAAGGAGAAAGACGCGTCCGGCAATGCCGGTGAGGAAGCGGCGCCGGTTTCTGAATCTACAACCGGCGAAAATGCAGACAAAGAAAAGGGGCGTTTGGGCATCACCCCTTTTCCAGTGGTTTACTACACCCCCGAAACCAGCCTGGCCTTAGGGGGAGGGGTCGTGTTTACCCTGAGGGACGAGGGCGAAACCCTGGAAACGCGCCCCGACAACCTGCAGGTCATGACGGCCTATACCCTCAACAACCAGTTTTTTCTCAACCTGGCCCCGGAGAAGTATTTCAACGACCAGCGCGGCCGGCTTTTCATGAACATCGGCTATTTGAACTGGCCCACCTCGTTTTTCGGTATCGGCAACGACTCGGGTATCAATGTGGAGGAGATAGAGGAGCTGGAAGAGACCTATACGGACGAGTCCTTCATGGTACAGCCCTGGCTCATGCATACGGTGGTGGCTGATTTAAGCGTGGGGGGCACCCTGGATTGGAAAAACACCCATGTGGAAGATGTGGAGGAAGGCGGCATGCTCGAGCAGGGCGACCTTGTCGGTTCCGAGGGCGGTGTCCGCTCCGGCATGGGGCCGGTTATCACCTGGGACACACGGAACAACCTTTTTGCCCCATCTAAGGGGAGCTGGTTCAATGTCTGGGCCTGGTTATACCGGGAGTGGATGGGCAGCGATTTCGACTATGACTACTACGGCCTGGATCTCCGGCATTACAGGCCCATGTTCAAGGAAAGCGTTCTGGCGCTGCAGGGTTTTATGGCCCTGACCAGCGGCGATGTCCCTTTTAATGAATATCCCACCCCCCTGATGCGGGGACTCTACGAGAATGTGTTCACCGACAAGAACGCTGCGGCCGTCAGGGCGGAATATCGCTTTCCAATCAATTTTTTCAAAAGTGGGCGCTGGGGCGGTGCCGTGTTCGGCGCTGTAGGAGATGCTTTCCCGGATGCTACCACCTTGGAAGATGTCGACCTGAAAGTCGCCGGCGGCGCAGGCTTGCGTTTTGCGCTCAACAAAAAAGAAAAGATCAATATCCGCTTGGACATAGGGGTCAGCCAATACGGGATTTTTCCCTATGTCATGCTGCAAGAGGCCTTTTAAATTTTCGAGGCATCCTCTCAAAGACAGAGAGGATGCCTCGAAAATTTAAAAGTATATACTTCAACCTTATATTTTTCGAAAAACAATTGGCCATGTATTGCAGGGATTTACAGGCTGTCTCATAGTACGCAAAATGTTCTTCGAAGTACTTAAAACAGGGCTGAAGCCCTGGGCTACAACGGAAGAAAAGCTTTGATTTGCAATTTATTATCTTCCGACCTACCAAGTACGAATTTATGTAGCTCAGGGATTTATCCCTGACGAAGCGTGTTGCAGAACAGCCTGTTTATTCCTGCCGGTGCAAGTTGTGGATGGCTCATCACCTGTCATTCCTGCGAAAGCAGGACACGAAGTGAAGCTTTTGCGCTATCCAGGTATCTCTGCTCAATTTCCACCTTCAACTATGGTCCAATACTTGCCAGAAAACCCTTCAGCTGTTAGATTGAACTATGAACTTCAGGAAAGTTTTCATATCCCTATTCACAGCAGGGCTTCTCTTTGTTTTCGCGCTGGTTGCCCTTTGGCAGTTTCTGCCTGTTTTTCTGGAGACCACGATTCTGCCGGGTCTGGCCGTAGAGAACGGCATCGGCTGGCAGAAAGGACGGATCCGCCGCATCGGTTTGACAGGCTTCGAGGCTGGTCCGGTGATAATCGGCCGCGATGATGCCGACGGTATCACCGTGGATAGCATTTACGCTGATTTCACCCCCTTGGGATTGTTTCAAAAACGCGTCGATGCCATCGTGGTCAGCGGCCTGAGCCTGAACGTGTCCGTCAGAGACGGCAGCCTCGCCATTAAGGGCGTCGAGCTGAACAGGCCGGCGTCACCATCCGGGAACGCTTCGGAAAGGAGTACGGCCGGCAGTTCCGTGGCTGTGAACACGATTCGCATCACCCATGCGGCTTTAAATCTTGACTGGCAGGGCCGGCCTCTGCGCATCCCCTTTGATCTGACGGCCAGGCTGGCGCCCACAGGGGAGATCGATGCCAAGCTGGCATTGTATCCGTGCGGCCAGAAAGTACAGGTCGCCGGCAACTGGTTTCAAAACGAATCAAAAGGGTATCTCTCCCTGACAGCCCATGCTTTTTCCCTGGAAAAGATGAAGGCCGTTCTAAAGGCAATGCCGGACCTGGCCATGGAGGGTGATGTGGATCTCAAGGCCGGTGCGGCCATCCAGTTGTCACCGTTTACATTCAGCGATCTTTCAATGCGCATACGTTCGTCATCTTTGTCAGCCGCATGGGGGGGGCTTGGTATGGCAGCTGTGCCCGGCGCAGATAAAGCCACCCCCTCCTTTCTGCTGCAGCTTGATCAAACCGGTCCGCAGCGCTTTGCCCTGAAAGGCGGCGGCCTGATGGTGCAAAGCCGGGTCCCCTTGGTGCTGGATACCCTTGAAGGCGACCTTATCTATGATGCGCAGGCCGTCAATGCCCATGTACAGCTGAACACAAGGCTGCCTGCTTTCACGGAAAGCCCTGAATTGCCGGTTGCCCTGCAGGAAGACCTGAAACTGGTTACCACCCTGTCGGCGTACTACGCCTTGGCCGGCGATTGGCGGCTTGACATCGTTGATGCACCGGGGGGCACCGGCCTCAGGGCATCCATTGCCCAGGCTGGGGGGGATATGCAGGTTGCTGCTGCTAAACCTGTGTATAAGGTGCGCCTGAAAGGCAGGGGTGCCGCGCTAGGGGGAACATTTTCAGCAGCATCCACCAATATCAGGGCTGAGGCACCTTTTGGCACAGGGGATATCCTCAAACTGGCTGTACAGGGTGATATTGCGGCAGATGCTTCCGGGCAGCCCAATGGATCGGCTGTGCTGCGGGTGTCCGGCATTAAGGCTTTGCTGGGTAAGAAAGATGCGAATATGCCTGTTTCTATTGCCATTCCTGATATTCAGGCCCGGGCTGAAATGGAAACGCCGGACAGGTCGGCACCCGTGTTCAAGGGCGACCTGTATGTTGCCGCTTCCACCCTGAATGCCCTGGAGAGCCAGATCCGGTTGTCGGGCATCGAGGCCCGCGTACCCTGGCAGTGGCCGGTAAGTGAGGCCAAGACCAAAGGACTGGTGGCCATCGGCAGCATCGAGTGGCAGGACCTGGATGTGGGGTCCCTGGGCATGACCGTTAAACAGCAGCCCCTTGGGGTCGCCTTTCAGGGTGAGCATATCAGCAACCTGCTGCCGGCATTGCAGCTTGGTTTTTCCGGCGATATATCTTTCCCGGCAGACAAGGGCATCTTCGCGGAGGTGGCGGCCTCCCTGTCCAGACCGGCAACCGCACCGGAAATAGACCTGGGGCGATTTTTCAAGGAGGGGCGCGGCATCTACCTGAAAGGCGTTCTCAATGGCGAATTCAAGGGCGACTACACCACCGCCGGCATGGAAGGTTCGGCATGCGTCAGGATAGGGGCCGCCGACATGCGCCTACCGGAAGAGGATGTGGTCGTGAAAAACCTCGATGTGGGTCTATGCTTTCCGGATTTACCTGAAATGACCACCGGCCCTAGCCAGACCCTGACCTTTGATGCAGCCACGGTAGGAAATTTCAAGATCGAGGGCGGGTTGTTCCATTTTCAGCTGGAGCCGTTTCAGACCCTTTTTGTGGAAAAGGGACGTGTGGGGTGGTGCGGGGGACAGGTCCGTTTGCAGCCCATGCGCATTACCCCGGGGATCGGCACCTACGAAACCCGCCTGGACTGCGACCGCCTGAACCTGGCGCAGATTCTCGAGCAGCTGTCCGTGGCCGACGCTGTTGGGGAAGGCACGGTAAACGGCACGCTGCCCGTCTCCATCAAAAAAGGGCGCATCCGGTTCGATGACGGGTTTCTCTATTCCACCCCGGGTGACGGCGGCAAGATCCACCTGAGCGGTGCCGATGCCCTCATGGCGGGCATCCCCAAGGGTACACGGCAGTTTTTTCAGATTGACCTGGCCCGGGAGGCGCTCAGGGATTTCGACTACAACTGGGCCAAGCTCAGAGTGGTCAGCGAGGCGCAGAACCTGCGCATGCGCTTGCAATTCGACGGGAAACCCGGTAGGATTCTACCGTTTGAATATGATGAGGAGTTCGGCGGTTTTGTCCGCGTGGATGCGGACAGCCGGGGATCTGAATTCCAGGGAATTTCCCTGGACGTCAATTTTCGGGTGCCCCTGAATGATCTCCTGGAATATAAGGACGTGCTGAATTTATTCGAGTGATTTTTTCATCACAAAGGCACGGAGGTCGGAAGACGGAGGCCTAAACCACAGTAGGGAGTAAGGAGTAGGCAGTAAGGAGAAATCAAGTAACATCAATTCATGAAAATTTAGAAAATAAGATCGACTTTTATTCAATGTTAATTTTACTCATTAGAAACATGTATCTGTACGGAATGTGTTTAACATATTGAACGTTGGAGATAGAATTTGGTTCTTAATTGAAAGCGACCGTTTCTAATGAAAGGAGCACAAAAATGATACGGAAATGTTTTGTCATATTCGGTGCGATTCTGTTGGTGAGCGCCTTTGGGTGCACCCGGCATGAAGTCAAAACCGAGAGCAAGGTGGAGGTAGCGCCCATCAAGGTGGAACCCATCCACATCACCATCGATCTGAACATCAAGATCGACAAGGAACTGGACGATTTTTTCAGCGATCTGGACGAAGAGGCTGCGGAGACACCGGCCGATGAATAATCAGGAATTTCAAGGAGAAGACACCATGCATCGAAAAAACGTGCTTATCACCATATGCTTCGTTATTACAACCCTTGGCATCGTGGCCACATCCGCCTGGGGCGGGGCCAAGGAAATCAAGGCCCGCATGGCCGAACGGTTGCCCGTAATCATGGAACTCAAACAAAACGGTATTGTTGGTGAAAACAACCAGG
>Ga0209345_10006315_pt1 | contig 10768 bp, 12 predicted proteins | sample Cruoilmetagenom7_FD_187294 | JGI IMG/M metagenome (GOLD analysis project Ga0209345, IMG submission 187294) | Oil polluted marine microbial communities from Coal Oil Point, Santa Barbara, California, USA - Sample 7 (SPAdes) (version 2) | ecosystem: Environmental > Aquatic > Marine > Oil seeps ...
TGTGACGCTGGCCGACAAGGCAATAGAAGGCTTTACGGTCAACAGCGACAACATCGACGCGGCCCTGTCGCGAAATCCGGTTCTGGTCACGGCACTCAACCCGGTGCTGGGGTATGAGCGCGCGGCCACTCTGGCCAAACAGGCCTATGCCGAAAGACGACCGATCGTTGATGTCGTGGTCGAACAGACCGAGCTGGAGCGGGACGAAGTGGAAAGCCTGCTTGACCCGTTGCGCTTAACTGGCATCGAATAGGCCGCTTCCGCTATACTTTTGCGCCTGAAATCTGGCCTAAAACCCTGCTTTTTGCAGGGTATGACAGGAAACTTGCATGAACCGCGATCTCGACCGACTGCAGCCCTATCCGTTTGAGAAACTGGCCGTCCTCAAGGCCGGTGTTCAGCCACCCAAAAGCCTTGAGCACATCTCTCTTGGTATCGGTGAGCCCAAGCACCCGGCCCCGCCCTTCGTTACCGAGGTGCTGGCGGAAAACCTGAACGGTGTTTCCACCTACCCGACCACCAAGGGGATGGCGGAGCTGCGTCAGGCGATGGCGAGCTGGTGCGAACGTCGTTTTGGTCTGCAAGGCGGCAGCATGGACCCGGAGCGCAACATCCTGCCGGTCAACGGTACCCGTGAAGCGATCTTTGCCTTCACTCAGGCGGCGGTCGAACGCACGCCCGGTGCACTGGTGATGTCCCCCAACCCCTTCTACCAGATCTATGAAGGGGCCACCTACCTGGCCGGCGCCGAGCCGTACTACCTCAACTGCCTGCCGGAAAACGGCTTCATTCCGGACTACGATGCCGTGCCGGCGGATATCTGGCAGCGTACTCAGCTGCTGTTTGTCTGCTCACCGGGCAACCCCACAGGGGCCGTTCACAGCATCGAAACATTGAAAAAGCTGATCGCCCTGGCGGATGTACACGACTTCATCATCTGCTCCGACGAGTGTTACTCGGAGCTGTACCCGGACGAAAACAACAAGCCGGCCGGATTGCTGCAGGCCTGTGCCGAGCTGGGTCGGGACGACTATGCCCGTTGCATCGTGTTTCACAGCCTGTCCAAGCGCTCCAACCTGCCCGGCATGCGCTCGGGCTTTATCGCCGGAGATGCCAGCCTGCTGGAGCCCTTCCTGCTGTACCGCACCTACCACGGCTGCTCCATGCCGGTCCAACACCAGCTGGCATCTATCGCGGCCTGGAATGATGAAAGCCACGTATACGAGAACCGCTGCCAATACCGCCACAAGTTCGAGGCCGTTTTGAATGTGCTGCAGCCGGTGATGGACGTTAAACAGTCCGATGCCAGCTTCTATCTCTGGGCGCCCACACCACAGGCCGATGACGAATTTGCCAGGGGACTGTTCGCACAGCAGAACCTGACCCTGCTGCCGGGTCGTTACCTGTCCCAGATCGGAAGCGGTGTTCTGCCGGGGGCCGGTTTTGTGCGCATGGCACTGGTGGCAACGGTGTCCGAGTGTGTCGAGGCGGCGGAACGCATTCGTCACTATATTGAGTCTCTGTAAGGAGTTGCCCGTGACCAGGCTGTACGGCATCAGTAACTGTGACACCGTGCGCAAGGCGCGCAAATGGCTGGAAGCCCGTGGTGTTGCGTTTGAATTTCACGACTTCCGCAAACAGGGCCTCAGTGCCGACAGAGTTGCGCTCTGGTGCGATGCGGCTGGACTGGACAAAGTCCTGAACAGGCGCGGCACCACCTGGCGTCAGCTGCCGGAAGAGGTCAAGGCAACCACTGACAGTACGACCCTGCAGGCGCTGATGGTGGAACAGCCGACTCTGATCAAGCGTCCCGTACTGGAACTGGACGATGGTCGGGTTGAGATCGGCTTTAAAGATACCGATTACGCGGCGCTGTTCGACTGAACAGCGCCTCCCCTTTTGATGAATCGAACAACGGAGTAAACAATGGCGAATTTCGCATTTGGTTTGGGTGTAGGAACAAAATCGGCTGCCGGTGACTGGCTGGAGGTGTACTACAACGCGCCGCTGCTGAACGCGGATGATGCCCTGATCGCAGCCGTGGCTGACAAGGTCGGCTACGCCGGTGGCAACCAGACCATCGAGCTGAACGCCTCCCAGCTGAAATCACTGGAAGCGGCCTTCCTGTCAGTAGATGCTGAAGCTCAGGCGGAAGTGGTGGAGATTCTGGAAGGCACCAAACAGCCGCTGGTACTGTGCATTCTGGAAACCGACGCCGCGCCGCAGACCACCGCAGAGGTGTATCTGAAGCTGTCTCTGCTGTCCCAGCGTCTGGTCAAGCCTCACGGCATCGACCTGAGCGGCATGTTCCCGCTGCTGCCGAACGTGGCCTGGACCAGCGAAGGTGCCGTGGCACTGGAAGACCTCCCGTGCCGTCAGCTCTCTGCCCGTGCGCAGGGCAAGGTGCTGGACGTGTTCTCGGTCGACAAGTTCCCGAAAATGGCCAACTACGCGGTCCCGGCCGGCATTCGCATCGGTGACGCATCCCGTATCCGTCTGGGCGCGCATGTGGGCGAAGGGACCACCGTGATGCACGAGGGCTTCATCAACTTCAACGCCGGCACCCTGGGCGTGAGCATGGTTGAAGGCCGCATCTCCGCCGGCGTTGTTGTCGGCAACGGTTCCGATATCGGTGGCGGTGCATCCACTATGGGAACACTGTCCGGTGGCAACAACGTGGTGATCTCCGTAGGCGAAAATTGCCTGCTGGGCGCCAACGCCGGTCTCGGCCTGCCGCTGGGTGATCGCTGCACCATTGAAGCGGGCCTGTACGTCACCGGCGGCTCCAAGGTGACCCTGCTGGACGAGCACAACCAGGAAGTGGGCGTGGTCAAGGCCGGTGAACTGGCCGGCACCCCGGATCTGCTGTTCCGTCGCAACTCGCAGAACGGTCGCATTGAGGTGAAAACCAACAAGAGCGCCATCGAGCTGAACGCCGAGCTGCACAAGCACAACTGAGCGTAACAGCGAGTGACTGACCCCGTTCACCCGTGCGGTGCGCGGGGTTTTATTGTCTTCAAGCCGCAGGATTCAACATGACTTCGACCTCCCCCACGCTGGACCTGGCCATGGAGCTAATCAGCCGCCGCTCCGTCACGCCCGAGGATGATGGCTGTCAGGAACTGATGATCAGCCGGCTGGAGAAGCTCGGCTTCCATATCGAACGCCTGCCGTTCGAAGAGGTGACCAACCTCTGGGCCCGTCGTGGCGACTCCGGCCCGCTGTTCTGCTTCGCCGGACACACCGATGTGGTACCCTCCGGCCCTGAGGCGCAATGGCAGTTCCCGCCCTTCGAGCCGTGTATCGAAGAAGGCTATCTGTGCGGTCGCGGCGCAGCCGATATGAAAGGCAGCATTGCCGCCTTCGTCACCGCTGTCGAACGTTTTCTCGCCAACCACCCGGACCATGACGGCTCCATCGCCCTGCTGATCACCAGCGACGAGGAAGGCCCGTTCATCAACGGTACCACTCGCGTGATCGACCATCTGGAAGCACGCAACGAGAAGATCGACTGGTGCATCGTCGGCGAGCCCTCCAGCACGGACAAGGTGGGCGACGTAATCAAGAACGGGCGCCGCGGTTCGCTCAGCGGCACCCTGAAGGTAAGCGGTATACAGGGGCATGTGGCCTACCCGCATCTGGTACGCAACCCGATCCATGAAGCGGCACCGGCACTGACCGAACTGGCGGCCACCGTCTGGGATGAAGGCAACGAATTCTTCCCGCCCACCAGCTTTCAGATTTCCAATATCCACGCCGGCACCGGTGCCACCAACGTGGTGCCCGGCCATGTGGATATCGAATTCAACTTCCGCTTCTCTACCGAAGTCACCGCGGATGAACTCAAGCTGCGCGTGCGTGAGATTCTCGACAGGCATGGACTGGAGTGGGATATCGACTGGATTCTGTCCGGCAACCCCTTCCTGACCGCCGCCGGCAGCCTGGTGGATGCCGCCCGCGAGTCGATCCGCACCGTTCTGGGTTATGAAACCGAGCTGTCCACCTCTGGCGGCACCTCCGACGGGCGCTTTATCGCCCCCACCGGGGCTCAGGTGCTGGAGCTGGGGCCGTGCAACGCCACCATCCACAAGATCAACGAACGCGTGCGCGCCAGCGATCTGGATGACCTGTCGCATCTGTACGAGAACATTCTGGCCCGACTGCTGGTCAAGGCATGAGTCTGTTCGCACTGATCTGCCCTGTCTGCAAACTGCCTCTGCAGCAGGCTGAAAACCGGCTCGGCTGTGAGCACAACCACAGCTTTGACCGTGCCCGTCAGGGCTACTGGAATCTGCTGCTGCCGCAGCGCAAGCGCAGCAAGGAGCCGGGCGACAGTGCCGACATGGTACAGGCCCGACAGCGTTTTCTGCAGGCAGGGCACTATGCCCCGCTGGCACAGGCCATCGTGGGCCTGTTGCAGGAACACATGGCGGCGGACACACCACAACACCTGCTGGATCTGGGTTGCGGTGAGGGCTGGTACACCGACCAGCTGCAGCGGCAGCTGAGCCTCAGCGTGGCCGGTCTGGACATTTCCAAACCGGCGGTGCGCGCAGCCAGCCGCCGCAACCCCGATATTCTCTGGCTGGTGGCGACCGGCGCGGATATCCCGCTGGCCGATGAATCCGTGGACATTGCCAGCCTGATCTTTGGTCGCCTGCTGCCCGAGCCCACCGCACGGGTACTCAAGTCAGGCGGCCTGCTGCTGGTGGTCTACCCCGGCCCCGCTCACCTGCGCGCTCTGCGCAGCCTGATCTATGAACAGGTGCGTGACAGCTCCGGCTTCAACCCCGAGCAGGGACTGGCTGAGCGGTTTGACCCCGTCACAACCCGGAAGCTGGCATTTGAATTCAGGCTCGATACTCACGAGGCGATACAGGACCTGCTGGCGATGACACCCCACGGCCAGCGACTCAACAGTGCCGCCCGTGAACGGATCGCGACCTGTCGTGAACTGAACGAGCAGGCCGACTTCCGCCTGGCGCTGTTTCGCAAGCGATGAATCGCATCAAGCAGTGGTTGCGCCGGCAGGCGCAAAACCCGCGCCGCAACCTGCACCTGCTGCTCAGCGGTGCCGGGCTTTTTTTCAGTGGCGTCGGCGGAATCAGCATTGCCCAGCATGGTCTGCCACCCGGGCTCAAGGCGGAGCTGCTGGCGCTGGTCGGCTTGATCCTGGCCATCGCTGGCAGCATACTCGCCCTTATTGGTTACCTCAGCCTGAGCGTTCTGCGCATCTGGCACATTCTGGACGACGACGATGAGCAGCACCGAGATCCGCCACCCTGACATAGAGATCTATATCAAGAACCGCTCACTGGAGCAGATACTGGAGTGGCTGCGCAGCCGTGCCGACAGTGTCGAGTCGCATAACAGTGTCGGCGGCACCCACTCCCTCACCGCGGTTTTCAGCACTCGGCGCATTCCGGTGATGATCCATGAAAAAGCGGTTGGCAAAGCCTGGATCAGTGTCTGGTTCCGCTCCGATGCCACCCCCTGGGTACGTGACCTTGACTGTGCACAGGAAGTCGCTGAGGCGATGGGCACTCAGGTACGCTGTATCGTCTCCGGCTGGCAGGATGGCGATGATCCGGATGAGTGGTGGAAGATCGAGGGCGGCGAGGTCGAGAAAATCACCTGGCACACCGACTGACAGGGAGAGAGCCATGACACCTGCCCACGAAGCACTGCACGCACTTATCCTTGATGGACAGGGCGGTGCCCGCTCGCTTTCGCCTGAGGAGCTGGAGCGCTGGCAACCTGAAGACGGTATTCTCTGGCTGCATCTGGACTACAGCCTCGATTCCACCCGTCACTGGCTGGAACAGGACAGCGGTCTGCCAGAGCTGGCCATCGATGCGCTGCTGGCCGAAAACACCCGTCCCCGTGCAGCCATTCTGGACGAGTACCTGCTGCTGGCCCTGCGTGGCGTCAATACCAACCCGGGCGCCGATCCCGAAGATATGGTTTCGATTCGTCTCTGCGTGGGTGCCCGGCTGGTGGTATCAACCCGCAAACGCCGCTTGATGTCCGTCAGCAAACTGCTGCAGCAGTTTGAGCAGAGCGAAGGCCCCCGCAGCAGTGCCGAATTGATTATCCGACTCAGTGAGCTGCTGGTGGAACGCATGGGCACCACCGTCGAGGAACTGGAGGAGCAGCTGTCTGACCTGGAACTGGACCTGCTGACCCAGCCCGGCAGCGAGATGCGTCAGGCTGTGCGTAACCTCAGGCGTCAGACCGTTACTCTGCGACGCTACTTCGCCCCACAGCGCGATGCCTTCAACCAGATGTTGAGTGAACGCCTGAGCTGGCTCACCACCGAGATGAAGCTGGAACTGCGTGAAATCAGTGACCAGCTGCTGCGCCACATCGAGGATCTGGACATCATTCGCGAGCGTGCCGCCATGGCACAGGAAGAGCTGGCCAGCCAGCAGGGCGAACAGCTCAACCTGCGCATGTACGTGCTGTCGATCATCTCGGCCGTCTTCCTGCCTCTGGGCTTTCTCACCGGGCTGCTGGGGATCAACGTGGGTGGCATTCCAGGTGCCGAGAACGATTATGCCTTCCTGATTTTCCTGCTGATGCTGTCCCTGCTGGTCGGTGGCCTGCTACTGTTGTTCCGGCGCTGGCGCTGGCTCTGAACGCCGGGCACGCTGCTGCACCACCACTGCCGTAACGATCAGCCCCAGGCCAATATAGGTTGCCGGGGCGATCGGCTCGTGTAACAGCAGGTAGATAAACACCAGCGACAGAAAGGGCGACAGGAATATCAGGTTGGACACCCGGCTGACATGAGTCGCGGCACGCAGCGCGCCCAGCCAAAGCATGAACGTCAGCCCCATCTCGAACACCCCGACCCAGAGCGCCCCGAGAATGCCCTGCGTGCCGGGCCACTGCACTTCGCCCTGCCACAGCATCACCCCCCATACCAGCGGCGTTCCGCACAGAAAGCAGAGCAGCAAGCTGACCGCAGGGGAGCCCTCGGCCCGGGTATTGATAATCCAGTACAGCGCCCAAAGCAGTGTACTGCCCAGTGCCAGTGCAACACCGGGCACACTGTCAAACTGCAGTGACAACAACTCTCCCCGGGTGGCAATCACCAGCGCACCGAAATAGCCCAGCCCCATTGCCAGCAGATCTAAACGCTGCAGCTTCTGCTTCAGCAGCGGCACAGCCAGCAGTGACAGGGTCAGCGCCCAGGTGTAGTTCAGGGCCTGAGCCTGTTGCGCGGGCAATAGATCATAGGCCTGAAACAGCACCAGATAGTAAAGCGCCGGGTTCAACACCCCCAGCAGCAGGTACAGAACAGGCCGTTGCCGCCACTGTACGACCAGCTCACGCCAGCGACCCTGCCAGCTGACCCCGATCGCCAGTACCAGTGTGGAAAACAGCCCGGCCCATCCCAGCAGCTGTAGAGGCGTCATCACCTGCAATGACAGCTTGAATGCCGTTGCCACCGTAGACCAGAGCAGAACGGCACTGAGTCCAAGCAGCATGGCCCGCGACTGTGATTTTTCCGACATGTGCGCAGATCCTTGCAGACAGAAACCGCCTAGGAAAACATATTGAGCCCTGTCTGTCAGGTATGGGGGTCAGGCGTGGGCGGTCAGGGTATGACGTGCGGTTTCGATAGTGCCGGCCAGCTCACTGGCCGCATACAGCGCAACCTGCTCAAAGCGGTCCGACTTGAGTGCCTGAGCCCTCGGGGTACGCGCCTGGGTATCCAGCCGACTGACCAGATAGGCATAGTCACCGGGGATATGGTCGTTGATGGAATGGTTAAGCCGCGCCACCACTTCCGGCGTATGCAGTTCATTCAGATCAGGGTAGCTCAGCGGCGCAGCCGGGGGCAGCTCGAAGCCGCTGCCGGGCTGAACCGTTGACTGCGGGCGATAGATTTCCTGGTTGGATGCAATCAGACTGAGCAGAAACGCGAATTGGGCACCATTGGGCGACTGCACTGCCTGTGGCAGTGAGGCCGTATAGGTCTCAATTCGTGTCTGGATAGGATCTGTCTGCATCATGCCTCCGCCTGAGCTGGTATTATCGGCAAGCGACTGTAATCCTTTACCTTTTCTTCCACATCAGGGAAAAAACATGGCACGCTGGCGTCCGGCACAACCGAAAAGCTCCCCCTACATCACCCTTGAGGGCTATGAGCACCTCACCGCTGAACTGAAATACCTGTGGAAGGTGAAACGCCCTGAAGTCACTCAGGCGGTAAAAGAGGCCGCCGCCCAGGGCGACCGCTCCGAGAACGCCGAATACATCTACGGCAAGAAACAGCTGCGCGAGATTGACCGTCGCGTGCGTTACCTGTCCAAGCGGCTGGAACATATCAAGGTGGTTGATCGGGCGCCGGACGATACCAGCAGGATCTTCTTCGGTGCCTGGGTCACACTGGTCGACGAGGACGACCAGCAGCGTCGCTACCGTATTGTCGGCGCGGATGAAATCGACCCGGCCAAGGGCTACATCAGCATTGATGCGCCGCTGGCGCGGCAGCTGCTGAAGAAACAGGTGGGCGATGAGGTGACCATCGAACGGCTCGATCAGGATGAACTGTGGCTTGAGGTATGCGCTATCGAGTATGCATGAGCCAACATCATCTACACTTCTAGTCACCCTGCTCGGCTGAAAAAGATCTTACATCACCAAAGAGTTAGCATGCTGATGTCGAATACAGCTCGCTCATCCGCCCTGTTGTTCAGGACAACCTGGCTCACGCTGGTCTATTTGCTGGTCAGTGTCCTGACCCTGCAACTGGGATTCACCACCGAGTATGCCATGCCAATCTGGCCGGCAGCGGGTGTCGGTGTGGGCATGCTGCTGATCTACCGCCATGGCGCAATTGTACCGATTTTCATCGCGGCACTGCTGACTGACCTGTATCTTGATTTCAGTTTTAATTCGCTGCTTTCAGCGGTTCCCAATGCGTTTGCAGCCACCTTGCAGGCCTATTTCGGTTACCGTCTGACCCGCACACTGCTCAGACGCAGCAGTACACTGGTGCGTGACTCTGACATCCTCAGGTTCCTGCTGCTGGCGGGGCCCCTGGCATGTCTTACGGCATCAAGCCTGGGGGTCATGGCACGGCTGGCCACCGAACAGCTCAGCCTGGATGCAGCTTTGAACGAATGGCTGATCTGGTGGAGCGGTGACACTCTGGGCGTTCTACTGTTTGCACCGCTCACACTGCTGGTACTCGGGCGCCAGCATGCACATGAGGCCAGCCATCGTATTGGCACCTACCGCATCGCTCTCCCACTTCTGGGTGCAGCCTTGCTGCTGGGGGGCGGCCATCTGCTGCTGTCACACATCCAGACGCGTGAAGCCGAGCTCAACATCAACGCCAGCATGGACCGGTTCAATCAGCTTCATTTCGTTTCGATCAACAGCGATCTCGAAAATCTGGAAGCCATGGCGCAACTGATTCAGACCCGGCCTGACCTGAATGAAGAGGAGTTCAGGCAGTTTGCTGCTTGGCTCAACCAGGCGCCGGCTCTGGTCAGTCTTGACTGGGCACCACTGGTGCCGGCGGCCGCACGCAAGCAGGTCGAACAACAGCTAGGCCGGCCATTGATGCAGCCCATAGGTGACCTCAACCCTCAGGTCACGTATGTCACAGCGCAGGCACGCAGCCAGCATTTCCCGGTGTTGTACAGCACACCTCCTGCGCTGGGCACAGCCGTACTGGGGCTTGACCACAGCTGGGATCCAAAGCGGCGACACGCCATCGCTCAAGCACTGGAAACCGGACAGCTTCAACTGTCCCGCGCCGCCCCCCTGATCAGAACCGGGGTCAACGCCATTCTCGCATTCCAACCGGTGATTTTGCCGGCCCACAATGGCCAGCCTGCGCAGCCACTTGGGGTTGTTGTGGGAGTGTTCGACATTGACCTGCTGTTTAACCCTCTGCTGCGACAGGCCAGCAGTCGCAATCTGGCTGTACGCATCAGCGATGTTACCGAGCCTGAGCGGCCTCAGGCACTGGTCGATCGAATGCCTCCCCACAGCAGCATATTTCGCACCGACCTGCTGGAAACGGGTGGACGCAACTGGCAGCTGGATTTTGCTCTGCTCACACCCCTTCACACTGCCGGCGCCAGCGGGATTGAACGGCTCTACTTCCTCTTTTCCATCCTGACCGCCCTTCTGGCAGCCTATACAACGCTCAGCATGGCCGAACGTGATTTGGCCACGCAACTCACTGTCCGGCGACGCACCCGCGACCTGAATCGCGAACTGAGCAGACGCCGCGAAGCTGAAACCGAGCTGAGATCCAGTGAGACGCGCTACCGCCAGCTGTTTGAAACCTCCCCCTTTGCCACGCTGATCATGCACCATGACAGGCTGATCCATGTAAACAACGCCGCCATAGCCCTGCTGGATGCAGGCTCTCGCGAGGCTCTGCTGGACACCCCCGCCATGCAGTTGATACAGAGCGGCGACCAACAGCACACTCGGCTTGTGTTGCAGCAAGCGGAGGCCAGCTTCGAGCCATTACGCATCGACAGAGTCAACTGTTGCACCCTCAGTGGTCGCCCGTTCATTGCTGAGTTCACAGCGGTCAGCTGCGAATTTGACGGCCGCCCCGCAATACTTTGCATACTGCAGGATATCAGTGCCCGTCTGAACGCAGAGGAAGACCTAGCAGTCTGTCGGATTAACGTGGCTCGTCGGAGTGACAGAGCCCTTTATCGCTTTCAATGATCGCCAAACAGCCATCATGACCTGTGCATTCGCTTTACCGCTGTTCGACCCCTATGCG
>Ga0209345_10006316_pt1 | contig 10764 bp, 1 predicted proteins | sample Cruoilmetagenom7_FD_187294 | JGI IMG/M metagenome (GOLD analysis project Ga0209345, IMG submission 187294) | Oil polluted marine microbial communities from Coal Oil Point, Santa Barbara, California, USA - Sample 7 (SPAdes) (version 2) | ecosystem: Environmental > Aquatic > Marine > Oil seeps ...
AGTGCCGTCATGGACGTGAACACCCGTTTTGAACATGTCATCATTGTTCGTATTGCCCCTGAAATCATGCTCAAATCAGCATCAACGCGCAAAAGATTTGATCAACTTCTGATGACAAATCTTGAACTTGCCTTAAACAACCAAGGCGTCGAGTTCAAGTTTGTCAAACATGAAGGCCGCTTTGAAGTCCATACAGATAATAAAGAAAAAGCCACCTTTGCGATTTCTCATACCTTTGGTGTCAGCAACTTCTCCCCCGTTGATAAGATTGTTAATGGTGGATTAGAAGCCCATATGGAAGCCGCTGTAGAGCTTTATAAAGATAAAGTCGCCGGGAAGTCATATGCAGTGCGTATTAAACGTCTAGGCCACCTTAGAAAGACTTCTTCAATTGATATGGAACGTGAGATTGGCGGCGCATTATATGAATATGCCCGCAAAGTTGATCTCAGCAACCCTGAAATCACCATCAAAGCAGATGTCGCAGGTAAGCTTGCTTATTTCTACAGTGAAAAGATCGCTGGACCCGGTGGTTTCCCCATCGGCATTCAAGGCAAGGTCATCACCCTGATATCTGGCGGCTTCGACAGTGTGGTTGCGGCTTGGTATTTGATGAAACGTGGTGCGGTGAATGATTTTGTATTCTGTAACTTGGCCGGTGGTGCCTACGAACGCATGGTGATTGAAGTCACAAAAACCTTATGTGATAACTGGGCAACAGGCACAAGACCAAAACTATATTGTATTGATTTCCAAGACGTGATGAAAGATTTACGCAAAAGCACGAAAGCAAGTTGGTGGCAAATTATTTTGAAACGCCAAATGTATCGCGCAGGCTGTGAAATTGCCAAACATGTGGGTGCTGATGCGATTGTTACAGGCGAAGCCTTGGGCCAAGTCTCTTCTCAAACACTCAGTAACCTCAACACCATTGATGCCGCAGCCAATATCCCTGTGCTGCGCCCCCTCATTGGGTTTGATAAGACGCAGATTATTGATGATGCACGCATGATTGGCACCGCCAAAATGTCTGAGAAAATCCCAGAATATTGCGCGCTCAATAAGAAAAACCCTGCAACCACATCTGGGCGCCAAACCGTTGAAGAAGACGAACAAAAAATGGATATGTCCATTTTGGAAAATGCCATTGAAACAGCAACTGTTGTAGACATGTTTGATGTCACTGATGCGGATGTTGCCCAACATTCAGTCTTTGTAGATGAAATCCCTAAAGGCGCAAAAATTATCGATTGTCAGCCCGAAAGCCTCTATGACAATTGGCATATTAAGGGCGCCGTTCATTACAGCATTGGCAAGCTGATGAACAACCTACGTGATTTGGAAAAAGCAAAGCCTTACGTTCTTTACTGCCCCTATGGCACTCAATCCGCCGTTATGGCAGAACGCATGCAAAAAGAAGGTTATGAAGCCTATTCTTTTAAAGGCGGGATCAAGCAACTGAAGAAAATGTTCCCAAACGGGGCTGAATTAGACGACTGAGAAAACCATCTAGATTTAATAAAAGGGCCGCTTTTTTAAAGGCGGCCCTTTTATTTTTTAGGTTATGCAGGTGAATAATCGGTATTCACAAGAAGAATATCAGCGGCATCAACAATTGTATAACCATCCATCTCAGCGACTTTTTCAACACCGCCAGAACTTGTACCGTTGGTATCAACATAAAGGGCTGATTTGTTTACATCATTACCTTGTAAGAAAATAAAGTTAGGATTGGTAGAAGGACCAGCGCCACCATCATATGTACCTGCAAGGACTGCAGCCGTATCCACACCAACATCACCAGTAAGGAAATCTACAGCACCAATGAGGTTAGAAACCAGACTTTGATTTATTCCTGCATGGCCGATGACGGAACCTTCAAAGAAAATTTCATCGACACCACTTTGGAAATCCACAATATAATCAACACCACCCGCGACTTCTGCTGCGGAATTGTACATGAAGTTATCTGCACCAGCACCACCAATCAGAATATCATTACCGAGGCGCCCTGTGAGATCATCATCACCTAGACCACCAACAATCGTGTTGACCCCGGCATCGCCGTAAAGGTTATCATTCATTGATGAACCTTCAATGTTTTCAATATTAACGACATCAAGTGTTCCAAACTCAGCACTTAGGACTTGATCGCCAGTACCACCTACTATGCCATCACCTGTAACAGATAGGTCGAACACCGCACCTGCGCTAGCGCCAGTTACATCAAATGAAATCCAGTCATTAACACCAGCGCCACCATCAATGACGTTGTTGCCGGAACCAACTAAGATCGCATCATCACCTACACCAGCATCGACAATGTCATTCCCGCTACCAACCGAGATTACATCATTACCGTCACCTCCCACGAGCGTATCATTGCCCCCAGCACCGATGAGAGTATTATCATTGATATCACCAGTAATGAAATCATCAAGGTTTGTACCCCAGATATGTTCGATACCTGAAAGTTGGTCGGTACCTTGTGTGCCAGTTGAAACGATACCTGTGTTTAGGTCAGCCGTAATAGCTTCCGTAATATTCGCCGCATAATCAACCCAGTCAGCACCTGCACCGCCTGTGTAGGTGTCATTAGCGATATCAGCAACAAAGACCTGTTTACCTTCACCGCCTACGATAACGTCAATTCCAGTGGTTCCTGCAATCGTGATACCATCATAGAGGTGACCGTCATTATCAAGTTTTTGAGTTTTAACCGAATATGTGTATGTCCCGCTACCAGGTGTCGTTTCTTGTTTATCCGTCCAAGAGACAATAAAACCACCATCAGCAAGGCTTGTAACGCTTGCTGATTTTTGATCTCCCAGCATGGCAGCACTGACCAAGAATTCTTCACCAATTGTTACGCCTGATGAATTAACGATACGACCAAAGATACCACCTTGGTCCCCATCTTGATCCTCAGATGTCCAAACGACAACTATATTTCCGTCGCTTAACGTTTCGATACTTGTATGTGATTGAGAATTTTCGAGTTCAGCATTAATTACAAATTTAGCAACTGTAACCACGCCAGAACTGTTCAAGATACTACCAACGATATCAAAACCATTACCCGCACCTGATGCTTCATGTTCTTCCCAAGAAACAAAGATATCACCATTTTGTAGTTCTGTGATTGATGGGTGGGCAGCTCCAGCAGAAGAACTGATATAGTTTTCAACTGCAACTGCACTGCCAGCCCCATCATAGACACGGACCCCAGTATTAAATGTCACGTTATCATCAGTAGATACCCACGTAACTGCATAACCACCGTTTGAAAGTGCAACGCTGTCACTGCCATAGATACTGACAACACCAGTATCTAACAACGTGGTGACAGGTCCCAATGTCCCATTAGTTGGATCAACTGTACGAGAATAGAATGTCGTCGAAGTGCCAGAATCTTGAGAGTAAGTGACCAGCAATTTGCCATCTGTCAATTCGACAATGTTTTGATTGCTCATATAGTCGCCACCACTGGCAGCATTTACCTGTAGATCGGGAGAGCCAACAGCGCCACCATCGTAATCCCATTCGATACCTGTTTTATCAAACTTGGTCATGTGAATGTTCAATGATGTGTCATTCCACACAACAGCGAAACCACCATCAGATGTGGCAATAACTTTTTGTTGGAACCCTGTTCCCGCATCACTGAGGATCACGTTCATGGACGTGGCAGAACCTGTATCATCATAGATGTTAGCAGAGATTGATCCTGCTGTTGTTTTCCAAACGAGAACAGAACCACCACCAACTAATTCAGTTACCTGAGAGAAACTATATGTATCAGCATCTGATGCCTGTTGTGTTTCTTCTGCATAAGTAAGTGCGTAGTTCTTAGCGTTAGACCCACTATTATCAGTATCCATAAAGTGAAGTTGACCAACACTTAAGAGATGATCCGTGCCTTCATCACCATCAACTAAGTTGTTATCAACAATTTGAAGGGCAGACCCACGAAGATTAAAGATATAATCATCAGCAATCCCGTCATAGCTTGCCACATCAATGTCTGCACCACCGACAAGCAGATCATCACCGCCTGCGCCATACATGGTATCACTACCACCAAGACCAAAGATGTCATCATCGAAATCTGAACCTGTAAGCGCTGCGAACGCATCCGGTGCAGCTGTCCCCATAAGAGGAACGTCCGGGCTATATGTAATGACAATCGAAGATGTATCGCTGCCACCTGTACCTTCGTATGTATAGGAAAGATCTATTGTTCCAACAAAATTGTTATTTGGTGAGAAGGTGAACATTGCTCCATTATAGGATAAAGTCCCCTCAGTTAATGACAATGGGGACATTTGAATTGAACTTAAAGCAACACCATTAATTTGAGTAACCGTTGCGTTACCTGAGTTATCTTTATCGTTACTGATCAAACCTGAAGGCAAAAACATCAAATCTTGGTTCACAGCACTCATAAAGTTGTCAGCCACCGCATCCAGTTGAACATTACTGCCAACCCAGAAATCATTAAAGGTTAGGTCTTGGCTATAATTGGCAAGAACAATAAAAGTCCCTGCATGTTCAGAAACACCATCATTCTTTACATAAACATATGTGTTTGTGCTATCGCGGAAGTAGACTACTTCACCAGCACCAATAGCCGTATTGCCTTCGATATCTGTAATGGTCGAACTGACATCCGTATTAAACCCATCGTAAAGGCCATAGAACTGGATATCTCCACTGTTGGAAAGTGAAATGCGATCAGTACCTGATTCAAAGTCTAAAATGGTGTCGTAACTGGTTGTATTACTATCTGTAGAATCAAAGAACGAGAAGACATCTTGTTGTCCGTCTAGATAGCCACCAGAAAGGACGTCAGCACCGACGCCACCCTCAATGGTATCTGCCCCCACGCCACCATCAATCGCATCATCACCACTATAGCCCCAAAGATAGTTGTTATTGCCATCACCAGCAATCGTATCATCAAATTTACTACCCGTTACATTCTGAATATTGGAGATAGAGAAAGCAGAACCATCTGAATGGATACCAGCGCCATTAAAGAGATCAACGACTATTCCAGCTGATTGTGGCGCAAAGGAAACTTCATCATTTGTACCAACGTCACTACCGTCAATGCTGGCAACACCAGTGTTTACGATAAAGAAATCATAACCCGTTCCACCAATAAGAATATCATCTGTTTGACCAACAAGGATATCATCAACACTAGAACCCGTTATTGTTTGTGATGCTGTATCACTCACCAATAAGCTACTCGTACCTACAGCTATTGAGGGATCAATTGCCATATTATAATATGTTGGAGCCCCGTCAATCACCAAGCTTAAAACGGCAGCTGGACCTGAATAATAATCTTGATATGTCATGGTGAAATCAGCTGTACCATCATTCATCGTGATGATTACATCAGTACCGGATTTCTCAACATTAACCAGATCAACATCTGCTAAATCTGCATAGATAACATTGGTACCAACAGTATCAATGATCGTGTCATTATCAGAAGAAACGAAATAAGTATCCGCACCATCTCCACCTTGAAGAAGGTCATCACCAGCAAAGCCAATCAATTTATCATTTCCAACCGTACCGGTAAGCGTATCAGCAGCACTCGTACCGAGGATATAATCAATTGGATAACCGCTTGCTAAAATCTTATCTGCAGAAGGTAGCAGCGTATTGGGCATATAATGGATCATCGTGTCGTCATAGCTTGTTGAACCTAACGCACCATCACCTTTTACATATATAAAGCGTTGTCCATCAGATGATTTTTGAATGATGTAGAGAGTGTTATCAGTGAGTGTAGCCAAAGTCGTAGACAAGAAATCAGTTTCATTGGTGACATTCACCACTGTCGTGTCATAGGAAATCCCACGCATGCCTTCAAATTCAACGAAAGATGCCACTTGAAGGTTCGTGATTGTATCTGCATTGCTAGATGTTGAATCTGTACTGCTTGTATAGACATAATGATTGATATTACCAGCACCGTTTAAGGTATCGGCACCACCACCACCAATTAATCTATCAATACCCGTTCCACCAATGAGAGTGTTCGCATTAGCATCACCAATTAACGTGCTGTCATACTGAGAAGATTGAACATTCTCGATATTTACTAAGGTATCACTACCGAGGGTACTGCTTATGGATTGAGCCCCTGTATTGTTAAGATCAACAGTTACACCTTCTGTTGCGGATGCATAACTAACTGTATCGTTACCGTCCCCTCCATCAATCGTGTCATTACCACCGCTACCCGTAAATGTATCATCACCGCCTAAACCTAAGAAAACATTATCGTTTAAGTCACCCGTAATGTTATCGCTCTGTTGTGTTCCGATAATTTCTTCCACGCCATAGACATAGTCCATACCTGAATTAGCAGAAATCGTATTCATCGACAGATTGGCCGTAATGCCCGAAATGGTCTCATCGGCATAGGAAACGATGTCAAAACCATCATCGCCATAGATATAATCATAACCAGCACCACCTTCTAGGTAGTCATTACCGGCACCACCAATCAAAGTATCAGCACTGTCGCCACCGATGAGAGTATCATTGCCGCTACCACCGAAAATATTATCAGCAAGAGAGGTTCCCATGGCTGTTATATCGGGATCAAACTCACCAACTTTAACAGGGATTGAATATGTTTTTACAGCGATACCATCATCAAGTGTAATGTTGATCGAAGCCTCACCTACATAATTCTCATTAGGGTTAAAGTAGATACCTTCAGTTTCCAAGAATGTTCTAATATCAGCAATAGAAACATTGATGAATGTTAATGTGCTTGCCCCTGATGCACTTGTTCCTGCTGGAACAGAACCAGCCTCATTATAAGTAAATATACCATTGTTGGATTGGTAAGTTACGCTAAGTGTTTGCAGGTTATCAACAGAGTCCTGATCCAAAGGCAAAATATGACCAATAGATGTTACAATAGGGGTATTTGTACCATTATGTTCTGCAACCTGAATCTCATTTATAATAATAGAATTTAGAGACGAAATACCATTTTGTGAAACAGCACCACTAACGTGAATTGTCCCATTATCATTGCCATTAAGGTCAGTTTCATCCCAGACCACACTTGTGTCTATCTCATCAAAGCTATAACGCGCAGCGAGATTTAGTGTATCAGAAGATAACGGGTAGTTCATCGCCTCTTGAAGTTCACTTTGTGAACGCGCTTCATCCCAAACTCGAACCTCGTCGATATTGCCATGAAAACCAAAACCTTCACTTGCATCATCACCAACAACAAACGCACCATCAGGTACATCAGGGCTGAGCGTTAAAATATCATTCCCAGAAGCAGAGTCCGAAAGGCCGAGTTCAATGCCATCCTTATACACTTTGAGTGTGCCACCATCACGGACCATGGCAACATGTGTCCATTGCGAAGAAGTAAAGCCAATACCTAAATCATAATTAAAGGTATCTCCACCAGTACCATTCAGGCCAACAGATAAATAATTACTCGCACCACCTGACGCTAAGAAAGCCATATCATAACCAGTTGATGCACTTCCATTAGCAGCCAGAATTTGTGGACTTAAGCTCGTAGTACCATCCCATTTGAACCATAACTCCATTGTGAAATTATCAATCGCAACAGAGGGGGAACCTGCAAGCATATGGGTCGAACCATTCGCATTAAGTGAATTCCCACCAGGTGTGCCCATAGTACCACTTGCGTCAACTACAATTGGTGCGTCATTGGCATCATTAATGCTTAAAGTGATTAACTTATTAGATACTAAACCTTGCGAGTCTGTTGCTTGAACATCTACGTCATAAGTTCCTGAATTAGTTTCATAATCAAGGCTCGCACCGTCTTTAAGCTTGAGTTGGTTTGCGTTGACAATTTCGAACCTACCATCCAATGAAACAAAGGTGTGTGTATCACCCGCATCTGGATCAACTGCTGTAAGGTTACCAATTATGGCACCTTCAACATTCTCAGTAATATTGGATGTATCAAGAAGGATGTCTGATGCCGGACCTGAAACAGGAACTTGGGCAACAGAAGCAACTGTATTGGTACCATCAGAGATATTGAAACTGATATTCAAGAAACCAGTATAATTCGTAACTGGCGTAAAGATGTACTCTTGATGTCCATCCACATTAATGCCGTTGTCAACCAATGTACCTTCCCCAACTGGGACAGTCACATCAGAAACAACCAAGTTTCCAACAGGGGTATCCACATCGCTTACATTGGCAAGGAGGTCCATTACATCAAGAGTGATAGAAGTATTTTTCGCTATCGCATTGAATGTTGTACCCGCATCAACCGGGGCATCATCAACGCTAAGAATATCAAACGATAATTCCTGTGCTACGGGTGCAGCAATACCATCGCTTAGTGTGAAACCAATGTCGTCAGGTCCGCTGTATGATGCATCAGGAACATAAATCACCAAACCATCTGCGTGAGATACAGTCGTCCCGGTCCCTATAATTTCAGCGCCTAGAGTTGAGCCATCCGTCGTTTGATAGATTTTACCATTAACTGGCAAATCAGTAATCACTGTCGTTAATGTGTCACCATCTGCATCATATCCAGATAAAGCAAGCGTGCGGGGCTGGTCTTCAATCGCCGCCATCAGTTTCTTGGTCATCACAGCGCCCGTGCTGTCATCTTGCCAAGAAACCATAAAGCTTCCATCATCCAAGGCTTGAACAGATGACGTTGATTGTATTCCTACATCAGTCATATTGACTTGGAATGGAGCCCCGGCATGTTCACCATTTCCGGTCATATATTGTCCAAAAATATCAGTGGTATTTGATCCATCTTGTTGCCATGTCACAAGGATCGTACCATCAGTAGAAATTGACATATCTGCAAACACTGCTGTGGCATTCAATGTGACTTGAATTTGATCAGCCTGTAATGCGTAACTGTCACTCGCATTACCATAAAGCGACATTTTTATGCCTTCACTAACGCCAGTCGTCACATCATATGAGATCGCAAAACCACCATTATTAAGGGCAACCATTGAAGGTCTGGTGGAGGTTTCTGTATTACTGCTGACAGAAACGACACCACCAAATGGCGTCAGGTCTGTATTCAATACTTGAGCAAATATTTCATTGGGTGTTTCTTCACTGGACCAAGTGGCTACCATTTTTGATGGTGTACCACCTTCATTTAATTCAATAATCCGTGGACCATGTTGGTGATTACTTGGAACTGTTTGAAGAATTTCAGTTTGTGGTTCAACCTCATTACCATTTGCATCAAAACGACGCGCAAAAACATCATTATCAGTGGTCGTCAGTTTGTACATGGCAACAAAGCCACCATCTGATAATCCCGTAATATCAGTTCCAAATACAGCCGAGCCTGTTGAACTGAGCGTTATTGGTGAACCCAGTGTTTCTTTAACAACATCAAAAATAACAGCTTTATTTTGATTTGTAGAAACATCAGCATAACTTATGACGACATCTCCGTTCTCTAATGTTGTCGCACTGACAGATCGTTGCTCAACACCATCTTCAGTCGTGATATTGACAACAGGACCTATTGGGTCGCCATTTAGGGAGAACATCCGCCCCTGAATATCACTTGTCAGACCAGTACCTTCAACCCATACCGCGAAGTAACGATCCGAACCAACCATCGTGATTTCTGGATTGCTGTAAACATCAGAGGCATGATCTGCTATGACAATATCTGTATTTATCCAAGTATCAGCCCCAGTAATTATCGCATTATTACCATTACCTGAAATATCATTAAGGACAGTCCCCTCGCCTTCATCCATTGGATAATGACCAAGTATTGTGCCCGTTGCTGGCGTGCCATCATCCATGATTGCTTGGAAGTCTGTATCAACGAGGACACCTTCATAAATGCGCAAATCTTCCATTGCGCCCGGTGCTGTTGTGTTCACGTCAAAAGAATTTGACCCGATAACCAACGGGCCCGTTACATTTGGGGCACCGGCTGATGTATCAGAACCAACAGATAGCCCATTTACATAAAGTGTACGTGTCCCATCACCAGAATCATATGACCCTGCCAAATGTACCCATGCACCAGTCTCAGGTGCGGGAGAAAGAGTTACCGCCAAATCATCGTTAAAGAATGAAATAGCCAAGTTACTGTTCGTATGATCATAACCAAAATAGAAGCCTTGGTCCGTCACACCACCAGCACCGATGCCAAATATGGTGACTCCTGCTGATGCATCATCAGGTTTCACCCACACAGACCACGAAACTGATTTCGTGTTGATGTCAAAGTTTGATGATGTCGTCGCTTTATCAGCACTGTCAATCAAGTTTAATGATGGCGTTTCAACATGTACGGGAACAGGCGCGTCATTAACTGCTGCCACATCAATATTGGCTGTTAATACATCAGCACCAATGGCTGTAGTCCCGCCATTAATCGATGCATCAAAAATGGTTCCACTTGTTCCGGCGGTTAAATCCCAAAGGTGGAATTGAAGCGTTTCGCCGCCTGAATAATTTTCATTGGGCACGAAGCGAACCATGGCCATGTCATCAAGTAACTTAGCCGTCGTGATCGTGCGACCACTCATATCATTCCAAGTAGAACCGTCATTAGTCGAATATTCCCAAATACCATTAGCACTTGGCGTATCAACAATGGCAATCCCCATTCCAATGATACAGCTTTAGCACTGAGACTTTTACCTGTACCCGGAACTCCTAATAATAAAATACCTTTGGGAAAGGTCAAACCTGCTGCCTTTGCAGCTTCAGGTT
>Ga0209345_10006317_pt1 | contig 10763 bp, 11 predicted proteins | sample Cruoilmetagenom7_FD_187294 | JGI IMG/M metagenome (GOLD analysis project Ga0209345, IMG submission 187294) | Oil polluted marine microbial communities from Coal Oil Point, Santa Barbara, California, USA - Sample 7 (SPAdes) (version 2) | ecosystem: Environmental > Aquatic > Marine > Oil seeps ...
GTGATCTATTCGCTCGATATGGGCTCGCTGCTGGCCGGAACCCGCTACCGCGGTGACTTCGAGGAGCGCCTCAAGCAGGTGGTCAAGGAACTCGAGGATCTTCCCGGCGCGGTTCTGTTCATTGACGAGATCCATACCGTGATCGGTGCCGGGGCAACTTCGGGCGGTGCAATGGATGCGTCCAACCTGCTCAAGCCGGCCCTGTCCTCGGGTGCGATCCGCTGTATCGGCTCGACCACCTACAAGGAATATCGCCAGTTTTTCGAGAAGGACCGGGCGCTGGTGCGGCGGTTCCAGAAGATCGACGTTGCCGAGCCGACGATTCCCGATGCGATCGAGATCCTCAAGGGCCTCAAGCCCTATTTCGAGGAGTATCACAAGGTCGGCTACACCGACGACGCGATCAAGGCTGCCGTTGAGCTGTCCGCGCGCTACATCACCGACCGCAAGCTGCCCGACAAGGCAATTGACGTGATCGATGAGACCGGTGCGGCACAGATGCTGCTGCCTGAAAAGAGCCGCAAGAAGACGCTCACCGATGTCGAGATCGAAAACACCATCGCCACCATGGCCCGGATCCCGGCCAAGACGGTGTCGAAGGATGACGAGACCGTTCTCGCCAATCTCGACAAGGAGCTCCGCTCGGTTGTCTATGGTCAGGATGCCGCGATTGATGCGCTCACCGCGGCGATCCGTCTGGCCCGCGCCGGCCTGCGCGAGCCCGACAAGCCGATCGGTTCCTACCTGTTCTCCGGTCCCACCGGCGTCGGCAAGACCGAAGTCGCCAAGCAGCTGGCAGCCTCGCTGGGTGTCGAGCTGTTGCGCTTCGACATGTCCGAATACATGGAGCGTCACACCGTTTCACGGCTGATCGGCGCACCTCCCGGCTATGTCGGTTTCGACCAGGGCGGATTGCTCACCGATGGCGTCGACCAGCATCCGTACTGCGTGCTGCTGCTTGACGAGATCGAAAAGGCCCATCCGGACCTGTTCAACATCCTGTTGCAGGTGATGGATCACGGTTCGCTCACCGACCACAACGGCAAGAAGATCGACTTCCGCAACGTCATTCTGATCATGACGACCAACGCGGGTGCTTCCGACATGGCCAAGGCCGCCATCGGCTTCGGCTCGTCCAAGCGCGAAGGCGACGACATGGAAGCGATCAACCGGCTGTTCACGCCGGAGTTCCGCAACCGTCTCGATGCCATCATTCCGTTTGGTTCGCTGCCGGTGAAGGTCATTCACATGGTCGTGCAGAAATTCGTCATGCAGCTTGAAGCCCAGCTGGCCGAACGCAACGTCACCTTCGATCTCGGAGAAGACGCCATCGCCTGGCTTGCCGACAAGGGCTACGATGAGAGAATGGGTGCGCGGCCTCTGGGCCGGGTGATCCAGGAAAACATCAAGAAGGAGCTGGCCAACGAACTCCTGTTCGGCAAGCTCAAGCATGGCGGCACGGTCAAGGTGACTGTCGGCGAGAAGCCCGACGGCAGAAACGGGCTGATCCTCGAGGCGATACCGGCGGAAGTCCCGGTCAAGCCGAAAAAGGAAAAAGCCCCGGCCAAAAAGCGGGCTCCGGCCAAGGCCAAAACCGCCACCACGACGGCCAAGACCACCCGCAAGCCGCCTGCCGGCAAGGGCACGTCGAAAGCCAGCAAGCCGGAGCCGGACAGTTCCGGGGAGGCCGAGGCAAAAACGGCCGTGGCTGAAAAACCGGCGCCCAAGAAGCCCTCAAGCGCAGTGCCAAAGGTGCCGCGCAAGAAATAGGCCTCTACGTCGAGGAACGAAAATCGAAAACACCCCGGTTCATGCCGGGGTGTTTTGCGTTCCGGGCATCAGTTGAGCAGAAAATGCATCATCCGCATGCGCGAAAACAGTTTGCAGCGCAGCGTAAAATCACTAACAAACCAGTATGAGCGATCCATCTGGCCAGCGCGGCGTTTATTGGTTTTTCAAGGGCGCGCGCGGCATCACCTCTTTGCCGGCCATCATTCTGATGAGCGCCTTTGTCGGTTTCTGCGGCTTCGCCGTCGAGGCCGGCATTCCGCTGGGCGAGACCGTGTTCATGACCGGCATGATCTGGGCGCTGCCGGCCAAGGTGCTGCTGGTGGGCTCGATTCTCGCCGGCGTGTCGCTGCCGGCCGCCTTCATCACCGTGGCGCTGTCATCGATCCGGTTGATGCCGATGGTCGCTGCGTTGATCCCGGAAATCCGTACCGAGAAAACCCCGACCTGGTTGCTGCTGCTGCTCTCGCATTTCATCGCGATCACCGCCTATGTTTTCACCATGGAACGGATCCAGGATGTGCCGCGCGCGCACCGGCTGGCATTTTTTGCCGGATTTGGAACCACCATAACCTCCGCCAACATCATTCTGGTGGCGGTGATCTACTCGACGGTCGCCAATCTGCCGGCGATGGTTGCGGGCGCCTTGTTCTTCCTCACGCCGGTCTACTTCCTGACCTCGATCTGGGCCTCCACCCGTGAGCGGGCAGGCCACATCGCCATGATCATCGGCCTTGCACTGGGGCCGCTGTTTCACCAGGTCGCACCGGAATTCGACATCCTCTATGCCGGCGTTGTCGGCGGCACACTGGCATTCGTCGCCGACCGTGTCTGGAAGCGGAGGGTGGGCTCATGATCAACTATGCGAGCTTCGACACCTGGTGGTGGCCCTATGTGTTCATCGCCGTCGCAGGCTGGCTGGCCACCGATATCTGGCGTTGGCTGGGGGTGCTTGTCGGCAACCGGCTCAAGCAGGATTCGGCCGCACTGACCTGGGTTCGCGCCGTTGCCACCGCGCTGCTCGCTGCCGTCATATCCAAGCTCATTCTCTACCCGTCCGGCGAGCTGCGCGCGGTTCCGGTGGAATTGCGCCTCATCGCCGTTTCCGCGGGCTTTGCCGCTTTCCTGTTCTTCGGCAAACGGATCTGGATCGCGATCGTGGTGGCGGTTGGACTGTTGATCGGCGGGCAGCTGCTTCTCGGTTCAGGGCTCCTGACCGGATAGGCGCGCAAGCGGCGAGATTATTTCTCGAACCGCTGCGCCACCCAGGAATAGCTGTCGGTGACGACATGCACAGGTTCGCTGACCAGGGCTTTCAGGCTCGCCGCCTCGGGCAGCGCGTTTCTGACCAGGTTGAGGACCTTGGCTGTCATTCCGGGTGTGTCCTCGGCCACTGCAGCGGTTTCGGCAGCAAGCGTGGTGTCAGCCGGCGGAATGTCAGCCTTTGGAACTGGCACGCCTTCCGGGGCTGGCAGGCTGGTGTCGGCTTGTGCCGTTGCCGTCAGTTCCGGCTCCGCCGGTTCTCCGGCGATTTCGTTCAGACCCGTGTCGCCCGGGGTCTGGCAAACCGCGACGACAACCGGATAGTTGAGGTTCGAATAGCCCCTCAGCTTGTCTTCCGACCCCGCATCGCAAGCCTGCACCGTGGCCCAGCGCTCATCGAGCATCTCGACAAAGTGGCACTGCGTGGCCGTGTCGTCACAGCCCAGAATAGTCATGATGATAAGAGCGGCCTGCATGATAACCCCATGAATTTGAATATGGACTGCTCATGGCCCGGGAATGCTGCGAAAACAAGGCAGATGCTTGCCGCCCAAGTCAGGAAGCTGTTCCGGAGCCGCTTCGATGGTCCGGACGGCAGGTGCCGGGTTGTGGAGAAGTGGAAAAAATTACACCATATAGTTGCCGTGCCGTTTTTCTGCCCTAACATAATCGAGCAGATGTTCTTTATCTATGGACATCAAGGTATTAGCAATGTTGAATGTATTGCGCCGGTGCCGTGATCATCAGCTGGCCCCATGAGGAGGTTTGGAAGATTGACCCAATTGACCGAGACCGCACGCACCGCCCTTGCCGAAATCGCCAGCCGTCACGGCGCCAGTCAGGAAGCGGTCGAGCACCTGCTGATGGCGCTGGTCGCCGGGCAGGGAACGCAGGCCCAGTTCAATCATCCCGATCTCGGCGGTATGGGGCAATGGTCGCAAGGCGGCATGACCATGGTCGGCGACATGTTCAACAATGGGCTCAAGGCCAAGGTCGACCTGCTCTGCTCCGAATTGGCAAAGCTGATGCGCCAGTCGGACGTGTTGGACCAGCCCAACCAGGCCGCCACACAGTCACAGACGCAAGGTGACGCAACCAGCCTGTTTGTGGAAGGCGGGGCGTCGGGCAACTGGTGGCCAACCGGTCTGGGCCATGCCGCATCGACCGGTGCACAGAACCGGATGCGCTACGCATGGTTTCCCGATACCGCGCGGCTGGCCATCGATACCGGCAATGGCGGGGTCCGCGTCTACGACACTGCCGACCATCGCATAGGCGGTTTCTCCCAGCAGCAGTCAGGCGATCAATCGCTCAGCTTCACCTCGCAGCACGGTCTGGTCAAGGTCGCCGATCTGCGGGAAGTGGAGACCAGTGACGTTGCGGATGCCGGGCCGGAACCCGTTGCCCCCGAATCGTCTGCCAGGTCCGGAACGCCGGCCCTTTCGGATGTCCTGTTCAAGGTCGCTTCCGGAAACCGGACAGAGCAGGCCGGGCAGGCGCGCGCCGAACCCGCTCCGCAGCAGCCGGACACCGATCAAACCGGCCAAACCGGCAAGCCGGCGGAAACGGCGGATGAAGCCGATATCTTTGCCAAGATCGAGCGTCTTGCGGCCCTGCATGCAAGGGCCATTCTCACCGATGATGAATACCAGGCCAAGAAGGCTGAATTGCTGGCGCGGATCTGATTCCTGCCGGATGCAATCAAGCCGCGTCCACAGTCTCAGCCCAGAGCCGCGCGGATTTTATCGGCATTGGCCTTGAGGACTGCGGCGTCTTCCATCGTGCCGGTGTGCGGCTTCATTGCGACACCGTCAAACCGCGGGATCACATGCACATGCAGGTGAAACACCACCTGGCCGCCTGCGCTCTCGTTGAACTGCTGGATGGTCACGCCATCTGCACCAAAAGCCGTCATCACGGCCCGTGCCATCTTTTGCGTCGTCGCCATCACCCGAGACAGGCTGTCGAGTTCGACATCGAGAATGTTGCGGGCGGCCGCCTTCGGGATCACCAGGCAATGCCCGTCGCCACGTGGCATGATGTCCATGATCGCCAGCGTGTGTTCATCCTCATAAAGACGCTCTGCCGGCAGCTCGGCACGCAGGATTTTCGCAAACACATTGCTGTCGTCATAATGGGGCGCGGTCATCGGTGTGTCTCCGTTTGATCAATCAGACATGTTTGTATCCACCCCGGGGCAGGGGTCAAGGGACAGGCTTCGTGTCGTCAGCCGTCACTCTCCACGGGTGTGCTGCCGCCCTTGCGGAACGGGCCATGTTCGCTCAGCACCTGGCCGATGTGCTCGACGTCGCGCCGCTCCCGTTCGAGATAGTCTGCCACAGCGCGGCGGAGCCCGGGATGATCGATGTAATGTGCCGAATGCGTGGTTGCCGGCAGGTAGCCGCGCGCCAGCTTGTGTTCGCCCTGCGCGCCCGCCTCGACCCGCGCCAGCCCCTTGGCGATGGCGAAATCGATTGCCTGATGATAGCAGACCTCGAAATGCAGGAACGGATGATCCTCGACGCAGCCCCAGTGCCGGCCATAAAGGCAGTCGCCGCCGATGAAATTGATCGCGCCGGCGACAAACCGGCCTTCGCGCCGGGCCATCACCAGGAGCACGTCCTCGGCCATGCGTTCGCCGATCAGCGAGAAAAACTGGCGCGTGAGATACGGCCGGCCCCATTTCCGCCCGCCGGTGTCGATATAGAATTCGTAGAAGATATCCCAGACGCTTTCGGTCAGATCCGCGCCGGTCAGCCATTCGATGCTTATGCCGTTTTCGAGCGCTGCCTTGCGTTCCTTCCTGAGCTGCTTGCGCTTGCGCGATGCCAGCGTGTCGAGAAAGTCGTCATAGCTCGTGTAACCGGTGTTCTGGAAGTGGAACTGCTGGTCGGTGCGATGCAGGTAACCCTCGGCCTCAAACGCCGGGATTTCGCTCTCGGGCACGAAGGTGGCATGCACCGAGGACAGGCCGAGCTGGGTGCACAATGATCGCCCGCCTGCTGCCAGCGCCTGTCGGCGGCTTTCCTCGCCCGCACCGGGGAGCACCATCAGCCGTGGCCCGGTCGCCGGTGTGAACGGTGCCGAACACTGCAGCTTGGGATAGTAGCGTCCGCCGGCGCGTTCGAATGCATCGGCCCAGGCATGGTCGAACACGTATTCGCCCATCGAATGGCTCTTGATATAGGCGGGCATTGCGCCTTCAAGCGATCCGTCCGGCGCCCGCAAAACGACGTGGCGGGGCAACCATCCGGCCTGCCCGGAGACGGAACCCGAATCCTCAAGCGATGACAGAAAAGCGTGGCTGACAAACGGGTTATAGATGATACCCGACTCTGCCTGTGAGGCCTCTGCAGTCGATTGCGAACTGCGCGAAGCCCCGCCAAGCCTGCTCCATTCTTCGGCCGTGACGGCAGTCATGCCTTCAACGGTGGTCAGCGTGTAATCAGTGTTGTCAATCGTCATGCGACTCCGCCCGACAGAGGGCTTTTGCCCGCTAAAACTCTGCCCATCAACTTATGAACGCCGGCCGGATTAACAAGGTCAATCCTCTTCCAGGCTGTCCGGATCGAAGCCTTCGAAGGTCATCTGATCGGCATGGAGCCTGGTTTTCTCGCGCGCTTCTGCATCCCGCACCGTCCAGGTGATGATCGGTACACCCTGCGCCCGTTGCGCCTCGATAAAGGCATTGGGCAGATGATGCACGCAGTAGGAGATGAAGTTGAGACCCTGCTGCATGGCCTCTTCGTGCACGAAGAAAGCCTCGGGCTTGACGCCTTCCGCGGTCAGGCCGAGCGGGCAGGGCGCGCCACTCGCCTTGAGGTCGCGCAGAAGCGCGTGGTCAAAGCTCATCAGCGCCACAGGCCCGTCATAGCTTTCCAGGCACTCGACTACGGCATCGGCAAAACCGTCATCGTCGCCGGGACGTCCCTTGAGCTCGATGACCAGCGGCACCTTGCCCGCCACCTGTTTGAACAGCTGCGGCAATGACGGGATCCTGTCGGCCGTACCGCCAACCGTCAGCTGTCCCAGTTCCTGAGAGGTGCGCGCCCGGACATCGCCGCGAAGTCCGCAAAGCCGTTCCAGATCGTCATCGTGAAACACCACCGGCACGCCATCGGCGGCAATGTGGATGTCGCATTCAATCGCGTAACCGGCGTCGATTGCCCGCTGGAATGCACTCGGCGTGTTCTCCCAGACGGTCTTGTTCATGTCGTGATAACCGCGGTGGGCGATGGGGCGGTTGATCAGCCAGCTGAGCTCGGGGGTGAACTGGGTCATGCCGGTATCATCCGATCTCGATCACGGCGTCGATTTCAACCGCTGCATTGAGTGGCAGGCAGGCCATGCCGACAGCGGCACGGGCGTGCTTGCCCCGCTCGCCAAGCAGGTTTGCGATCAGGTTGGATGCGCCGTTGATGACCAGGTGCTGGTCGGTGAAGTTGGGCTCGGATGCGACATAGCCGCTCAGCTTGACCAGCCGGACAATGCGCTCGAGATCGCCGCCAAGCGCGGCCTTGGTCTGCGCCAGGATGTTGATGGCGCACAGTTCCGCTGCCCTTTGTCCCGCCGCCACATCGACATCGCGGCCTAGCAGGCCCTTGACGGCAATGGCCCCGTTTTCCATCGGCAACTGGCCTGAAATGAACAGCAGGTTGCCGGTAATGACGTAAGGCAGGTAATTGGCGGCCGGTGCTGCGGCCTCCGGAAGCACAATGTTGCTGGCTGCCAGGCGTGATTCTATCGTGTCGGTCATCAAAGGCTCCAAGATCGGCTCTGTTAGGGTTGCTCGAACGAATTGGCGGTTCATGAAAGTTCCGCCTCGCTTTTGCCACCTCTGGTCATATAACATCAGCTCAGGATTCGACAGGAGAAAACCGGATGCGCATGCTCGCAATTGCATCATTTGCCGTATTGGCGGCCACATCGGTGCAAGCCGCGCCCGCAGCGGGAGCCGGGGGGCTTGCCGCCCATCGCGCGGTCTATGATCTTTCGCTCAAGGAGGCCTCGGAGCGCTCCGGCATCTCCGGAATGGTCGGACGCATGGTCTATGAATTCGGCGGCTCGGCCTGCGAGGGCTACACCGTCAGCTTCCGCTTTGTCACCGAGATTTCCACCGGCGAGGATTCCCGGCTGACCGACCAGCAGACCACGACGTTCGAGGACATCCGCAAGGGCATTTTCCGCTTCGTCACCCGTTCTTTCGTCGATCAGAAGCTTGACCATGAAGTTCGTGGTTCGGCGGAAGTGAAGGGCGATGGCCTGTCTGTCGCTCTCGAACGCCCTGACAAGCTCGCGCTCGATATCTCCATGGCGCATTTTCCCACCGAACACATGATCGAGCTGATCGACAAGGCCCGCGACGGCGAGCGGTTTTATGAATCGCGCATTTATGACGGCTCCGATGCCGGCGACAAGGCGATGATCACCACCACCATCCTGGGTGAAAAGCAGAAGGCCGGAAAAAACGACACCGAGGCCAAGCGCGCCGGCGAACTGGCCGATGATGCCTACTGGCCGGTCTCGATGTCCTATTTCGAGGAAAACGCCGAAGGCGACGGACTGCCGGTCTACTCGATAGCCTTCAAGCTCTATGAAAATGGCGTCACCCGCGATCTTACCATGGATTACGGCGACTTCGTGCTGGAAGGCCAGCTGGCCCAGCTCGACATGTACGAGCCGCAGCCCTGCGTTGAACAGTAGGTATGCTCAGCGGCCTCAAGGACAGTAATCGATGACCGCGGGCGCCGACAAGCTTTTCCAGCCGCTCGAGCTGCCTTGCAGCATTGTTCTGAAAAACCGCATCGCCAAGTCGGCCATGTCGGATTCGCTTGCCGACGGCGGTGGAAACCCCACCGATGCCCAGATCCGTCTCTAGGAACGCTGGGCCGAGGGCGGAATTACCGCATGCTATACAATGCGCCGACCGAAATAGGCGAAGGCCGCGAAACAGCCCAAATGCCCGATATCGAGACGGCGATCGCGGAGTATGAAAGGCGCGATGTGGCCCGCATCTCGCTGTGGAACGACCGGTTTTCTGCCTGTTTCAGCTGGACGGCGCTCTTCTTGTGCCTGGTCTGGTGGCAGCCGGTTCACACCACTTTTAATGGAAATGAAATGAATATTCGCCAGCCTGCACCTTGTCGTCAGAACGTGCAGTCTTGGAAATTGGTGTCATTTTGAAGCGGGAACACATCGGTCGTCCGGCATTTCTGATTTACGCAACCCTCGCGGCTTTTGTTGCTCTGATGGGGCTTTCCTTGATGTTCCCCCTGGAATTGCCGTTGGGGGAGAGTTTCTGGGATACCTATATTTACATCGACGGGGCGCACCGGCTTTCGCTCGGGCAGGAGATCTACAAGGATTTCCATGCGCCGGTCGGACCGCTCAATTACATTCTGTTTGATCTGCTGAGCGCGCTTTTCCCCAATGGCAATGTCGCGCTGGTGATTCAGTGGTGCATGATGCTGGTCACTCTGCCGGTGATCGCGGTCATTTGCCACCATGCGCTCGAGCGCGGGACGGTGGCAGCCTTTGCCCTGCTGCTGCCCTACCTGATGTTCTCCATCCTGCCGTTCAACATCATGTCCTGGAACGCATTTCCCGGTGTGGATGGTTTCGCCTACTACAACCGTCACAGCGCCGTGCTTCTCTATCTGCTGGTTGCCACGCTGTTTTTCGTGCGCTCGCAACCGGCGTTGATCGGGCTGGTTTCGGTGCTGTTGCTCACGCTGGCTTTCGTCAAGATCAACGGCTTTGCCGTCGCCGGGCTGCTCCTCGCCGTCGCCGTTTTCACCCGCAGGATCGGTATTTACGCATCGATCATCGTCGCCGCCTTGTGCCTGTCGCTGGTTGCCGGCCTGGAAGTCAGGACCGGAACCGTGTCGGCCTACCTGCACTCGGTGTTCAGGCTGTTTGACAACAACGACTCCATCCTGCTGTCGAACCTGGTCACCACGGTCAGTGCCCGGTTCGATGTCATCTTCGCCGCCTCGCTGCTTTCCGCCTATCTCTTTGCGTCCCGCTACTGGGGTGGGCAAAACCTGCTTGCGGCATTCGACCGTGACAATCCCCGTACACCGGTCCCAAATCGCCTCGATCAGGACTGGCTCTGGCTATCCGTCCTGATCATCGCCGATGTTCTGTTCGAATCTCAAAATTACGGCGGAGCGGCATTCGTATCTGTGTGGCCATTCCTTCTTGTGCTGTTTCTCGCCATTGCGCCCGAAAGGCGGGCGCGGCTGTCGCCCTTGATCGTGCTGATTGCTCTGGTCTCGTTGCCGACAGTCACCAAGATGCTCCACTCGACAGCACGTGCCGCAGCCACGTCGCTCAAGGACGCACCGATCGAGACCGAGAACCTGCCGCCGAGCATGAGCTTCAGCGCGAAAACGATGACGGTGGAGGCTGCCGGGAAGGCCCGGCCGGTCTTGGCCAACGGCCGCGATACCTATGAGAGCTACGCCGATTTGAACATTCTGCCGGCCTATTGGCTCTATTTCGATCATCGCTTTCAGGTCACCGTGCTCAAGACCATGGATGACGTGATCAACGCCATCCGCGAGCGCGAAGCCAAGCTGGGCCGCCACTACCAGGTGATCGACGTGCGCGATTTCGCCAACCCGATTACGGCCGTGATGGGGCGCACGCCGGCGAGGGGCGTTTCGATTGGCGGCGATCCCTACCGGGCTGTGCTGCCGCTGACCGATGAG
>Ga0209345_10006319_pt1 | contig 10762 bp, 5 predicted proteins | sample Cruoilmetagenom7_FD_187294 | JGI IMG/M metagenome (GOLD analysis project Ga0209345, IMG submission 187294) | Oil polluted marine microbial communities from Coal Oil Point, Santa Barbara, California, USA - Sample 7 (SPAdes) (version 2) | ecosystem: Environmental > Aquatic > Marine > Oil seeps ...
CCACTTTTTCATTCTTCTCCATGCGGTTACGTATTCGTCAGGACGAAAAAGATGCCATTGAGTGTGGTTCTATCATCTGCTCTTGGTCTGCCGGTTAAGGCAGGTGGGGGGAGGAGTGGCCCTATTAGTGACCATTCTCCTTCTGTTAATTCCTCAAATTTCACACAATCCCCCTCAAATTATGATAATTTGTTATGATGGGAGGATATAGAAAGGTTTTGAAATGAGTTCGATAAATAGGGTACTTTCAACTTGTTTGGTCACCTTTATCCAAGGTAAGAGTTAAGTGTTGTAATGGGTGATTGGAGTTCATAGAGAGGAGATGTATTTGCGAAGTGAGTTCGGATATTACGATGTTGTACGAAATTGGCGAATGATGATCCGAGATCTAAATTTATGAAAAACAGCAAATACAACTTAGCAGTAATTGGCGGCGGACCAGCTGGATTGATCGCAGCAGGGCATGCGGGAGAACTCGGCCTTCGTGTTATTTTAGTTGAAAAAAATGACTCTATAGGAATGAAACTTTTAATTACCGGGAAAGGCAGATGTAATATTACAAATGCAGAAGAAGATTTGAAAAGAATAATCAATATTTATGGGCGAAATGGCAGATTTTTGTATCCTGCTTTGGGTAAATTCTCCAACAAAGATGTGGTAACTTTTTTTGAAAGTCATGGACTTAAAACAAAGGTAGAAAGCGGCGGAAAAGTCTTCCCTATCTCTGATAATGCCAATGATGTTGTAGGTTGCTTAAATAAATATTTAAAAGATAATAATGTAGAAATCAGACTTAATAGCCCTGTTGAAAGGATAGTTATCTGTACTGAAAAGGGTAATGATAAAAAAATTGAGAAAATTACACTAATAAATGGTGAAGCGATTATTGCTGATAATTTTGTATTTGCAACTGGTGGGAAATCTTATCCTAGGACAGGTTCCACTGGTGATGCATATAAATGGCTTAAAAAAATAGGGCATACAGTGGTAGAACCAAAACCAGCGCTTACCCCTATAATTCTTAAAGAAAAATGGGTTAAACAACTTGAAGGTTTGAGTTTGAAAAACGTAGAAGTAAGTTTATGGAAAAATCACAAACTTGATTCTTGTTTTGGTGAAGCAGTTTTTACTGGTAATGGTTTAAGTGGCCCAATAGCATTTAATTTGAGCAATAAAATAAGTGAAAACAGAACAAAAAATCTAAGAATAAAGATAGATTTTAAACCCGAGCTTGATTACCCAACTTTAGACAAAAGAATTCAAAAAGATTTTGAAGCGCAAAAGAATAGACAATTTAAAAACAGTTTAAATAAACTGCTACCCGGAAGACTCATCCATGTTATTATTGAATTATCCGGAATTGAAGAAAATAAAAAAGTAAATGAAGTAACAAAGATTGAAAGAAAGAAGATAATTAAACTTTTAAAAGAATTTGAGCTTAATGTTAAAGGGCTTGTTGGTTTTGAAAAAGCGACAATAACTTCAGGTGGAGTGGACTTAAAAGAAGTTGATCCAAAGACCATGAAGTCAAAAATAATAGATAACCTATATCTTGCGGGAGAGATTTTGGATATCGATGGCCCGACTGGTGGATATAATCTGCAAGTCGCGTGGAGTACCGGATATTTGGTTGGTGAAAATTGTTTATTATAAGAATGTTTGGGATCTTCGATGGGTTCAAGAAAAAAATTGTCTCCAAATCACGAGTAATATGAAAGCCCTGCCCATTGTGGTTCTCGTCCCTTTTCCGATAGATAGATCTGTTGAGAAGATACTATCTCTTCAGCCCTCTCGAACTTGTTCATCTCGAATGCATCTCTCAGATAGTCCATATTTATACCGATATCCTCCGGACTCTTATACTTATTATTGAGGTCTGCCTTCTGCTCCGCCGAACCTATGGACTCAAAGAGGTTCTTGTATCTCTTGGGAATCTTCTCCCTGAGGATCGTTCTATCATAGAGGGCAAGTTCTTTGGCATTCTCAACCGTCTGTGATATCAATCTTCCGGTGATTATGTCTTTACGATTGATCCTTGTTCCTTTGAGTTCGATATACTCATCACTACACAAAAAGTCGGCAAAGTCCTCGGCCAGAACTCTGCAAGCTGAATCTTTATGCAGATCAAGTATGCTTTTATCTAGTGGCAAGTTCTCCGATTTTATGTACCTGGTAATGATCTCCCTGACTGTCACTTTATCCCTGGGTTGTGAGACCTCTATAAGTTTATCGAACCTCTGTCTCACCGCAGAATCCACAAGACCTGGCATATTCGTCGCCCCTACTACCAGAATGTTAGATGGAAGTGGTCTGAATCCTTCCAGCCAGGTAAGTAGTTCACCAACAACCTTCTCTTCAACGCCGGATGATCCTGGGTGCATTCCTCTGTGTGGTGCAAGAGCATCGATTTCATCGAAGAAGAGAACCATGTACTTGAATTTCTTCTCTTCAAGTTCTCTTATGGCGGTTTTGAAGATATTTCTCAGATTCTCTTCGGACTTTCCAACCCACATCTCATGGATCTCTGCCGCATTCACTCTATAGAACCCACAGTCCTTGAGCGTATGAGCAAGTGCCTGAGCAAGCATCGTCTTACCACAGCCAGGAGGGCCGTATAATAGAACTTTTGTCGAACTCTTCCCGAACTTGGAATAATCCTTTCTGTTGATCATGGGGGCAAGCACACTCGTGGCCAGCTCCACCTTCGCCTCTTTCAACCCACCAATATCGTCGAAACTTATACTCGGGCGTTCTATGACCTCATATTTTGCAACATCGACGGATTTGCTGACCCTTATTATATCAAGGGTCTCCGGAAGGCAGTCGACGCTCATATTAGGATTCAAGCCTAGTTCTTCAACCTTCCCCTTGACAAGCTTTAATGATCTCAGATAATGGGGGTCTGTGCTCACTATAACAATATCAGAATCCTTGCCATGATCTATCGATACTATCTTACCCCTCAACAAAGGCGCTTCCCTGTCCAGAATCTCTACTACTCCCTGAACTATGTTGGGCGTCTGCGAGTGCCTCGTCCTGTATGCAGGATACGATGGCAGATCTATGTGAATATTTCCTACAAGCACGTATCTACCTGGAGTCACTTTATCTTTGTCTACCTTACCATAGGCGGCTGTCTGCAACCCCTGCACTCCATAAAGTAGAACATCCTCTTCCCTCGGTTCAACCACGACAAAAGCATGGGTTGACGGCTTCTTCGTTTCATTAATAAAATCAAGTAGTTCACTCTTCTCTCGTTTGAGTGTTCTCGAATCTGCCTCAAGCTTCCTTACCTTCAGTATCTCCCGCTCCAAGCGGTCATGCAACCTTCGGATCTCCTCGTCAACCGAATCAGGATCTTGCGTCATTCTCCCACAATTAAAGGTTTGGCGTACATAGTCATTAACTTTCCCCTCAATGAAAAAATTGATTATGTTAACTCTCCTTATCGAAGTGGATGTGCAAGTAGCATCCGGGACTTTGTTGATATGGAACTTGAAGAACTCAGGGAGGAAGTCAAAGACTGTAAGAGGTGTCCTCTTTTTAAAACAAGGAAAAATCCGGTTATCGGGGCGGGCAGCACAGATGCCGACATAATGTTCATAGGAGAGGCACCAGGAAGAAGTGAGGATCTGAGAGGGGAACCTTTCGTAGGTGCCGCCGGAAAGATTCTCGACGAACTTCTGGTTTCAATAGGGCTAACAAGGGGTGATGTATACATATCCAATATCCTGAAGTGCAGGCCCCCGAAGAACAGGAACCCAAGAAGAGAAGAGATCGAGATCTGTACAAAATACCTGGACGATCAGATAGAAATTCTGAAACCAGTGGCCATAGCGACTCTTGGTAATTTTGCGTCAAATTACATCATGAATAAGTTTGGTATTACATCCGAGAGTATCGGGAAAATCCACGGAAAGGTCTTTAATGTATGCGGTTTTGGTACAGATTTTGAAGTAGTTGCGCTATACCATCCGGCAGTTGCAGTTTATAATTCCAACATGATAGATACTTTAAAGAGTGATTTCAAGGTTCTGAGTCAGGTTTTGGTAAAATAAGTCTCATTTTAAAAGGATTCGAACTGCAGAATTGTGATATTATGGCCGTTATTTGAAGTATTATGTTCACATATTTTATATCCTTGTACATTCCATAATATGTATGGGGCTAGACTAAATGAACAAGTATATTTCAGGGTTTTTTACCCTTCTATTATGTTTAATCTTAGTTATGCCTGTGGCTGCAGCAGATGAATATTTCCATGTTGCGGGCGAGAACCTAGTTGTAGGTACAGGCGTCAGTGGGAATTATACGGACACCAATTTCAGTGATGGATCTTACAGGATACTCGATGAAAGGACATCAGGAACCACCACTACAATCTTTGAAGATGATTTTGAGACAGACAAAGGCTGGACGCATGGTGGGAGTAAAGACGAATGGCAGAGAGGTGTACCGCAAGGGAACGGTGGGGGCTCGTATGGTGAGCCGGATCCTAGTATCGATCATACTTCCGGAAGCGGCAGTGTATACGGAACTGATCTGACAGTTAATGGCGATTACAGGAATAATTGTAACAATTGGTTGGAATCACCATTGATAGACTGTACAAATTATGAAAATGTCAATCTTGAGTTCTATAGATGGCTCAATGTCGAAGGTGGTAGTAACGATTATGCATCTATAGATATCTGGAACGGGGATTGGTACAATGATGTATGGAGTAATGGGGCAGATTACTATGTGGAAACATCATGGAATCTACAAACACTTGACATTTCAAACTATGCGGATGGTAATGTTATCAGAATTCGTTTCAATATTGAATCAGACTTTAGTAGGAAATACAGTGGATGGAACATCGATGATATGAAAGTTGAAGGTACACCTGTTGATTATGATCTTTATGCTTCATACCCGATAAACGGCATAACAACCGGAAAGGATAGCTATACTTTAAACGTCTCAGGATACAGTTCAGGTGAGAACTTTTCGGTTACAGCCGATGGGATCCCCATAGGAAATGTCACTTACAACACTATTATTAACACTTTACTTGAAGATGATTTCGAAGATGGAGATATAAACGGATGGACGACGGGTGGAAATGCAAACTGGGTTTCAACTAGCAGTGTATCGCACAACGGCAGTCGTTCGGCAGCAAGTGGCAACATAGGGAATAATCGGGCAACATGGATAAGAAGAGATATTACAGGACCTGCAAATCTTTCATTCTACTGGAAAGTGAGTTCGGAAGAGGATTATGATTATCTCAGATTCAGAGTTGATGGATCTCAAGAGTATGCCATATCGGGTGAAGTTGATTGGGATGAGAGAACATATTCCGTCCCTGCCGGAACTCATACCGTAGAATGGAGGTACACCAAAGATGGATCAGTGTACTATGGTAGCGATAAAGGCTTTATCGATGATATAAAAGTAGAAGAGGTGATAATCACCAATGTCGACTTGACGAAAGATATTACCGCTGTGGCCGGAGATGGGAGTGTTACCCTGGTATTTGAAGACACTCAATCAGGTGACAACACAAAAGACACGCTGAGTATCGATCAGATAGAGATTAAAGGTACAAAGTCACTAAATTATGGAGTATCACTCACAGATCCGGCAGATCAAACAACAAGCCAGGGAACAAATGCCACATATCAGATCACCATAACAAATACGGGAAACACTCAGGATGACTTCAGCATGGGCGTAACAAACACAGACAATGCAGACGTTGCTTCTTTAAGTACGAGTCTTGTAACACTTGATTCAGGAGATAACACTAGTATAACACTTACAGTATCTGACTATTCAATAGGCACCTACAATGTGAGTGTAACGGCAATCTCGGTTGCAGATCCTACGGCAGATGACACCATAGAAATTATGACAACTGTGATAAGTGATACAACAGCCCCTGTGATAAACTCAGTGACACTTAACGCAACCGATGTCAATATTGGTGATCTGATTCTTGTAACTGTTAACGCAACCGATGACGTAGGAATCGTAAACGTTACAGCTAGTGGGGTGATGCTAACTTACCAGTCTGGAGATAATTGGGAGGGGATTATCACCGCAGTTGGAGGAACAAACATTCCAGTTGACGTAATAGTTTATGATGTTGGAGGTAACAACGCAACTGACTCTTCACAGACCTATAACGCAACAGACGGAATTTCTCCTGCGGCCATAACTGATTTTTCGGCCTCAACCGGGATAAATCCAGGTGAAGTCAACCTGACATGGACTGCCCCTGGAGATGACGGTACTGTGGGCACTGCTTCAGGCTACCTGGTGAGGTACTCGGCATCACTTTTGACAAATCAAACCGAGTTTGATCTAGCAACCAATTATACAAATTCATGGACTCCACTAGTTGCCGGAAGCAATGAAAGTCATACTCTGACAGGGCTCACCCCCAATACCACATACTACTTTGCCATTGAAGCATTTGATGAATTGCCCAATCAGGCAAGCATCTCAAACAGCCCAAGTGCGATCTCACAGATGAATCTTACGCAACTTCCTGCTAGAATTGACATAGCAGCAAACCCAGTTAATGTATCTGTGGGTGGCTCTTCTTCCATAATCACTGCTTATGTTTTAAATGACAGTAGCTTACCTATTACAGGGGCAAGTGTAACATTTTCCACGGATATGGGATACTTCAACGAGAGTTCGACATCTAATGCAACGACAGTCACAAATGCAACCGGTTATGCATATGCCACACTCATCTCTTCGAATATCTCGGGTAATGCAACAGTTGAGTCAAAGACATACAGAGGGTTTATCGAGATAACCAACACCACAATTGTGATTTTTGTTATAAGCGGGCCGGCGAATCTCTCACTTGAGGCAGATCCAACGAGTGTAACGGTAAATGAAACATCAGTTATTACCGCGAATGTCACTGATGCATTCGGTAATGCCATTAGCGGTGCCACAGTAAATTTCACTGTGACTTTCGGAAATGGTTCTTTAACTGACAGTTCAGTGATAACGAATGTGAGTGGTTTGGGGGCAACAACACTAAGGACAGATACAAAGGCAGGGATCAACACTGTTACGGCAGAGTCATCTGCATTAACGGATACTGTAAATGTGACAGGGGTCGCAGGTCCACCAGAGTTCCTCTGGTTGGATGCAGTCCCTTCATCTGTACCGGCCGATGGGGATGTCAATTCAACCTCGTTGGTAACCTCCACGGTCTTTGATGTATTTTACAACCCGGTCTCTGGAGCAAACGTTACTTACTTGATAAAGGGATACTATTATTCCTTCCTGACAAATTCAACAGGTAAAAGCGTCATTGGACTTACTCCATCAACCAAGATTGAAGTAGTTAGGATTAATACAAGTGTAACTTCTACACTGAATAACAGCACAACGGTAAGCTTTATAGGTGGCGATCCATACTCCTTGTCACTTAAAGCACAGCCGTCGTACATTGCGGTACAAGGCCTTCCTGGGGTGACAAATGAAACAACGCTTATTGCCACCGTTACAGATGATTGGGACCGTCCACTTGAGGGGCAGCAGGTAAGCTTCACAACCACCAACGGTACACTCGACAACAACACGGCTCTTACCGACAGATACGGTGAAGCAATTACCAAGTTAACCTCGTCCTATACACCTGAAAGTGTTACGGTAAATGCTACTGTCAACTCTTCGATATCAAGCCTGGCGACAGTCAGATTCACCGATCAACCCTTCTTGAATATAAACACGACCATCGATCCGGATGAACTGGTAGCAACGCCTGCGTATGTCAACGTTACTCACATCATCACAGGCGAAGGTGTCGTCGTCACAAAACCTGTCGATGTTGTGATGTCACTGGACAATTCAGGATCGATGTCGGGTAGTGATGCAATAGATCTTCGTGATGCAGCAATATCTTTCGTGAACAATCTGACCGATGATAGCAGGTGTGCAATCTATGCATTCGTTGGTGATGGAAGTCCCAATCCATACAGGTTCCAGGACTTTTACCAGATGAATCAGATGTATTCCGACATCAATCCGACTACCGGAAATCCGACTGGATCTAATACCGATGGTAGGACTGTTACAACCCATATGATAGAATGGATCACATCAAATTGTAATCAGGCAACACCGATATGGGATACTATAGGGGAATCAGTAAACTATGCAATAACGAACAACGATACGGACCACATACCAGTAGTTGTCGCTCTTACCGATGGTGACGATACAATTTACGGCATCCCTGACCCGACCAATGAAGGTGCAAGTGATACTTATTGTCCTGGATCACCGGATGGTGGTTCAAGCGCAACAACAACATGGGGAACGGCGTTAGGTAACGAATGGGGTGAATTTGCAAACTATGGGGTGATAAAGAGGTATTATCCGGGATATGGATATGAAAACCTAAACAAAGGCGGACAAAAACGTTATGGCCTCTTAAATGCACCATTACCTGTTTATACAGTAGGCCTTGGAGTATCTTCTCATCAAGAAGAACCATATCCTTCTTGGTATCCTTTCTCAACTGAATATGACCTCAGACAGATAGCAAACACATCAAACCCTAATGGAACGCATGGCAGCTATTACTATGCACCGAATGGTTCCGAATTGGATGAGATATACACTTCAATCAATGAGGATATTCAGAGGATTGCTGCTAGTATTTATGCCAATGTTGTTGTGCCAGGTGCTTCTGTCAATGGGACGATTGTTCATAACGCAACCTATGTGAATGATAGTACAACGATACTATTTACGCCTTCAGGGGGGTCAACAGTGAACATCAGTTCCGAACCAACAATAACCACTTCAGGAAATGACCAAGTAATCACTTTCCAAATCAACGAAGCGATAAACATTGGTGACGTGTTGAACATCACATATAACCTTTATGTGAACGGAACCGGTACGATAATAGGTAGTTCCAACGTTACTGGCGGTGACGGTACGGTACTAGGTACTTTTGGGCCAGAAACAGTGACAAACATAGGAGGTGGAGGTGGTATGATCAATCTACCACCTGTGCCAGATGCAGGCGGGCCGTATCAACTCATACTTAACACTGGACTTACGGTTCCCTTCAATGGTACCGGTTCTTACGACCCTGATGGATATTACCCACTTACATATTTCTGGGACTTTGGAGATGGAAATACAGGTGGAGGGGTGACTCCGTCAAATATATACCAGAATTTAATAAACTTCTATATTATTGAGCTGTGGGTGACTGATTCCCTCAATTTAAAGAACTATACATCGGGTGTTACAACCGTTACTGCAATAGCCAACCCGAGCGATGTTGTATTATACAGTAATCAATCAAAAATTAATATAGATGGTGCTATTGGAATTGATTCAGCGTTAATAACTGCAAATGTGACGTATGGGGGAGTACCCGTCAGAGATGGCACAGTTGTTACATTCACTACAACACTTGGTGTATTCGAAGAGACAGGAACACCAGTAGCTCTCAGTTCAACGACCAACGGAGAAGCAGTCATAACATTGGTGTCAGAATCAACAGCAGGACCTGCTGTGATAACTGCTACAGAAGAGTACACAGGATCCGCATCAATCACGGTGGATATAATATCCTACGGGAAGATTACACTGGAGTGAACCAGGGATCAAGCGACACTTACATTTACGACGTATTCGTTGATTACGATCGTGTCGTATGTGAGTGCCCCATCTATAGTATCGTTGATGTGACGCGTCCAAGCGTCAGAATAATCACCATCAACAGCAACAGCCACAGTATCATCGTAAAGGATTATGGTGTTCGCTGTACTTTCATATCTTATCGAGACCGGCGCGATTCCGCCACCTCTTGAAGACTGTGGACTGCTAATATTAATTATTGATATCAGAAGGTGCATCTTTCCATCAATATTACTCACCGAGATTCTGGGATCGGATATTTTATATGATTCCCCTGTATCAAATCTCTCCCAGACGCCTCCGCCCTGATATGCGATATTTCTACCTTTCATCTCAAAGACAATCGATCCAACGGTACTACTTTTTAGCACTCCTGATCCGTTACTTACAGTGATAGTTGCAGTGTTCGGAACAACAGACATTGTTCCATCTCCAAGACTCATCCTTACTGTCTTTATCGGGGCGTTATCGAGCCCGACCATCTTTCCACTACTCTGTAGCACCATGAAACTCTGTTCCATGTTCTGAAATTGAGAATTGTCTCTCGTCTGTTGGATTATTGGAAATCCAACAGCCACAATCATCCCGATTGAGATCATTATTATTGCGAGGATGAGTATAAATCCTATCGTTTCCGATACCGCCTCTTCAGATCTTATTAAGTCTTTCACAATCATCACTCCTATCTGTTTGAATCAAAACTCAGCCGATGCTCGTAACTGCCACTATATGTCGATCCATTGACCCCAACGCTTTGGGTTATCCCATTTATCGTTACGGACACCGTGAGCTCAGGAGATTTCATGGATCTTACAGTTACCATCTGATTAACCTGCGCCTCCGCATCAACCATGTAATCATGACCACCAACGCTTGTTGGCATTGTCAGATCCGTTATAAGTATCCCATTCTCAGGGGCGATTATATATATGTCAACTATCTTTGTGCTTATATCGTTACCTATGTCGGTGAATCTCTCTAGTGCCACCGTTCTACCTGGTGCTTCAATGAACATCCCTGTAGAGTACAGGAGAATTAGGATGAACAATGTAATGGCAATCCCGGTTGTGAATACAAATTCCAGAAC
>Ga0209345_10006320_pt1 | contig 10762 bp, 6 predicted proteins | sample Cruoilmetagenom7_FD_187294 | JGI IMG/M metagenome (GOLD analysis project Ga0209345, IMG submission 187294) | Oil polluted marine microbial communities from Coal Oil Point, Santa Barbara, California, USA - Sample 7 (SPAdes) (version 2) | ecosystem: Environmental > Aquatic > Marine > Oil seeps ...
CGGTTATAGCCTGCAGGTTGCATGGCTTGATCAAAAAGAGTTGAACATATTAAAAGTAGATTTTTATGACAAGAAAAACAAACTGGAAAAAACTGTTTTTTTTGAAGATTACCATCTCTATTTAAACAAGCATTGGCGCCCTCATACAACCCGTATGATAAACCATCAAACTAGTAAAAAATCACGACTTGTCGTGTCGGGTAATTATGGATTTAAATTAGGTTTGACAAAAAATGACTTTTCTAAAAATAAATTAATGAATATTCGATAAACTACTTCTAAAACCATGACTGATAAGAAAAAAAAGGCGCTATTATGGATGATTCAATCCCCTACAAACTGGCAAAGTTTATAAGCTCTCAAAAAAATATTTTTATAATTTTTTATGTAATACTTCTAGTTACAAGCTTTGCTGTCATTGGGCAGCGGGCACTTTCTGACGAACCCTTTGCTGATAATTCAATTAGAATTTGGTTCAATTCTGATGATTCGGACTTGATTAAATTTGATAATTTTAATAGTGAATTTGGAAACCAGGAGTGGGGATCCATCTTAATCAAAACAAACGATATCCATGACAAAACATTTCTTAATGAGCTTAGAGAAGTCACGGAAGAAATTGAATCGATTTCTGTAGTTTACCGAGCCACTTCTCTAGCGAATGTACGCGGCAATAGAATTGAAGATGAAGACGGCCTCTGGTTTACGTCCATTTTCGAAAGTAATAATTCTCCCCAATGGGAATCTAATGTCGAGTTCGATCAATATAAAGAACGACTCCACGACAACAGTTTTGTTAAAAACCTCCTTTATAAGTCGGGGGATAATCAGCACACCTTTATTCTGATTCAGTCTGAAGATAGAAAAAACCATCCGGGCAATTATCGCCAGGAATACGTCAAAAATATTTATGAAATTTTACAAAATCGGGAAAGCTTTGAAAAAGTTTCTTTTCAGGGTGTTGCGCCGTTAATTGTTGCTTTAAATCGTGCTTCGCTGAGAGATGTATATGTCTTTTACAGCTCAACTTCAGTGTTAATTATTTTAATTGGGTTTTTGGTTTTTAGAAGTGTTAGAGATACAGTAGTTCTTGTAGCGATGGCAATGGGTGTGATGGCTCCAGCAATGGCAGGAATATCCGCTGCGGGAATTCCCTACAATATGATGACTCAAATTCTACCCGTACTGCTCGTTGCCGTGGCAACCGCAAATGTAGTGCATTTAATTAAGGAATTTCATCTTAATCGTATGACAGCAAGTAATGAGCAGGCTGTTCAAAAAGCCATTTCAATGCTTTGGGTAGCAGGTTTCTGGGCCGCTACAACTACTTTAGTCGGGTTTTCTTCTTTTATCATGTCACTGGTCAGGCCCGTCAGTCATTTTGGAACGTTTGGCTCAATTGGCATTGCCCTGGGTTTTTTGCTAAGCGTCACGATTGCGCCCGGCCTTCTTCTTCATTTATATAAAAATGTCCCTGCCTCAGAAAAAGAAACCGTAAAACCGGGAGACCGTTTTATCAAGGTACTGCCAAATTTTCTTGATCATAAAAAATATTTTATTGTGGGTTTATTTGCATTATTCACACTGTCGTTAGTAGGACTCAAAGACGTTAAGGTAGGTTCTAATTTCTCAGAATTTATTGGCCCAGATGATTCTACCCGATCTTCATTTGATTATTCTAAAGAGCAAGGTTTTTCAGGGGCCGCGGCACACCTGAGCATAACCTATAATAGTGGAACACTATCCAGTGTTGATGGGCGATTTTCAAAACTGCTCAACCTGGAAAAAGCTTTGGAAGAACTAGTGGAAACCAGGGATGATTTTTATTTAACGCTAGGGCCGGGCAAAATGCTCTGGGAAGCTGAAAAAGCGCTCTCTAAGCCCAATGAGGACTGGGAGAAATTTCATCATTATACCGATGGCCAGGTTAATGACCTGGTGTTTTCATCTGAATTAAGTGGTAACGATCAATTGATTGATTTTTTATCAAATGATAAGACTCAAGTTCGTATTGCTTTACTTGTCGATTTTATGGATTCAGCAAATTTGCACCAATTTCGACGAGAGGTTGAAGATATTGTTCGAGATGTGGGTATCAATGATGCGAATGTTAACTTTACGGGAGCGCAAGTTTTATTGGCTAACATGGATTCTCAAATATCTGATACCCAGCGTTTTTCTTTACTCACAGTTACTGGCTTTCTAATAGTATTGTTCCCGATATTGTTTCGGTCACTGCCCTTTGGCTTATTCAGTCTCCTCTTTAATCTATTCCCACTGGCATTTATTTATAGCCTAATGGCCTGGAATAACATTACCATTAATTTGGCAACCGTTGTGATCGGAGGTGTGTCACTCAGCCTGGTGGTTGACGATACTATTCACGTTTTAGTCAGATTTGCCCAGTACAGGAAATTAGGGTATGAATGGAATAAAGCTGTCGATGAAACAATTTCAACAATCGGACACAGCGTCACTCTAACATCAGTAATTCTGATCTCACTCTTTAGCGTAATGGGGCTTTCGAATTTTGTTCCCGTTCAGTCGTTTGGTATTTTTATGTCACTTACTGTTTTTATGGCATGGCTAATGGATTTGTTTTTATTGCCAGTACTCTTAAAATTGTTCAACGAATTTGTGCCCCAGGATTCAATCGATCCAGAGCTATCGGGGCACGTTGAGAATAAGAGTGAGTCTATTGCATAACAATCAAACTCATCATGGCTTGCATCTCGCCAAACGATGAATATAGCAGGGAAATCCCTGAGTAATTATATTTCCAAATCCTCTTTTGTTGTATCTAATCCATGTTAGATTATGATGCTATCAAAGGTGCCGTTCGATTATTAAGTAAAGCAGCAGTTGATTATGTGCGTCTTATAAAATTCGAGTAAACTCTATCCATCCCGGTATCATTCGAACCGATATGACAAAAGACATTCTTGATAACGAAGAGGTATCTCAACAAATGCTGGCTATGACATATAAGTGGACGTGAAGCGGATCTAAAGGAAGTATCCTATGCGGTGCTTTTTCTAACGTCAGACGAATCGTCATATGTGAACGGTAGTGAGCTGGTTGTGGATGGTGGCTATACTACCCATGATTTTTTAATTTCAGACCTGAAAGAATCGTCCTGGGGGTTTCTCTATGGAGTATTGTGCTAATTGTATTTATGGCTGATACAAAAATTAATAAACGCGATAAATGAAATAGGCAGGTTAATGGGCTCTCTTTTCTTAATTTTCAAGCGGTGACACCACGCCACCGCTTGAACGCTTTTACCAAACAAACCTTATCTCTGATTTAAGCGGCCCGTTTTTTAAGGTAGTTTTCGCCCGCTTTAATCAAATCCGGCTGGCCGCTGTCCAGATTAACCTTAGCCGCCAATTTACGTTCATCTTCAGAAGCAAATGTATTATCCCACTCAAGCAATTTATCATTCATAACGGTATGCCATAGAGGTGGAATCAGGGCAATAAGAATGGTAAGCAAGTAACCATAAGGTGTCGTAGGTGCATCATCTGGAAAAGCCTGTAAATCCCAAAATTCTACATCGGCATCTGCATGATGGTGAGCATGTCGTGAAATAGCCACAGTGCCCCAGTAGGAAAGCTTATGATTATCATTCCAGGCATGTCGTATTTGTTGTGGTTGGTCTGCCATTCGAATTAAACCGTAGTGTTCAATATAATTGGCCAACTCAAGTCCAATATTTACAAACAAACCTATTCCCAAAAACCCAAGGACACCAACCCAGCCTGCTGCGGAATAGAAAATTGTAGCAACCACCAACTCCATGCCCCATCCCCGCAATGCTTTATTTTCCCAGCTCCATACCGACACGCCGATTTTTTCCAAACGGTGTTTTTCTAATTCCCATACCTGAACGTTCTGACCAATGATTGATTTTATAGCAAAAGGATAGAAATTATCGCCTCGCTGTGCGGTCGCAGGATCTTTTGGAGTACAAACCCAATTGTGATGACCATAGGGATGACGAATTGAAAAACGGGTATGCATACCAAAGGCTTCACCTAATCGCCCCATAAAAACGGCAGTGGGATTATTAACTCGATGCGTTAATTCATGACCAATCCCGATAGAGCCTATGCCTGCAGATAATGCAGCCAGGAAAAAGGCTGAGGCATACATACCGAAAGTATCATTTGCATGGGCGGCAAGCATATCAAACCCGGTTAATGATTGAACGCCTGCGGCTATACCCAAAAAGTCATTGGGAGCACCCAGCATCCATGCAAAAATTAGCGCTGTAAACACTCCGGAAATTTGGCTTGCGTATTGCAAGGGATAAAATATACCCGGGTTGTCATAATGGTACGTTTCCTCATCGGTACCTAAAGTGAGATCAAGATACAAGGCAAGAACAAACAAACCAATCAGCAGAAAGGGCAACCATGAAACACCAAAAATCACCATCACCGTACCAACGGTCCAGGCTATGGTTGCGAGAAAAAACCGACCGTACTTCCAACCTACACTAAGTGCATTCATTATTTTATCCTCTTATTATTTATTAGAGACAAACTCGAGATATTTTTTTATCTTCCCAGCGCTCTGATTTTATTAGAAAAAAGTTAAAAACATAGCGCAACATCAATATTTCCGAAAATAACTGATAATCGCATGACAATAAGTTTATCGAATTCTATTAAAAAAGAAACAAATTCTGGAAAGATTCAGGAGTAATACTCTATATTGATGATTATTAATAATAGATATAGTTTTGACCGACATTTAGAACGTTAAAATGTCAGATAGAGGCATGGCAGCTTAACCCGGATATTTCAAGGATACGCTACATATTTGAACAATCATCCTGATCATCATTCTCAAGAAGACTCAAGGACAATCCACCATCATTGGCCGAGTTTGATGGGGCTAGTTCCGGGACGACTGGCTCATCATCCAGAACGGCATCTACAGTTTCTTCATCTGTATCTTTATCAACATTGTCAGGGTTTTCTTCCAGTTGAATGCGCAAACGCAGATTATTCATTGAGTCGGCATTTTTTAGCGCATCTTCCAATGAAATTTTGCCTTCCTTATAAATTTTATACAAAGCCGTATCAAATGTTTGCATACCACCCGCTTCAGATTTCAACATCACTTCTTTTATTTCATCGACTTTGCCTTGCTTTACCAAATCGCAAACACGTGGAGTCCCTAAAAGAATTTCAATCGCGCAAGCACGCTTACCATCTAATGTAGGTATCAAGCGTTGAGATACTATACCTCGTAAATTTAATGAAAGATCAAGAAACAATTGATTATGCCTCTCCTCCGGAAAAAAGTTGATAATACGATCCAGGGCCTGGTTGGCATTGTTTGCATGCAACGTTGATATACAAAGGTGCCCGGTTTCCGCAAAGGCAATGGCTTGTTCCATTTGCTCCTGACTTCTAATTTCACCAATTAATATTACATCGGGTGCCTGACGCAAGGTGTTTTCAAGTGCATCATTATAGGTGAGGGTATCAACGCCTACCTCGCGTTGATTAACAATAGACTTTTTATGTTTATGCACAAATTCAACCGGATCTTCAATGGTAATAATATGTCCGGCACTGTTTGCATTTCGGTAATCAATCAATGATGCCAATGAAGTGGATTTTCCCGAACCCGTAGCCCCCACAAAAAGTAACAGCCCCCTTTTTTCCATAACTAATTTTGGCAAGGTTTCGGGTAAGCCAAGATCTTTATAATTGGGGATATCCATTTTGATGGCACGAATAACCATTGAAACCTGATTACGCTGCATGAACATATTCACCCTGAAACGACCTACACCCGGCTCAGAAATAGCCAGATTCATTTCCATGGTTTTTTCAAATTCCTTGATCTGCTCCTCATTCATAATTGAATAGGCAATTTTTTTCACTTCACCTGGAGCTAGGGTTTTTTTGCTCAAGGGAGTCAATTTGCCAAAAAACTTAGCGCTTATGGGCGCACCTGTAGATAAATATAAATCTGAGCCATCTTTTGCAGCAAAATGCTTCAAGTATTTCATAAATTCCATAACAGCTCAGCCTTTATTTGAAAAACATTTGTATTTTTCAGATTGTTAAATCTGTGATCTATACTTATTCACTTAAAGTTCACGGAACGCCTTGATTCTTTTAAATTCAAAAATACAGTTGAGTGCGATAATTTTACGGGAAGCGTTTCAGGAAAGGGGAAACAAGAAAATTGGATATTCATGGTTAATCAGGGCCTTTGTATAATCAGCAGGTATCAAACAACAGTTGGTCTACCCTGACCTGTATAAAACCAGTTTAAACAGTACGAACTCCAGTAATAATTAGTTTATGAAGATAGGGATAATTAAAACAGTAAAAAACGACCATTGGCTTATATGACTGACCAGATAACCGTCCTGGTAAACGGAAACACTGGTAGCTAAACAACTTTATGCTCGTGGTTCGTGCACCCTGTGTCAGCATAGGGGGAGGTATAAGCCATTATCAGCAAAGTAGCCCAGATTGAATTATACTTTTTTATAGAATTCACCCTGGGAATTTCCATGTTTCACTTTTATTCATAAGCTATTGAAAATATTAACTATATTATAAATTTTATTTTGTGTTAAAATTGTAACGCAGATTGATATTGGCTATTAATTAACCTACTATTGGCATTAATATTATTGCTGTTTCTTTTGGATTATCTGGCACGATAATGGATAATGAGAGTTGATAGAAATATTTAAAGCGCAATATCTATAGAATGATGTTGGTTTCTATTGCCTTGTGTAGCTGGAAAATTACCTATATTGGAAATTGAAAAATATTTATAGAATAAGGAAATAATTCATGCTGTTAACAACAAGCATTCGAAAATTTTATTGTCTGCCGTTAATACTGACGCTGGCATTTACGGGTTTATTGTCTGGTTGCGGTAGTAGCGATTCACCCAGTGATGCAACATCAGGAGTGCCAGCTACCGTTGAGCTTGATAAAAATACAGTCTGGTTTGATTTTATAGCTGGTGATACGGCAGCACGCTCTAAAATTGTTAAACTCACTACCAATAAAAATACTGTACAGCCATTCCTTATCACCGACGATGGAGACCCACGATGGGCTAGTGCACTATCAAACTCGGGGACGGATACACCCGCTGATATTGAAATCACGGTGACACCAGATGGAAGTGCGGGATCGGGAACTAGCCAGAGCGAAATCTTCACTTTCTCCATAGATGGTCATACAAATACAACTCTATCAGTAAACTATTCTGAAGACATCCATAAAATTATGGTAAGCGATTCGCCTGATCGATCTAACCCCAGGCTTCTTGAAAATGAGGCCCTTTCCGGTAATGCCTATATTTTTGTAGCGCCTAATGATGATATAGACATTGCAAATTTCCACTATGATGAACCGAGTGGTGGTACTCCATACCAAAAAGAAGTAGCGATCTGGTTTGACTTTGAACGCACTATTGAGTCTGACCCAGCTCTTCCGGCCAACCCTTTTGATACCACCAATATACCCAATGCAGGTGGTAATGGTCCTCACTATATTATTGTGGAAATTATTACCGATGACGGCTATACGAAAGAACTTAGAAGTGACTTTACAATAAGTAATTAATAATCTTTAGTCAGTAAAAGCGTATAAGTTTCAAAGATATGTTTTCACTTTAATCAAAACCGGACTACCCGTAATTTTCATTGGCAGTCTGGTTTTTTTATGCTTCAATAAAACGCTTTCATCGTTTAACTTAACGTGAAAAAATCTTAATAATTATCAACTGTAGACCTTGCAGGAAACACCACTTTGACATTTGATTACCAGATCGTTCGATCAAAACGTAAAACCCTTGCCATTCACGTAAAGCATAATCAGGTTGTGGTTCGAGCCCCTTTAAAAGCCCCCCAATATTTCATCAAAGATTTTATTGCTCAAAAAGAGCCCTGGATCTTAAAAAAACTGGCCGAACAAAAGCAAAAAGCCGCAGAAATTTTTGCTTTTGAGCATCATTCAACAATCCTCTTTCTTGGTCAGAAGACAATTTTAAATATTCAAAAATCCAAAAAAAATACGGTGGTATTAAATGACAATGAATTAATTATTCAAAGTAAATACCTGGTAGAAGCTGATAAAATCGACGAAGCCCACAAGCATCAAAAAACTCAAAAATTATTTGAAAACTGGCTTAAACAACAGGCTGAAGACTACATGGTACCAAAGACATATTCTCTGGCTAATGAACTTGACCTGGGGGATCGTTTGTCTGCGGTTAAATTTCGGAAAACCAAAAGCAAATGGGGCCATTGCTCCTCAGAGGGCGTTATTCAATTCAACTGGCTGATAATGATGGCTCCGGAATCGGTGGTTAATTACCTGATTGCTCATGAGGTGTGTCATTTGGCCGTCATGGATCACTCAAGGCAATACCACGAGTTGTTAGGCCGTGCTTGCGGTGATTACCAAGGTGCGCGACAATGGCTTAGGGAAAATGAGCATCGGCTTTTCTTTTCATCCTGAAAAAAATGTGTGTTTTTTTCTCTCGACTTTTCAACAAAATCAGCTTGTCGACAAAATCAGCTTGGTACGCGAATTAGTCTGCATCACGTCTTCCATCTTTAGTTCACCAAAAACACCTGGAATCAGCCCTTCGAGAACCTACTGCATTTTCAGGATAATTTAAGAAACAATATCCAGAAGCTCCACATCAAAAACCAGCGTTGCATAAGGTCCTATAGCGCCTCCTGCGCCCTGTTCTCCATAAGCCAGTTGATGCGGTAAATATAAACGCCACTTGGAACCCACGCCCATCATAAGTAAGGCTTCTGTCCAACCGGCAATAACACCATTAACAGGAAATTCAGCCGGTTGACCACGCTCATAGGAGCTATCAAACACTGTGCCGTTAATCAAAGTACCGTGGTAATGGGTTTTGACGTTAGAGGTAGCCTGAGGCTTCTCACCTGAACCTTCAGTTAAAATTTCATACTGCATACCCGATCCCGTTACAGTAACTTCTTTACGTGATGCATTTTTTTCTAAAAATACAAGGCCTTCGGCAGCAAGGGCTTCATCAACATTGGCTTTTTCGTTCCGCATTTGCTCACTAACCACTTTAAAAGCAGCGTCCAGATCACTGGCAGCGACTTGGCTGGGCTGATCATTTAAAGAGTCTGTCAGGCCTTCAAGCACTGCTTCCATAGACATACCCTCAAAAGGATTGTCTTTAAGCTGATCGCCCATTTGGCGACCAATACCGTAACTAACGCGAGTTTGATCTGTTGGAAATTTTTCAGACATAATATTTACTCAAAAGGAGACCGTTGCACGAGAGCCATTTTGCTCCCATGCCTGCGTCGCCTAAAGGCGCCTACAGTTGGTAAAAAAGTACTCAATCGGTCATTTACTATTGTAAACTCCCTCTCTGCGTGCTCTTTTGCCTTGCCTGGAATCAAAATTATCTCCTGTGCAACGGTCTCAAAAAATTAAAATGGGTGGCGTAGTATAAAAGTAATACTATTTTGCTACAAGCACGTCTAAATATCCCTTAACACCAACATTGGGCTTTTGCTCAAAATCTGTCGACTACTGTAAGATCCAATAAGTCCAATAAAACATGCTGAGAAAACAGGCAGCAGCAACCAGGCCCATAAAATAGGTTGATAATTCATGTGGAAAATATAAATGTAACTAAATCCGTTCACAATCTCGGCACCCGCAACAGCAATAATGCCGGTTATAAAGCCCATGGCCGCAAATTCAATTCGCTGACTTTTTTGAATTACTTTGCGACTGGCTCCAAGTGTACGACCTAAAGCGCCTTCAAGTAATCGACTACTCATTGACGCTTTTAAGGTAGCCAGAGCAATACAGAAACCAGCAGCTAAAACAAACACTAATACAAATTCCACAGCCAGGGTAAGCTGGGAAAGAATACTTTTAACCTGCTTCAAAAGCGCATTTAATTCAAAAACTGAAAGCTCAGGAAATTCTTTTACCAGTGTATTCAGGTGATGTCTTTTATCTTCAGGTAAATAAAAGCTGGTCATATAAGTATAGGGTAAATCCTTCAGAGCATAAGGCTCAAAGATAAGATAAAAATTAGGCCGAAAACTTTCCCACTTTACCAGCCGTATACTTTGAACCTCGGCAACCCACTCTTTGTATCCGGTAAAAAAAGTGAGTTTGTCACCCAACTTTATGCCCAACTTTTCAGCCAGACGAGACTCTATGGATACACCAGGAACAGCATTACCAAGCCCAGGGGATTTCTCTGGAGCATCAGACCACCAGGTTCCAGCTATAATTTTATTGTCTTCAGCCAGCTCGGCAATGGCGGTTAGATTGAGTTCCCTGTTAAGGCTTTCATGGTCTTTTTCTTCTTTACTCACAGCTTCTTTAACAGATGTGCCATTTATTCTGGTCAACCGCCCCCTTACCATAGGGTAAAGTTTATTTGTTGCAATATTTTCCTGATCCAGGAAGCTTTCAAATTCGGCTTTATTTTTTTTTAAAATGTTAATAGCAAAATAATTGGGCGCATCTTCTGGCAAGGTATTCTGCCAGTTGCTTAGCAACTCGGTGCGAATAGACAAAACAATCAACATGGCCATTAAGGTAAGTCCAAACGCTATGGTCTGACCCAGTGCATGTTCGCGTCTGCGTAATAAATTTCGCAGCCCTGCCCGCACGGGCATGGAAAAGCGATGGGATAATTTCTCTAATAACCAAAATAATAAGGCTATTAACAAAGTTGCCAGCAGAAATAC
>Ga0209345_10006321_pt1 | contig 10761 bp, 6 predicted proteins | sample Cruoilmetagenom7_FD_187294 | JGI IMG/M metagenome (GOLD analysis project Ga0209345, IMG submission 187294) | Oil polluted marine microbial communities from Coal Oil Point, Santa Barbara, California, USA - Sample 7 (SPAdes) (version 2) | ecosystem: Environmental > Aquatic > Marine > Oil seeps ...
TCGCAAAGATGGCGCGCAGGGCGGCAAACGACCGCACGGTCAGAACCGGCGCAAGCCTGCCGAACGCAAGCCGGACCCGAACAGTCCTTTTGCGGCCCTCGCTGCGCTTCTGCCGCCACCGCCACCCGCGCCCAAACCAAAGCGCAAACGCAAGCCGAAACTTAAAAAAACGGCGGAAAAAAGTCTTTCAGCGTCTGATCCGGCCGCGATCCCACCTGTTTCGGACTCTGATCGGCCTGCGAACCCACCCGTTTCGGCTTCCGAACCGGCCCAAAATTCGGGAAAAGATAAAATCAATCCGACCGATGAATGATCTGATATCTGAACCTGTTCGGGTCGACATCTGGCTGTGGCGCGCTCGCTTTTTCAAAACCCGCGCAATGGCAACCGACTATGTGAATCGCAAAGGCATTCGCCTGACCCGGCACGGCCAAACTCGTAAAACCAACAAGCCGAGCGCACAATTACTACCCGGCGACGTGCTGACTTTCTACCGTGCAAAAACGCTTGAAACTGTAGAGTTTATTGAGGCTGGAACCCGGCGCGGCCCGGCTTGTGAAGCGCAAACCCTTTACAGATCGCTTACCCCGGACGAATAAGAAGCATGGCAGGATTTTTCTCTAGATTGTTTGGCGGCCGTGCGGCAGCGGCGCCTATCCGCGACCTTGACCCTTATGAAGCCGCCGCTGCGCTGCTGGTCGAGGCGGCGCTCACCGATGGCATTTATGCCAATCTGGAAAGTGATATGATTGCCGAAATCCTCGTCACCAGTTTCGATATGGACGCCGCCCGCGCCGACACCGTCCTCGCCCGCGGTGAAGAATTGGCTGAAACTGCAACAGATGCTCACGCTTTGACCCGACGGGTGAAGACTTTGAGCGAGGCGGAACGCACCGGTATTATTGAGGGATTATATAAGGTCTCTTTAGCCGACGGTGAGGCCTGTAAGTTTGAAGAAGCCTTTGTCAGACACGTGGCAAGCCTTTTGCATATTGACGATGTGACCCGCGCGCATGCGCGGAAACGCGCTGAAAAAGCGGCGCAATAGTCTTTGTTGTGACATAACCAAGGATTGACTTCGCCGTATCCTCTCGCCATTTGCTGCCAGCACTTTGAATATTAGGGCCCCCGAAATGACTTATATCGTCTTGGATGCGTGCATCCGCTGCAAATACATGGACTGTGTCGAAGTTTGTCCAGTCGACTGTTTTTACGAGGGTGAAAACATGCTGGTGATCGATCCCGACGAGTGTATTGATTGCGGGGTTTGCGAGCCTGAATGCCCGGTTGAGGCGATTAAACCCGACACAGAAGACGAGCCGGATGCAAAATGGCTCAAATTGAACACCGAATTTGCGAAAATTTGGCCAAATATCACGCTGATGAAAGAGCCCCCCGCAGATCGCGAAGAATATGCGCAAGAGACTGGAAAGCTTGCGAAATATTTCAGCAAAGAACCCGGAGCGGGCGACGAATAGCGGATCTGAAACCCGCCTATTGAGAATTTGTGAATTTTCTGCTATACGTAAACGTCACAACCATACATGCGAGCCATGCAAACTGTCGGTGTTTTTAAACCCACATCGGCGTCATGGCTCGTTTGCGTAGAAAAAAGGCTTACCATATGGCTAAATCAGAAGCGACATCAGACTTGGACTTCTCTGCTGGACAGAAAATCGTCTATCCTGCACACGGCGTCGGCACGGTCACCAGCATTGACCAACAACAAGTCGCCGGAATGACCCTTGAAGTCTATGTTGTAGCTTTCGATCAAGATAAAATGATCCTTCGCGTTCCGACCAATCGCGCAACCGTCTCCGGCATGCGTGCACTGGCTGGATCCGACCTGGTCGACGATGCGCTACGTACGCTTGGTGGTAAAGCGCGGATTAAGCGGACCATGTGGTCCCGCCGCGCGCAAGAGTATGAGGCCAAGATCAATTCAGGTGATCTGATTTCAATCGCTGAAGTCGTTCGCGACTTGCATCGTTTGGATGATCAGCCTGAGCAATCATACTCTGAACGCCAGCTTTATGAGAATGCGCTTGACCGTATGGCCCGTGAACTTGCGGCCGTTGAAAGCATCGATCACGACGCGGCAATGGACCGTCTGGCCAAGTCATTGGCAAAGAAAAAAGCTGCCTGAAAGGGCGACGTCGAAGACGACGAGTAATGTCTGAAAAGCCCCGCCCCACCGGCGGGGTTTTTGATTTCGCCACTTACCTCCGCCTATTCGGCTCAAACATAAGGGCGCGGATTCGGCCATCCGCTGTGGCCCCAAACCCGACAGCTTGCCCCTTCCCGTTGATGTCCAAAATTTCAATCCCAATCCAGTCATCAGCGCCCGCAACGACGTCTGAGAGCAATCGCCCACCATAATCATCCGACCAAACGAAGAGTCCTAGTTCACGCTCACTAGCTAATGCTTTGTAGCGTTCGAAATCGCCGCGAATTGCAGCTTGCTCTTCGTCAGGCAGCTCGAGAAACGCCTCGAACTCGGTATGGAACGCGCGTCCGAACAACTCTCCACACTGTCCCAAGACTTGATGATCCAAATCCCAGCCTAATTCTGGCAGAATCTCAATCATTTCAATCTGGCCATCAATTCGATAGCGCAAGCTTTGATTCTTGATATGGCCAGTCGTGGTCACATAAATATTACCGTCCTCGTCAACGCCATCAATCTCCGGGTTTGACAAGTTTTCAGGAAACACGCCTGTTTCCCTGCGCCCTTCGGTCCAGCGCCAAACGTTTGTATTTCCTGGCGTCTCAGAAAGCCCCGCGAGCTGCCCGGCATCGTTGATTGCAACCAACGTCTCTTCGGCCTCCGCCTTGAACAATACGGAAGCCGAATCATCCTCAACGCACTTCGCAACAACCGGTCCGTCATCTGTCGCAAACAGTCCTGCCGACTTTAGCCCCGACGGGCTTATTACGAACCGCTCCAAGACCGCCTCCTCAGAGGGTGGTTTGCAATAGTCAACTACCGTCATTTCAGCACCGCGGCGGTCAATTAGCGTAATAAGCTCCAGCGGTACGTAGCCGGGTTTGATGTTCGTATACTCAACCAACCGTAGCCGATTTCCTAAATAGTCAATCGTGTCGCGGGATGCACCGTCATCTGCGTTATTTACTGGCGCATACTTGCCACGGGCCTCCCGCAAAAACTCGGCAAAATCGTCGTCTTTCCCAGCACCAAGCGCGCGTATGATCAACCGACCGTCAGGTCCTATCGCGAGCGCCTTGGCTTCAATTTGGTCGTCAACAAAGTCCCCGAGGTCAACAATCGAGTAATTCGCGGGAGCCTCCTTACAGGCCGCGTAAGCAGGCAGACCGGCCAAAAATGCAAACGCTGCAGCACCGATGATACGCATCTGGGGCATGACCCTCTCCTTATGTTTTACCGCACCATGCCCGCTAGCCTTGCACCGGATCAAGCCACTTCCCACATATGAACCATATCGGGATCGCTGCTGAGCAGGATCTCACCACCTCGTCCCACGCAACCTTGGTTGGCGGGATCATCACGTCTGCCTTTGAAAGGGGAACAAAAATGAATTTTGAGAACTACACCGAACGCGCGCAATCGGTTTTGCAAGCCGCTCAGACCGCCGCACTGGCTGGCGGCCATCAGCTTTTCCTGCCGGAACACATCCTGAAATCAATGCTGGAAGACCGCGATCAACTGGCGGTCAATCTGATCCGCGCCGCCGGTGGCCAACCAGAGCGCGTCGCACAGCAGAATGATGAAGCCTTGCGCGGCACCCCAAAAGTATCTGGCGGTGATGGTGGCCTGCGGCTCGATCAGAAAACCGCAAAACTGTTTGCTGACGCACAGGCCGGGGCGCAGAAGGCCGGTGACAGCTTCGTTACGGTTGAGCGCATGCTGATCGCGCTCGCAAACCTGTCCGGCTCGAAAGCTGCAGCGGCTTTGAAGTCATCCGGCGTTACTGGCAAAGCGCTCGAAACCGCGGTTGCACAGCTTCGCCAAGGCCGCAAGGCCGATAGCGCAAACGCTGAAGAGGGCTATGAAGCCCTAAAGAAATATACGCGCGATCTCACCGCCGACGCGCGCTCAGGCAAACTCGATCCGGTGATTGGACGGGATGATGAAATCCGCCGCGCCATTCAAGTCCTGTCCCGCCGCTCGAAGAACAATCCTGTCCTGATCGGTGAACCTGGCGTCGGAAAAACTGCGATCGCAGAAGGTCTGGCGCTGCGCATGGTTGATGGCGATGTTCCTGAAAGCCTGAAGGGAAAAAGCCTACTGGCCCTCGATATGGGCGCACTGATCGCTGGTGCGAAATTTCGTGGGGAATTCGAGGAAAGATTAAAGGCTGTCCTCAAAGAGGTCGAACAATCAGAAGGCGGCGTCGTCCTATTCATCGACGAGATGCACACACTCGTTGGCGCGGGTAAGGCCGATGGCGCGATGGATGCCTCGAACTTGCTCAAGCCGGCTTTGGCGCGGGGCGAGTTGCACTGTATTGGCGCGACGACACTGGATGAATATCGCAAATATGTTGAAGGTGATGCTGCCCTCGCCCGCCGCTTCATGGCCGTCTATGTGGACGAGCCGACCGTTGAAGATACGATTTCAATCCTGCGCGGCCTAAAAGGGCGCTATGAAGCACATCACGGGGTTCGTATTTCGGACGCTGCTATCGTTTCATCAGCCACTTTGTCGAACCGCTACATCACCGATCGTTTCCTTCCGGACAAAGCTATCGACTTGATGGATGAGGCAGCCTCCAAAATTCGGATGCAGGTCGACTCGAAACCTGAAGCACTTGATGAAATTGACCGCCGCTTGATGCAGCTTCAAATCGAGGCCGAGGCCTTGAAGAAAGAAAAGGACGATGCCTCCAAGGATCGGTTGAAGACGCTTGAGGGTGAGATTGGCGAACTGCAAACGCAGTCTGACGAATTGACCACAACCTGGGCAGCGGAAAAGGAAAAACTCAAAGGCGCAGCCAGCGCAAAAGATGACCTCGACCGCGCCTATGCTGACATGGCTGAGGCGCAGCGTACCGGCGACCTCTCAAAGGCATCCGAGCTAAAATACGCCACCATTCCTGAACTTGAGGCCCGCATTGCGGCGGTCGAAAAACGGGGCGAGGACGGGACTGACGGCATCGTCACCGAAGTTGTACGCCCTACCGATATTGCCGCCGTTGTGTCGAAATGGACAGGCATCCCCGTCGACAAGATGCTGGAAGGGGATCGTGAGAAGTTGCTGCGTATGGAAAACGCACTGCGCGAGCGGGTGGTCGGTCAGGAAGACGCGCTTGTGGCGGTCTCAAATGCCGTGCGCCGCGCACGCGCGGGCCTGCAAGACCCCAATCGCCCGATCGGATCATTCCTATTTGTCGGCCCCACCGGCGTCGGGAAAACCGAGCTGACAAAAGCGCTCGCTGAATTCCTGTTTGATGATGACAGCGCCGTTCTTCGGCTCGATATGTCAGAGTTTCAGGAAAAGCATTCTGTCGCTCGCCTGATCGGCGCACCTCCCGGCTATGTCGGCTATGATCAGGGCGGCGTTTTGACCGAGGCGGTCCGGCGGCGCCCCTATCAGGTGATCCTGTTTGATGAAGTTGAGAAGGCGCATGCCGACTTGTTCAACACGCTTTTACAAGTGCTTGACGATGGTCGTCTGACCGATGGCCAAGGCCGTACGGTCGATTTCAAGAACACGGTGATCATCATGACGTCAAATCTCGGCGCCGACGCCTTGGCGAGCGGTGATGAAGGCGAATTGACGGCTGCCCAAACCGAGGCGGTGACGGCCGCAATCCGCGCCCACTTCCGGCCTGAGTTCATAAACCGGATTGACGAAACTGTCTTCTTCAAACGTCTGGGTCGTGGCGAGATCGACCATATTGTCGACATCCAGATGCGGCGCCTGAGCGATCTTCTGGATCAACGCAAGATGAGCATCGTGCTGTCGGAGGCGGCCAGAAAGTGGCTCGCTGAGCGCGGCTACGATCCGGTCTATGGCGCGCGCCCACTTAAACGGGTCATTCAACGTGAGTTGCAGGATCCTTTGGCGAAATTGCTGCTCGAAGGGCGTATTCAGGATGGCACTGAAATTGAGGTTGGTATTGAGGGCGACTCTTTGTCGATCAATGGTGTGCCAAACACATTCGCGAAAGGGGCAGCTGAACTCAACTAGGCTAAGGCGCTTCGGCTTCTCTCGTCACCACTTGGTTTGGGAGAGGCCGATTTGAGCGCCAATACCAGCGATATTATGGTGCCGGTGAGGCCTCAGCAACAACCAATTCGGCCACTGGTTGCTTGGTGCCCGCCACGATCCGCACCGCATCAATCTCGTCGCGAACCACAACAAATGACTCGAGGACTTCCGGGTCCATGGCCAGCTTGCGGCCGGTCGGTAATTTCAGGCGCATCGCATTGACCGCCTTGCCATTGACGTACACTTCATAGTGCAGATGTGGCCCGGTCGATGCGCCGGTAGAGCCAACATATCCGATAATATCGCCCTGACGCACCCGGCGGCCCGACCTGACCCCGCGGCCATATCGCGACAGGTGCGCATAAGCTGTCTTATAACCTTTTGAGTGCTTGATCCGGACATAGTTGCCATATCCGCCATAGCGACTGGCCCGCTCAACCGTGCCATGGCCCGCCGCAAAAACCGGGGTGCCCGAAGGCGCCGCAAAGTCAGTTCCCTTATGCAGGCGGGTATAGCCACTGATCGGGTGACGCCGGCGCCCGAAAGACGATGACAGCCGGGCACCATTGATAGGTGTCTTCATCAGGAACTTGGTCGCGCTCTCGCCATTGGCTTGAAAATAGTCAGTGACGTCTTCGTCGGGGGTCGTGAAGCGATAGAAGCTCTTGTTCACTGCCCGGCCATTCAAAGCCGCGTAGAGAACGTCTCCGCGCTTAATGACCTCTCCTCGTTCGTCGCGCATGACATCGAAAACCAGTTCAAACGTATCACCGGGGTGCACCTCGCGCTGAAAGTCCACATCATAGGCAAAAACTTGCGCAAAATCGACAACCTGTTGATCGCCAGCCCCCAATTCACGCGCCTGATTGTAAAGACTGGTCTCAATCGTTCCGCTAACCACCTGCGGCATGGCCGTCAGCCGTGACTGCAGCTCGAACCCTTTAAACTCGCCGCCATCGGTGCGTTTCGCCAGAAGCCGTCGCCCCGGCTCAGACTCCATCGCGAACGCCGTCAATTGGCCGTCCGTCATATACGCGCTGACCTCAAGGCCAGGGCGCACACGGCGCGCATCAAGAAACTCTGGCTCGGTCAAGCTCATCAATGCCTGCGCGCCATCCAAAGGTGTAACATCCAGCCGGTTCATCAGACCTGACAAGGTTTCGCCGCGCCGCAATTTTGTATCGATCCGCTCCATGCTCTGCGCCGGGCCGAACACTTCCGGCCCAATCGGCATCGATGCCAGTGTGGCGACCGGTTCGGCGGGTGGGACGATTTCTGGAACATGCAGCGTACCGCGAAGCGCGAAGCTACCAATGGCGGCCGCGACGGCAAATCCACCTAGCAAAGCGAGGCTTCGCATACCCAAGGATTTCGACCCCATACTCATACTCACTCCAGTCGTCACGAAGATGTGACTCACGACTCGTAAAGACTCTATGCAGCCCCTATTCATCCAAGATTATATATGACCTCAAGGACCTTAATTTCAGGTTGTAAACACTGGCAAGTCTGAGGCAGGCATATTTAGATGTCTTTTCAGTCATAAAGAGAGCGTTCATTGGCAGAATCAGTATCCTCTCGACGCATATTTTGGCGGTCACTGGTGGGCATTTTTGTCCTGCTGGCGATCGGCCTTGCCGCCGCCTGGTTTGCACGGATATCGATCGCGAAGGTCGCCGCGAACCGCTGGTGTGCAACCAACAATATTAGCTGTGAGTTCGATATCGTCGCATTGGATATGCAGCGGATTGAGCTTGAAAACCTTGTCATTACTGGCCCCAGCGTCTCAAACCTGATCACCGCGGATACGATGTCTCTGGACATTGACTGGCAGAATCTCTTCAGCCCTGTCCTCTCAAAACTCGCGGCTGAGAAGCCAACCCTCATAGCCGCATTCGACGGCGAGAACATCACCTTTGATGGCCTCGAAAAGCTGATCTCAACGTCGCAGGACAGCGCCCCGTCCAACGCCATTCCAGCGCTCGATATTCGGGATGGACAATTAACCATCGTGACCCCGGCCGGTGATCTCGGCGGCACATTTGAAGCGTTTGGCCTATGGCCGCAAAATGGATCATTAAACGTCGCAATCGCGCCTGCGAACCTTGAATCCGGTGACAATCGGCTAAGCGTCAGCCAGGGTGAACTATCGCTGTCCCGTATAGGCGACACGCTCAGTGGCAAGCTTAACCTTGCCATAGCGACCCTCAGGTTTGAGCAATCACAAGCCGATAATGTCACACTCAGTGCGGATATATTTGGCGATGACCAGCCGCGACTCAGCTTGCAAGCCGAGATACAAACACTTGTCAGTGCAGACGGCATTGAACTCTCCGCACTGGAATTGGCGGGCGAGGCTGTGCTCGCCGCAGATGCCTTGTCCAACGATCTACCGTTGCTGCAACAGCTCGTCTCGATCTCGGCGACCGGGCAAAGCGGCAAGTCGAGCTGGCAGGCCTATGAGGCTGGCGCGATCACGTTTGACCTGAATGCCGCTCAGACCACGCTGCAACGGTTCGAACTGGGACTGGACGCCAGCGTGGAAAACGCAACCAGCCCTACCCTGTCCAGCGGCGGTCTTGAGCTCTCGCTAACCGGTGCCGTCGATCCGAAAAACCAGAGCTTTTCCGGCCATGGCAATGTGAACCTGTCCGACACGCAATTGGCGCGTTCGGCGCGACTGGCGCTGCTGAAAGGCCTCGCGGGAGGCGCCCCCTTTGATCACCATGTACAGGCCCTGAAGAACGCCGCGGCTTCGGGTCTATCAGACTTCACCACGGGCGGTGAGTTTCGGGTAGACGCGGCGAGCCCAGAAGACTGGCAGATCATCTTCCCGCAGACATTGGCGGCGCAATGCCAGTCTGGTGCATTTGTTGCGATCACGCCGAGCGCGGCCCAATCTGCCCTCACTATTGAACCCGGCGCGATCACCCTTGCTGGCGTTCTATCCGCACGTGGCGGCGGTCTGCCAAACCTAACCGCAGATATTCAGCATTTGCAGCTGGCAGCCGATCAGCTGCGGCTTGATACGGGCGGTATCACGCTTCGAAATTGGTCGGCTGGACCGCTCGCCATAGCCGCCACGTTGAACCGGTTCAACCTGGTTCGCACCCCCGAAAATTTGCGGATCGGCGGGGTTGGCGAACTGCGCGTGGATGGCCGTGTCCTCGGCGCTCAAACCAGCAACACGCGGCTATTCGGTGGTCTGAATGCCGCGCGCGGTGCTGCCGGCTGGCGGGTTCAGACGATCGAACAAAAATGTCTGGGTCTTAGTATTGGATCTATATCGGCGAGTGACACACTTCATCTGCAAGACACAGCCCTGAACATTTGCCCTCAGGATGGCCGATTCATGCAACAGGTGAACGGCGGATCATCCGGGATCATTCAACTGGGCGATATCTCGCTGCCCTTTACCGGTGAAGACGTGTCCGGCACCGCCGCCTTCGAAAACACTCAAATTGACTGGCGGGCAAAACAACGGCTCACCGTTGAGATCACCGCAGACACGCTGAACTTGCCAATGCAGATCGGATCGCGAGACCTCTCGATCCAAACCCAGTCTCCGAAAGTTGATATCGCTTTTGATGATATTACCCGCCTGACCGCAACCATGGGTGAGACCCAACTAGGTGGCCGCCTGGTTCCAGCCAATGTAACGATTGGCAACGCTCGCTTCGATGGCAGCTTGGCACCAGAAGGCTTCCAGGCAACAGCGCAGGCCACCGATGTCGGCATATCCGACATTCATGACGACCCCTATTATAATCCACTAACTGCCCGCGTTGATGCGGTCTTCACTGGCCCCAATGTCACCTTGTCTGGGCCTATTCATTTGGCCAGTTCAGGTCTGCTGGTCGGCAATGCGACGCTGGATATGAATTTGCTAGGCCTGAACGGGACCGGCCAAATCGTATCCGAAGACCTGATTTTTGCTCGGCGCGGATTGCAACCGGTTGCCTTGTCAGACCGGGTTCGCGGCATTCTAACCAATGGCCGTGGCCAGCTGAACGGCAAGGCTGACTTCAGCATTTCGGGCGGCAAAATCTCCGGCAACGGTAATGTGGTCGCCACTGAATTTGGCTTCGACAATTTGCGAATTGGTGCAATAGATGGGATCAATGGTGAGGTCGAGTTCGACGACATCATGACGCTCACCACACCACCGGGGCAGAATCTCACCATCGCCAAGGTCAGCCCCGGCATTCCGTTGGAAAATGGCGAGCTGGACATTCAGATTGTCGGCGGCACCCGAATTGAGATCGAACGCGCCACCTGGCCGCTTGCTGGCGGCAGGCTTACAATAAAGCCAGCCATTTGGACGATTGGCGCTGAGAGCGACGCGTTCGTGCTTCAAGCTGAAAAGCTCGAACTGGAACAGCTGGTCGAAGTGCTGTCGCTACCCGACATCAAAGCCACTGGAACCATTTCGGGTGACTTCCCAATTGTCATGGAGGGTGGCAATGCGCTTATTCAAGACGCCAAGTTCTTTGCCGACAATAAAGGCGGAACGATTAGCTATACCGGAACTGCAGCCAGCCAAGCCGGTCTCTCTGATGAACGGAGAT
>Ga0209345_10006322_pt1 | contig 10760 bp, 9 predicted proteins | sample Cruoilmetagenom7_FD_187294 | JGI IMG/M metagenome (GOLD analysis project Ga0209345, IMG submission 187294) | Oil polluted marine microbial communities from Coal Oil Point, Santa Barbara, California, USA - Sample 7 (SPAdes) (version 2) | ecosystem: Environmental > Aquatic > Marine > Oil seeps ...
GCGTGGTATGCATTACCAAGCCAAGCCACATGAAGAAGCCAAGTTGGTCAGGGTCACCATGGGCGCCATTTACGATGTCATCATTGATCTACGTTCGGATACATCAACTTTCAGGCAATGGTTCGGGGCAGAACTCACCGCTCATAACCATAAAATGATCTATGTCCCCGAAGGCTTTGCCCATGGGTTTCAAACGATGGAGGATAACACCGAGCTTCTCTATTTTCATACCGAGTTTTATAGGCCTGAGTGTGAAAGGGGGTTGCGCTACAACGAATCCATGATAAATATTTTATGGCCTTTAGATGTAACCGGTATTTCAAAAAAAGACCAAAACCACCCTGTGTTGACTCGGAATTTTCTTGGTGGCCGTACCGAAAATTAAGATAAGATAAGGGGGCGGGCGATTAATGAAAAAATTTAACGAAAAAGTTATTCCTAAGCATCTACAAATAGAGACAATTAATGGCGTATGTACATCACGATGCACGATGTGTAATATAGATAAATGGACACGCAAACCCTATTGTATGACAAATGAAGAATTTAAGGCCATTATTCACAAGTTTGTTCCTTACGTTGAACACCTTGAGTTTTTGTCCCTTTTCGGGTGCGGAGAGCCATTGCTGGATAAGGAACTGCCGGGGAAAATTGCTATTGCAAGAAAACTCGGTTTCCACGGAATCGGATTTGCCACAAATTGTACAGAGCTTGATGAAAAAATGTCTTTGCGGCTGATAAAATCAGGATTGAATACGATTATATGTTCCATAGACGGGATAAAAAAAGAGACACATGAAGCCATTCGCAGAAAAACAAACTTTGAACGTATTGTTCAAAATGTTAAGGGATTTACAAATATTAGAAACGATATTTCGGGGGGGACGCGTATCTTAATTCGATTCATTCGCCAGGAATTGAATCGGGAGGAATGGCCTGCGTTTCATGCTGAATGGGTCAACCACATAAATCCTGAGAAGGGTGACGATGTGATACGATTCGATGTGCATAATTGTGGGGGTGACCTTGGTGACGGGGAGGAAATGGACCATCGCAATGAAGAGACTCCCAGCGATTTGGTTTGCTCTGACATTGTTGAACGTTTTTTTGTCTATTCCAACGGAGATGTAGGATTTTGTTGTGCCGATAGTAACGGTTTTTTTGGATTGGGGAACATTATTAAAGACGATCCGGTTGAAATATACAATAATGACATATTTTCAAAGTACAGGCGGTTTATGAAAGCAGGCCGGATACAGGAGCTGCCCCATTGCAATAGGTGTACGATAATGCAATCACAAATGACGAAAAGCAACCCTAAAAAAAAACATGCTGTCGAAATTAATTGAAGTGTTTTGCTGTAAATGAACATGTTTATAGGCGAATATTGATATGAAGGTATTGGTTACAGGAGCAACCGGTTTCATTGGCAGGCATGTAGTGTATGAGTTACTGAGGAATGGGCACCATGTCATTGCATCATCTACAAACCCGGTTGAAGCCGAATCACATCAATGGTTCTCTGAAGTAGAGTATATCTCGTATGATCTAAAAGTAGAACAGGAGAACTCTTTCCAGTTTTTTCAGCAACCCGATTTGCTAATTCATTTAGCCTGGGAAGACTTACCGAACTACAAAAACTTGTTTCATCTGGAAAAGAACCTGTTTTCCAATTACCGATTCCTCACAAATATGCTCAAAAATGGATTGGAGCACCTGATCGTAACAGGCACATGCCTTGAGTATGGAATGCAATGCGGAGCTTTGAGTGAATCCATGGAGACGAAACCTGAAAGCCCTTATGGATTGGCCAAGGATTCATTGCGAAAGTTTTTGGAGCAGTTGCAAAATAAAATTGATTTTGAATTTAAGTGGGTGCGCCTGTTTTATGTGTATGGAAAAGGGCAGAGTCCCAATTCGATCTTATCTCAACTGGATAGCGCACTGGAGAAAGGAGAAATTGATTTCAACATGTCAGGAGGTGAACAATTGCGCGATTATCTGCCTGTTGAAAAAGTTGCTGAGTATTTAGCTAAGATTGCAATGCAAAGCAGGATTAAAGGGATTATTAATTGTTGCAGCGGTGTGCCTATTTCTATCAGGAAACTCGTGGAGGATTACCTGGAACATAAGCAAAAAAGTATTTGCCTGAATTTGGGATATTATCCATATCCTGATTATGAGCCGATGGCTTTTTGGGGTGATAATGAAAGACTTAATAAGATTCTTGATGGTTAGGTGAATTGCATTTCCTCGTTAGCGACAAAGTCTAAGTAGACGTATTTGTGAAAATGCTCCACCAAGTTAGTTTTGTTTCACGATCAGTGTGGTTATACAAAATCGTAACACCATGAAGGGGAATATCATCCGGTTATCTCCTGTCTTGTCAAACGGCAAAATCCTGCTTGTACATAGTCTTTGCGGATAACCGGATAGTACTCTATGCTACACATACAATGATGTGTTGTTCTGGGAGGCGAAAATGATAATCGATTGCCAAAGCGCAAGGGACGGGGAAAACGTCCAAGGTAGGCTGAAGAACTTGATCGATGCAGTTGGTGAGGGAAGACATATTTCCTTGATGTTGGAACCGACATCACTATGTAACCTTACCTGCCACTTCTGCAATCTTCATTCCGAGCAATCTACTAAAGTGGTCAAAGGCAAGGGAGTGATGCGTTTAGAGCTTTACCAGTTGATATTGGACGAAATTGCTAATCTAGGTTACAGGTTCGAGACAGTCTTCTTTCAAGGGAATGGTGAGCCTTTACTTCACGAGCATATTGTGGACATGATTTCGATGGCAGTAAAAAGGGAGATATCAAAGAGATACGTCCTGTTTACTAATGGAACCTTGATGAAGCCCAGACTATTTGACCGATTGATGTCAAGTGGTATTGATGAAATTAACGTTAGTCTTGATACAATAAACCCTTCAGTTTATAAGGAGGTCAAAGGCAAAAATCTTTTGGCCGATGTTCTCAGAAACATTGACTATGGCATAAAACGAGTGCTCGAGTCTCCTGCCATTTCTCTGATCATAAAAACTTGTGAGGGCGGTAGCATTTATGGGATAGGTGATGAAAATTGCCAACAAATTATTGATAAGTATAAAGCCGAAGCAGCTAACTCTCAACATATACATATTAAGAAAGTGCCCATCGTCGAACGTGCGGATGATATTGCCAGGCAGAAAAAGGAATTCCATGAACCTTGTGAAATTCCATTCTATTTGGTGCTGATAAAGCATGATGGTAGAGTGTCTCCCTGCTGTATTGATGCGAGGAATACCCTAAATATCGGCAAAATTGGATCTGATAAATCTTTAAAAGACATTTTAGGAAGTCAACGCTTACGCAAGATCAGGCAGATACACCTATCAGGAAATCTTGACGAGATACCTCTATGCAAACACTGTGCTAATAGGACAGTAGTTAACCTATCGGATTACCGATATGAGTTGTCACCTTTGATATAAAAATGAAGAGAAACATAAAGGCAAAAGTGAACCGCTGATCAATCTCGATAAGAATAGGATCTGTTACAGGCTGGCTCTGTACTATTTATCTCGTCGAAAGTCCGGCGGATATTTGTAGGAAGCTTAAGGCATTGCCACCTATCTTTCATGAAAGAACACGAGAAAGTGTGAAACACTCACTATGCAGGTTACTTTATAGAGGGTGAAAGATTGAAGTTTTGTAGGAGGTCGTTTGATGATAGGTAATAGTGTTAAACGGGATATGGTATTATTTGTTGCCTTTCCCGAAGAAGAACTTGATGAAAGTTCCCAGGTATTTAGACGAACTGTACCGTTCTCATTGCTCTACTTGGCACATTACCTTAAGCGGCATAGTGTTGAAAGTGTTATTCATGACCTATCGTTGGTCATGGATGGGCGGGATCTGAAGGAAATCAAATTAGATGACTACCTGGTAGAAGAGCTATCTGAGATTATTGCGGAGAAGAACCCGCTGTGTCTGGGGGTAAGCTGTTTTGCTAGCTTCCAGTTTCCTCTAATGAAAAGAGTGTTGAAGAGGATCAAGGAACATTTTCCCACATTACCTATTGTGATCGGCGGCACTCATCCAACTCTGTATGCTCTGCAGATAATGGAAAACTGCAGTTTTATCGACTACGTTGTTCTTGGCGAGGGAGAGGAGCAGGTTCTGGAACTGACATATATTGTGAAAAGTGGGTCATATTCTGAGCTTGAGAATATACAGGCCTTAGCGTATCGCGATACGAATCGTCAGATTATCATCAATCCTCGAAAATCCTATCTTAGAGTGCTCGATGATGAAAAACCAGCCAATTTTTGGAGCAGTATTGATTTGCAGAATTATCATTTCAGAAGAGATGTGAAGTCTTGGTATAATCCCAAAAGACATGACATTCGATATGCAGTGCCGATTATGACATCAAGAAGCTGTCCTTTTGATTGTAGCTTCTGTGCCAATTACAGAGTGATGGGCCGCAAAATGAGGTTCAGGGATCCAGAACGGGTAGTCAATGAAATTGAGTATCTCAATAAGGAACACGGAGAAAACTATTTCGAGTTTCTGGATGATAATGTTGTGCTAAACCGGGAACATGCACTGAACATCTTCAAGGGAATCAAAGATCGTGGGCTTGATATCCAGTTTTCCCTGATTAACGGTTTCTATATACCGTCGATCGATGACAAACTGATAGATGTAATGGCGGAGGCTGGACTAGTTTCAACCAAAATTCCAGTTGAACACGGGAATGATTATATCCGGAATAGTGTCATTGGAAAAAAGGTTAAGAAAGATGAGGTGTGCCATGCCGTCAAAAGGCTCTATGAGAACCGTGTTTTTTCTATCGGGCTATTTATTATTGGATTTCCAGAAGATACAGTGGATACACTAGATGATTCCTTAAGGTTCGTCGAGGAGTTGAAAGAATTAGGGATGGATATGAGCAAGACCGCCAATCTTGCTCCTATTCCCGGTTCCAGAGTTTTCGAGCAATGTTTGAAAGAGAATCTATTGCTAAATGACATTGATCCTAAGACGCTCTGGCAGGGACGTCTCTGTATTGATTCCCTCGATCATGATAAGTTCTATATTAAACCGTACAATATGACAATGTACGAGTTGTATGAATATCGTAGAAGATTCAATGATGTGTGGTGTCTGTCGGAAAGAAGTAAGCAGTTGAATAAAACAGAGTAATTGTGCGAGTCATCTATGCCACCATATCATGTCATACCAGATACTGAAGGCATGTTTCTAAGACCTTAACAGGACAGAAGTGAAATGAAGACAAAGATGAAAGCCAGAATTGAACCCCGAATCAATCTTGAGAATCGAACCCCTCTGGAGGAAATCATACCACTTTCAACACCGATGATTTTGTTTGTCGATCCTACTAGTGCGTGCAATTTCAAATGCAAGTTCTGTCCTACTGGCAATCCTGAGCTGATAAAAGGTACAGGACGTTGGCAGGGCCATATGGATTTTGGGCTCTATAGAAAAATCATTGATGACCTCAAAGCATTCGATGAACCGCTAAAAGTTCTTCGTTTGTATAAAGATGGCGAGCCATTCCTTAATAGACGGTTTGCCGACATGGTTCGCTACGCAAAGCTAAGTGGGGCTGTCAATTACATAGATACTACGACCAATGGATACCTACTGGGCCCAGAAAGGCTTGAACCCATTCTGGATGCAGGGCTGGACAGAATCAACATTTCTGTTAACGGTATGTCTGATGAGCAGTTCATGGAGTTCACTGGTGTAAAGGTAGCTTTTGACAAGTATGTAGAAAACATTCACAAACTCCATGAAATCAAGGGCAATTGTGAAATTGTCATAAAGATTGCTGGAGATTTCTTGACCAAAGAAGAGAAAAATCGCTTCTTTGATACTTTTGGAAACTACGCAGATAGAATCTTTATTGAGAATATAGCCCCCTGCTGGCCGGAGTTTGGCGTGGAAGAGCGTCTTGGCGTGAATATTACAAAGGGGATTTATGACCAGCCAATCGGTGATGTGAACACTTGTCCCTATGTGTTTTACTCGATTTCGGTCAATTCTGATGGTTCAGTAAGCTTGTGTTTCCTGGATTGGCAGCGAAAACTCCTGATCGGTGACATGCGGAAACAGAGCTTGATGGAGATTTGGAAGGGAGATGAGCTTTTCCAATACCAAATTGAGATCCTTCGCGGGAAAGGGAAGGAAAATCCCGTGTGTGGGCACTGTTGTCAACTCTCACATGGCCTTCCTGACAATATTGATCCATACGTCGACACAATAGCCGAACGACTACTAACTTCTCGACAAGGATAATGCAATGAAAATCCTGCATCTAACGGCTCATCTTGGCGGCGGCGTGGGCAAGGCTTTGAGCGGACTGGTAGCACAGGCGAGAATATCGCGTTCTGGCGTTAAGCATCTAATCGTCTGTTTTGAGGAAACCGAGAAAAGCCAATTCGTCGATAAGGTCCGCCAATATGGCGGCGAAGTCATTGAGCTCCCGAGCACGGATAGACTCGAAAAGCTATTGAGAGATTCGGACATTGTGCAGTTGGAATGGTGGAACCATCCTGCAACAATCAAATATCTCTGTTCTCTATCAGCTCCTCCTATTCGGCTTCTTACCTGGTGTCACGTCTCCGGCTTGCATGACCCGGCAATTCCAAGACAGTTAGTTTTGGCTTCACATACATTTCTTTTCACGTCTCGATGCTCGTTTGAAGACAAGGGAATAATGAGTCTGATTCCTGAGTTCGGAGATCGGTTAGGCGTCGTATCAAGCAGTGGGGGATTTTCGGGATTGCCCGAATCGTGGACCAAGGCAAATGAAAGCATTGAGGTAGGATATATCGGCAGTCTAAATTTTGCGAAGATTCACCCACGCTATGTCGACTACTTAGCAGCAGTAGGGATACCCGGATTCAAGGTCAGGATGATTGGGGACTTATGCAATCAAGATGCCCTGAATGAACAGTGTGATGCCATAGGTAAGGCAGGAATGCTTGAGTTTAGAGGATACTCGACCGATATCGCCTCTGAGCTTGCCACAATCAATGTGCTCGCATATCTTTTGAACCCGGAGCATTATGGGACAACGGAAAACGCTCTCCTTGAAGCGATGGCCATGGGAATTGTTCCCATCGTTTTGGATAATCCGGCAGAGCGCCAGATTGTTGATGATCAGAATACAGGACTGATTGTCCGCTCACCAGTTGAATTCGCAGAAGCTGTTCAGTGGCTATCGGATAATCCCGATGATCTGCAAAGACTCGGAACTAAGGCTGCGACATCGGTTCGGGAGATGTTTTCCGGAGAGAAGATGGAAGCTGCTCTTAATTCACATTATCTGAAAATTCTGCCCATGGAGAAGAAAGGAATTGTGTTTTCGGCAATTTTCGGAACCAACTCTTCTGAGTGGTTCCTTTCCTGCCAGGGCAACAAGAGCATTTTTGGTGAAGATGGTAGTATCCATACAAATGATGATAACCCTCTTAGCTACGGGATGTTTGAAAAAAGCAAAGGATCGGTCTTTCATTTCAGTGAGTATTTCCCTGACAATTTAAAACTAAAGCTATGGGCAAAGAGCCTAAAATTACTCCAATAGAATACGCAAAAGCCCCTGATCGAAAAGTGGCATGTCATCTACTGCGTGAGATCACAGAAAAGCCGGTTTCTTTCACACCGCGCAAAATAGACAGACAGCTTATATTGTATGGGGCAGGTAATCTCGGAAGGATGGCAAAGGAGTATTTTGACAGGCTTGCTATTCCCTTCCTGTTTGTAGTGGATGCAGATCCGGACTTTCACAGGCAAGATCCTTTTTGGGTAGGGGTTGATGTTATTGGCATTCAAAATGTTCCCATTGAGCTAATAGAAAATGCACTGTTGGCGATTTGTGTTGCAACAACATCCTTTTCCCAGGTGACAGCACCTCTAAGAGAGCAAGGTTGGCGTGATGTGGTGCCGTTTTATGATATTACGGAGGCGTATCGTGACCGCCACCCCTTAAGCAACGGTTGGTTTGCAAATCGTCTTAATTCGACCGATGAAGAGAAAATCAGTGAAGTCCTTTCTGGCTGGACCGATGATGTCTCGCGCGCCCACCACCTTCAATTTATTGCGTGGCGTTTACTACGGGAAGAAACGAATTTCGTTGATGCGCCAATAAACACAAAGAACCGTTTTTTTATTTCGGAGGTGCTCACTGCGTTGACGGACTATGAATCCTTTTTGGATGTTGGGGCACATAACGGCGGTGTTTCTTTCCGATTCATGCAGTTAGTAAACGAGCAATTCAACGAGGTTATCGCCATTGAGCCCGACAGAACAAATCTGGGCATTTTGCGGGGGAATTTCTTGGCCATTGCCCATGACTGTGGATCAAGATTGAAGATCCTTTCGACAGCAGTAGGAGAAAAAAGGGAACGCCGCATGTTTTATGAAGGACTGGGCTATGCGTCGCAGCTTTCTGAACTTGGCAAGTCGGAAGTGTGTGTGACAACCATAGATCAAATGCACATATCACCTACCTTTATCAAATTGCACCTTGAAGGCCATGAACTTGCGGCGCTGAAAGGTGCGCAAGAGACAGTTTCTCGTTGCCGGCCTATTATTACTGCAACATCGTATCACAATGATATGGGCCTTTGGGAACTGCCGAAATGGTTAATGGCTCATTTGAAAAATTATCGGTTCCTAATGCGTCTTCATAGCTGGTGCGGAACCGGAGCGGTTGTGTATGCAATCCCGGAAGAGAGAAAAAGAACATGAAATGTGACTGGAATGAAGTTCTGAAGCAGAAAAAATACCGCAATGCCGCGGTTTGTGGAAATAATCACCGAGGATGTCAAGTGGGCCGAGTATGCCCGTGACTTTTAGATTGGGAGTCGATATGTCGACAATCAGACCTCACTACAGCAAAGACCGAACCATACTGGCTGATGTAGTGCCGCTTCCTGCCCCCTTTTCCATCCAGGCAGAGGCATCCCAGATATGCAATATCAAGTGCAACTACTGTATGCAGTCATTCATCGTGCAGAAGCACAAGCAACAGATGAAGCTCTCTACCTTCAAGACGCTATGCCTTCGGGCAAAAGAATTCGATACCAAGCTCAAGCAGTTCAACTTCGCCGGATGGGGGGAGCCTCTCATAAATCGTGAACTGCCGGATATGATTAACCATTTATGGGAGGGTAATGTTACGGAAAATATTGCGATTATAACAAACGGGCTTCTGCTGACCCCCGGGTTATCGTTACGCTTGGTTGATGCTGGCACGGACCATGTCAGGATATCCCTTCAAGGCATGACCTCGGAAAAGTACTGTGAGATAAGCGGGAAAGGGATAGACTTTACCGCCTTGGTAGATCAGATCAGGTTCCTCTATAAGCACAAGCGGGATTGTCAGATATCTGTGAAGATTGCGGATATCGCTTTAGCCGCCGGAGAGGAAGAGCTGTTCTATGAAACATTTGAGAGCATCACCGACGGGATGTATGTTGAATCCATCCGTCCGATGTTTGACCAGAACAAACAAGACGGCAAGATGATCTCGAAATATGGGAAGGAACATTCTCCGGTAATTGCCTGCCCCCAACCTTTCTTTATGATGAGCGTTACTGCGACAGGAGACATCCTCCCCTGTTGCAGCTACTATGACCCCACTAAATTTGGAAACATTCGCGGAACTTCCCTGCGTAAGGTCTGGGAAAGCGAAGAGATGAGGAGGTTTCAAACAATGCTTCTGAACGGCAACAGGAAGGAGCAAAAAGACTATCCCGTATGCCGGGTATGCCATATGCCGGATGCGGTTCTGACGCCGGGGGATGAACTTGACGCGCGAGCCGAAGAGATAAGACGGAGGCTGGAATGAACATATGCCCGATTTGCAACTCTGAGATACAGGATATAAACAACTAACGTGAGTGCTGTGTTGCATTGGTTTTAGGGTTAAATTAATTTGGGGGGATAATAAATTGACACAGTTTCATGAAATTTCTGGTCAGGTTTTAAAAAACATAGAATCCGCTGAAAATGACAAAAAATTATTGGAGTTGTCTAGCATGTGGATTCGCAAGGGTATTCAGCATAATTATGTGCATAATTTCTCATGGTTAGGTCGCCCTATTATACAGCTCCCGCAGGATATTTATGCCATTCAGGAATTAATATGGAATATAAAGCCGGATCTAGTTATAGAAACTGGAATTGCGCATGGCGGCTCCTTAATTATGAGTGCCTCTATGTTGGCTTTGATAGATTACTGCGAGGCAGCAGATCAAGGGAGGACATTGGATCCAAGGGAAACGAGGAGACGTGTACTGGGCGTTGATATCGAGATTCGGCCACTTAATCGTGCAGTGATTGAAGCACATCCAATGACGCATTTTATAGAGATGATTGAAGGATCCTCAATTGATCTTAATGTTGTTGACCAAGTGAAAAAAGTAGCAAACGAGCATAATAATATTCTTATCTTTTTGGACTCAAATCACACACATGAACACGTCTTGGCCGAGCTAGAAGCATATGCGTTACTTGCGACTGTGGGAAGCTATTGCGTAGTATGGGATACACGCATTGAAGACTGGCCAGAAAATTATTATAACAATAGACCATGGGGAAAAAAGAACAACCCAAAGACTGCTGTACATGAGTATTTAAAAAGTACGGATTGTTTTGAAATTGATAAAACGATTGAACACAAATTGCTGATTACTGCCGCGCCGGACGGTTACCTGAGAAGAATCAGGTAAATGGAAC
>Ga0209345_10006323_pt1 | contig 10759 bp, 11 predicted proteins | sample Cruoilmetagenom7_FD_187294 | JGI IMG/M metagenome (GOLD analysis project Ga0209345, IMG submission 187294) | Oil polluted marine microbial communities from Coal Oil Point, Santa Barbara, California, USA - Sample 7 (SPAdes) (version 2) | ecosystem: Environmental > Aquatic > Marine > Oil seeps ...
GACGCGCATTTTGAGAATTCGCTGGCGCTGATTGAAGAATGCGACATTTCGTTTTTACACGCTTTTCCTTACTCGCCGCGTGATGGCACGCCAGCGGCGCGGATGCCGCAATTGGAAAAATCTGTCATCAAAGCGCGCGCGGCACGCCTGCGTAAAGCGGGTCAGACGGCTTTAGAACGCCACTTTATACGGCATATTGATGAAACATGTGACGCCCTGCTGGAGCGAGGCGGGGCAGCCCGGCTTGCTGATTTCACACCTGTCTCTATTGAGAACGCTCCCACCGACGCTGGACGTGTCGTGAAGACCCATATAGTTCGCCATGATGGTGAGCGCCTCGTTGGAGTAATGGCTTAAATGATCCTTTGGTTTGGAAAAAAGAATAAGAAGGATGAGGCTCTGGCGGCAGGCGCGGAGATGGAATCTCCTGAACTGAGCGCTGAAGAATTGGCTGCACAGGAAGCGGCAGAAGCGGCTGCGGCAGCAGAGAAACTTGAGATTGAAGCTAAGGTTGCTGAAGCGAACCGGGCTTGGGAAGAACGCCAACAGCGCGAAGCAGCGCAAGGGGCCGAAGCGGCTGAGCGTCTTGCTAAAGAAGCGGCAGAACGCGAAGCGGAACGAGTTGAAGCGGCGCAAATTGCAGAGCAGCGCCGTTTAGCTGCGGAAGCTGAGACGCAAGCCCGTATAGATGCTGAAGCAGCGCGTGTCGCGGCGGTGGCCCGTGCAGAGGATGCCCGGAAGGCTGCTGAAGCGGATGCTGCGCGCCGCGCCGAGGCTGAAGCGGCGGCGTTAGAAGCCCAACGTCTTGAGACAGAAGAACGCGCACGGCGCGAAGCGGCAGAGCGCGCCGAAGCTGAGGCCGCAGCGGCGGCAAAGGCTGCAGCTGATCGTGAAGTTGCGGCGATTGCTGCGCGCGAAGCCGAAGCCGCTCAAACACAGGATAAGGCACGTGCCGAAGGCGAGCTAAAGCGCCTTGAGGATCGGCGGATTGCCCAAGCTGCACGCGAGGCCGCTGAAGCGGCAGCGCGAGAACGGGCGCTTGCTGAAGCGAATGACCCTGGGTTTGTTGCTAAACTTGGGCAGGGATTGTCGCGATCCTCATCTAAACTGTCGATGGGTTTGTCTGTCTTCAATAAGAAGAAACTCGACGATGAAATGATCGAGGATCTTGAGGATCTCTTGATTACGTCAGACCTCGGTACGGGCGTTGCCACTCGCGTAACGGCCAACTTGGCCAGGGATCGTTTCGATAAAGAAGTGACCGAGGATGACATTCGTTTGGCGCTGGCGAGTGAGATCGAAAAGGTCTTGCAACCACGTGAGAAAATTGTCGATTTTTCTGACGGGCCGTCACCCCGTGTTGTCTTGTTTGTGGGAGTGAATGGTTCGGGCAAAACGACAACGATTGGCAAAATCGCCTCATTGTTAAGCGCTCAAGGCGCGAAATCATTGTTGGTGGCAGGAGATACGTTCCGCGCGGCGGCAATTGAGCAGCTTACCGTTTGGGGCGAGCGTGCCGGCATTCCGGTGATGTCAAAGCCAACGGGCGCGGATGCGGCTGGGTTGGTTTATGAGGCCGTTGAGCGTGCAAAAGCTGAGAATCTCGACCTTGTGCTGGTTGATACGGCCGGACGCCTACAGAATAAGACTGAGTTGATGGCAGAGCTTGAAAAAGTTGTGCGTGTTATCAAAAAACTCGATCCGACGGCGCCGCATGATGTGATCCTCGTGCTGGATGCGACAGTTGGGCAAAATGCCTTGAGCCAAGTTGAAGCTTTTCGACAAACAGCGGGTGTGACGGGGCTGGTTATGACCAAGTTGGATGGCACAGCCAAAGGCGGTGTTCTTGTGGCGATTGCTGAAAAGTACGATTTGCCAATCCACTTTATCGGCATCGGTGAGAAGGCTGAAGATTTGCGGCCATTCAGTGCATCAGGCTTTGCAAAAGCTTTGGTTGGCGCGGCAGAAGAGCCTGCGTAAGCGTTCTTGCGGCAGTAGCCGCCCCTAGCGGAAAGCCTGATAGGGCTCTTTCATGTCGAGTGCTGCCTTCCCGATTATACTTTGCCTGTTGTCCGCGATCACGGTGGCGATTGCTAATTTTTTTGTGAAGCGGGGAGGGGACGTGCTGACGGCGCGCATGGTGCTCTCGCTTTCCATGGCAGCCAGCGTTTTACCCCTTGCGCCTTTTGTGCCGTTACCACCGCAAGGCATGTGGCTGCCAATTCTAGGCTCTGTGGTGGTGCATTGGGTATATCAGTTTTGTTTGATTCGCGCGCTGCACAGAGGGGATCTGTCACTTGTGTTTCCGGTCATGCGCGGACTGGGGCCACTTGCGACGGCGATTATTGCTGTGTTTGCGTTGGGCGAAACGCTCAATCTCGTACAAACGATCGGCTTGATTGCAGCGAGCCTGTCCTTGCTGCTGTTCGCGATACCGACATCTACGACAACGAGCGGACGGAAACTTGATCGTGATGCGATCTTCTGGTCGGGCATGGCCGCTGCAGGTATTGGGGCTTATGCGGTGGTGGATGCTTCAGTCTCTCGTGCGATGCCGAATGTCTGGACGTTTGTTGTTTGGCTTTTTCTGTTGGACTGGATCGGAATCACTGTGGTGACTCTATGGACGCGGCGAGGGCAGGTGATTGCGCGGGTCAGGCCGCAGCTGAAGGCGGGTATCGTCGGCGGGGTTGCAGGGACTCTGTCTTATGGGCTGGCGATCTATGCCTATACGCTCATGGATACAGTGCTCGTAACGGCGCTGCGTGAGACGTCAGTTGTTTTTGCTGCCATGCTCGGCTTTGTTTTCTTGAAAGAGGGATTTGGGCCGAGACGCATGGTGGCTGCGAGTATTCTGGCAACCGGGCTGATCGTCATGCAAGTGGCGGCTTAACCGAAAATTTGGGCAAAGAAGCTAAGGGCATTGAATGAAGCTTTTATCGCATCTTGTCGGATACCTGCCTGTCAACATTGCGAGTGGCGTTGCTTCTTTTGGTGGCGTGTATGTTTATACGCGCCTCTTAGGGGCTGAAGAGTATGGCATTTATGCCTTGATGATCTCTGCACTTGCACTGATTCACACAATTAGCCTGACATGGGTAGAAGCTGCCAATTATAGATTTACAGGCAAGGCCCAGGCCGAGGACGATCTGCCGGGGCATTTTCAAACCGCCACAAAGCTGATGTTGCGTTCAATTATGGTTGCGTTGTTGTTGGCGGGTCTGTTGTGGATCGCGGTGTGGGATATGCCGCGCTATGCCGCGATTATGCCGTGGATTGCTGTGTTGCTGCCGATTGATACGGTGATCAAGATGGCGCTTGAGGCGCACCGGGCTGGTCAACGGGTCGGGCGATATGCATTTGTTGAGACGTTCCGCTTGCTAGCAGGGTTTGTGCTAGGCGCGTTGCTTTGCCTGTGGCTGAGATGGGGGGCTGCGGCGCCTTTCATGGGATTGACGATCGCAGGCGGATTGATGGTGTTGCGCGAAGGGCCATGGCTTTTCTCTGCCGCTAAGGGCGGGACAGTTAAGCCGGAAACCCAGAAGGCGTGGCTGTGGTATGGCCTGCCAATAGCAGCGGCCCTTGTGCTCGACATTCTTCTGTCGGCTGGGGATCGGTTCCTGATCGCATATATTCTAGGTGAAGCGGCCGTGGGCGCGTATGCGGCGGGCTATGGCGTAGCTGATAAGACAGTATTGCTGATTTGTGCATGGGCAGCCATGGCAGGATCTCCCCTCGTGATGGCGGCCTATGAGCGGCATGGTCCAACGGGGGCGAAAGAAGATGCCCGTATGTTAGCGCGCACACTTCTGATGGTTGGGGCGCCCGCAGCTGCAGGGATTGCGCTGGTTGCACCGCCCTTGGCCGAAGCCATGATTGGCGAGGCTGTGCGTGAGGAGGCATTGCAAATTATGCCGTGGATCGCGGTGGCCGGCCTACTGAATGGTTTTCTTATCTACTATTTCTCTGAAGCGTTTCAATTGGCGCATAAAACACTCGAGCGCGCGTTTCTGATGCTAATCCCCGTTATTGCCAATTTAGCGGCAAATATCGTGTTGTTGCCGATCTATGGCCTTATGGGCGCGGTGTGGGCAACGGTTGCCTGTTACGCTTTAGGAATTGTGATCTTGGCGATTGCTGGGCGCCGTCACTTTGCGATGCCTATTCCGCTGCAAGATATTATTCTGACAAGTATTGCGTGCGCCGCAATGTGGCCTGCAACATTGCTCGTGCCGTATGAATGGGCTGCATGGCCAGAGCTTTTCGCGAAAGCGATTGCAGGCGGTGGAACGTATGTAATTGTCGCCATGATTTTGGACGCTGGCGGGGCGCGGCAGTTTGTGAGAGACAAATTAAAAGCATCCAAATCTACAAAAGCGACGTAAGCCTTCACATGACTGATTCAGAAAAACCAAGTAGCGATATTGGCACAGCCGCCGACAAAGCAAATCAACTGTGGGGGGACTTGGTTCCCGTCATTGGATTTGTATTAGTCTACAATCTGCTCCGCTTGCTCAAAATCGATATAGGTATCGTGAATGCAGATACCGCGCTGTATTGGGCAACCGGCGTGCTCATCGTTCTGACTTTGGGTGCAATTGGTTATCGATTGAGCAAAAAACAGAAAATACCACCTTTCCTGATTGTCAGCTCAGCGATTGTGGGAGCCTTTGGTCTGCTTGGAATCCTGCTGCAAGAAAAGTCATTCATCTATATCAAGCCGACAATCCAAAACCTGTTCCTTGCCGGGATGATCTTTGGTGGCTTCGCCTTTGGGAAAAATGTTTGGCAGGTGATGTTTAAAGACGTCTTTGCGCTGCCGAGGAAGGCTTGGAATGTTTTGGCCATCCGGTGGGCTGTGTTCTTTATTATGATGGCCTTATGGAATGAGTTTTTATGGCGCACATATGCCCCCGGCTTTGAAAGCCCCTTAAACTTTGCGGGTATTCCGATTGCACCTGCAGGCAGCTATGAATTCCTAGGGCTTACTTTCGGTGAGAAGAGCAACGAAGATGTTTGGGCCAACTGGAAGCTAGGTAACATGGTGATCGTATTTCTGTTTGGGGCTGCGAATGTCCCCTACACTTTGAAGCACCTAGAGGAAGATGACGCCGCCTAATTGGTGATGGCTTCTGTGCCTGCTGGGTTACCATAGGGGGCAAATCCGGTCTGTCCGCGTGTTTCTGCGTAATGGGTGAGCGCCCAGACGATTGTGGGAAATGCGAGCTCCCGCCATGGAATATCTTTCCAGTCGAACAGGCCAACTTCTTCGCTTTCAGGGCCGACGGCGATATCAGATAGAAGTTCGGCTTTATACATCATTTGCACCTGCCCGATGCGGGGTACGGAGTAGACGCCAAGCAGGTGTTCGATCCTGATATTAGCGCAAGCTTCTTCGCGCGCTTCCCGCATTGCGGCGTGTTCGACAGTTTCACCCATCTCCATGAAACCTGCGGGTAATGTCCAAAATCCCTTGCGCGGCTCGATAGCACGTTTGCAGAGAAGTATCTTGTCACCCCTGGTGACAACCGCCCCAGCAACGATTTTTGGATTCACATAGTCGATGAACCCACACGTGTCGCAGATGCGTCTTTCGTGGTCGTCTCCGTCTGGAACCTTCAAACTAAAAGATGTTTTTACGTTTTTTGTCATGTTTTGTTCAGTCTATCGCGTTATTGGAGAAACCTATTGATCAGCATACGTGGGACTTTAAAAGACCCTTAATGTTTCAAGCCGTTCGACGAATACAGAGTAACACATCCAATAGGAAAATTATCATGTCTCAAAATAGCGCATTTAACCTTCATACTTCGCCTAGCCATCTTCTGCACCGTGCGCAGCAAGCCGCTATGAATCAATCTGCTGCAGCCCTGAAAGATGCGGGCTTAACGCTTCGTCAGTTTGCTGTGCTTTCAGTTCTCGCTGAGAACGAAGGCATTAGTCAGAGCACGCTCGTGTCTGCGACAGGTATTGACCGTTCAACACTTGCCGACATGGTTGCGCGTATGGAGCGCGCTGGTTTGATCAAGCGTGCAGCATCTAAAACTGATGCGCGTGCCAAATCAGTCTCAACAATGGCAAAGGGTCGCAAAGCTGTTGAAAAAGCGCGTCCGGGCGTTGAGGCTGCTGATGCTGCTTTGCTCGCTGCTTTGCCAAAAGCAATGCAGGCATCTCTTGTGGGCGCACTGGGTCGTCTTGTTGCAGACGAAGAGAAAGCCGCTAGCGCCGCGTCAGCGCCTAAAGCTGCACCAAAGCCTGCCGCAGAGAAACCAGCGATTGTGAAATCTACTGCGCGTAAGGCACCTGCAAAGAAAGCAAAGCCTGCGGCCAAAGCGAAAGCGGCACCGAAAGCCAAGGTAGCGGCAAAACCAAAAGCGGCGGCTAAGCCGAAGGCTGCAGTAAAAGCGAAGCCAGCGCCTGCACCAAAAGCAAAGCCAGCACCGAAGGCTAAAAAGAAGAAAGTTGTAAAAAAGAAGAAATAATCGGTATTTGATTATTGCCCGAGGGCATCAACCACATCTTGCGTTGTTGCGTCCGTTAGTGGACCCCGCACATGTAGGATGATGGTGCCCTCGGGCGAAATCACAAATGTTTCCGGTACGCCGGTTAAGCCAAAATCGAGACCACCTTGCCCCGTTTGGTCTAATGCGATGTCAGTGAAGGGGTTACCAAGTCGATTAATAAAAGCCTGCCCATTCTCAACTTTATCTTTGTACAGCACGCCATAGAGCTGTCCCGGGCGTTGCGCTGCAATCTCTAGAAGTTTTGGATGCTCGACCTCGCATGGGGCGCACCAACTAGCGAAAAGATTGACGGCAATAGGCTGGCTCTCTCCTGTCTCAGAAAATTTCAGGCTACCACCGCCCAAGGTCTCAAAAGAGATATTTGGTGCGCTACGCTCAATGCGGGTGAAGTCGGGTTTCTCTGGCGCAAACAATTGCTGGCCACCAATAATGGCAAAAGCCACCAGCACGATCGCCGGGATAATGAGCAGCCAACGGTTCATTCGCCTGTCCTATTTGTTTGGCTGTTAAGACGTTCGATACGCTCTAACGCGGCTTTTGCGCGCCGGGATTTGATCAGCACATAGAGGCCAAGGGCGAAGAGAGTCGCGAAGCCCACAATATAACAAGCCCAGATAAAGGCTGCGTTTTTATCGAAGATCGGAAGAATATCCATTAGCTGCCTGCCAAATGTTGGGCACGAAGCGCGCCAGCGCGCCGGGTGCGGATTTCTGCGCGCATAAGGGTCATGACCATCGCGCCAAACAGGAAAGTATGTCCAAGCGCGCTAAGCCCAAGCGGCCAGAGATAGACGGCGCTCATTTTGGGGCCCTCCATTGTGATAACGCTGGCTCCCTGATGCAGGGTTGAGCTGAAGATATCGACGGAAAATTTAATCAGCGGCAAATTTAGGATGCCGACCATGGCGAGTATCGCACTGGCGCGAGCGGCCTTCTGGCGGGTGTCCATTGCCGCGCGCAGAGCCATGTAGCCGAGATATAGAAACAGCAAGAACAAGACTGACATCATGCGAGCGTCACCCCATTGCCACCATGTATTGAAGGTTGGCTTGCCCCAGATGCTGCCCGTGGAAAGGCAAATAATGGTCCACCCTGCGCCTAATGGTGCGATTGATTTGGCGGCAACATCGGCAAGCTCGTGGCGCCAAACATACCAAATGAAAGCTGACACAGCCATCGCGCCATAGGCCGCCATTGAGATATAAGCGCCGGGCACATGAATGAACATCACACGCATGATGTCTCCGCCCTGAACCTCATCTTTCGGGACAGCCCACAATCCCTGCCAGACGCCATAGACAATCAAAACAGCAGATGCAGTGTAAAATACCGGCGCAAGCCAATTTGAGAGGCGCATAAACCGCGCTGGATTGGCGAAGTAAGATAACATGCCCATCAGATAGCCTTCCCTTAGTCTGCCGCCAAGCGCAGTGCTGCGCCCATGGCAAATGGTGCAACAGAGAGTGAAAATAGCGCCGAGGCAATGAGGTACAGTGCTTCTGGGCTCGTCGCTGTGCCAGCCTGTAGGGCGCGGGCCCCAAAAATAGCTGTTGGAAAGAAAAACGGAAGCGCGATCAGGGCGATGAGCAGGCCGCCGCGCCGAACGCTGGCTGAGAGCGCTGCGCCGACGCCCCCCCAAAAGAAGAAAGCGATGCCGCCAATCGCATATCCAGCCGCAAACATGGGCAACTTTGCGGGCTCAATCTGAAGCAGGATGCCCAGAACGGGCGTCATAAGGGCGAGCGGCAATCCGGCGACACACCAATGCGCCAGTGTTTTAGCGGCCGCATACGCGCTGATGGGAAGATCGGTTTGTAGCCATAGGTCGAGCGCGCCGTCCTCTAAATCAGCCTGAAACAGGCGCTCCATTGTGACGAGCGAGGAGAGGGCGAGGGCGACCCATAGAATTCCGGGGCCTATCGAGCGCAGTAAGGCGTTATCGACACCGACACCAAGCGGCACGAGAACTGCAGCGCCTGCGAAAAAGGTCGCGGGTAGGAAGATTCCCGCGCCACCGGCCCATGCTTCTTGTAACGCTTGGCGGAAAGCAGAGAGAACGGGACGCGCGTTCACAGTGTTATCTCCTGCGAGGGTGTGAGCCCGTAATCACCATGAACAGCAGCGATCACAGCGCCCCCAGAGGCACAATGCTGCTCAATACGTGATTTTATCATCGCGACGCCGCTGTCGTCCATCGCGGCAAAGGGTTCATCCAACAACCAAAGCGGGCGATCTTGCAGGAGAAGTCGGGCAAGGGCTGTTCTATGCTGTTGGCCTTGAGAGAGGTGTCCTGTGGGCACGTCAGCAGCGCGCAGCAAGCTGACAGCCTCAAGGGCTGTGTGAACCATATCTGGCTCTACGCCCCATGCGTTTGCCCAATGCTGGAGGTGTGTGGCAGGGGTTTCGTGGGGTTTGAGGCCTTTTCTGTGCCCGATCCAATGATGCGGCGCGGTGCGAGTGACTTTGCCAGATTCAGCAGTGCTTAGGCCTGCGAGAAGACGTAAGAGTGTTGTTTTTCCGGCCCCGTTCTGCCCGCGCAGCAAGACCAGTTCACGCGCGCAGACGGACACACGCACGCCTGTGAAGAGGGTGCGATCTCCCCGCATAACGCCGAGACCATTTGCTGTGAGCACGGCTTGCGACAATACATTACTCCCTCGTTCAATTGCCACGGGCCTTGTGGGCCTATAAGTAACAGGAAAACCCGCAGTTTTTCCCTGCAATTTCCAGACCCCAGTATGCGAGGATCCGTTTATGTCGTCACTCGACAGCTTTAATTCCAAACGTCAACTTACCGTCGGTTCGAAGACATACACCTATTACTCTCTTGAAGCGGCTGCTGAAAATGGGCTGGGCGATGTGTCGCGCCTCCCAGCGTCTCTCAAAGTGCTGCTTGAAAACATGCTGCGCAACGAGGACGGAACCACAGTTGTGAAGGCAGATATTGTCGCTTTCAAAAACTGGCTAGAGAATAAAGGCGCAACAAGCCACGAGATTGCTTACCGTCCGGCGCGTGTTTTGATGCAGGATTTCACTGGTGTGCCAGCGGTTGTTGATCTGGCCGCTATGCGTGATGCGGCGGAAAAGCTGGGCGGAAGCGCCGATTCTATCAACCCGCAGGTACCTGTTGATCTAGTGATCGACCACTCTGTAATGGTGGACAACTTTGCGGGGCCAAACAGCTTCAAGCTGAATGTTGAACGCGAATATGAGCGTAATGGTGAACGCTATGAGTTCCTACGTTGGGGTTCAAATGCGTTTGAAAACTTCCGCGTTGTGCCGCCGGGAACAGGCATTTGTCACCAAGTGAACCTAGAGTATCTCGGCCAAACTGTTTGGACAAAAGACGAAAACGGCGAAACCGTTGCCTACCCAGACACATGCGTCGGAACAGATTCCCACACGACAATGATCAATGGTCTGTCTGTTTTGGGTTGGGGCGTTGGCGGCATCGAAGCCGAAGCTGCAATGCTGGGACAGCCTGTCTCTATGCTCATTCCTGAAGTTATTGGCTTTAAAATCACGGGCAAATTGCCAGAAGGCGCAACAGCGACAGACCTCGTTTTGACCGTGACGAAGATGATGCGGGAAAAAGGCGTTGTTGCGAAGTTCACAGAGTTCTTCGGACCGGGCCTCGCGAATTTGACGCTGGAAGATCAAGCGACGCTTTCCAACATGTCACCTGAGTTCGGATCGACATGTGCGTTCTTCCCAGTTGATAATGAAACGCTGACTTATTTGTCAGATACAGGCCGTGAGCCAGAGCGTGTTGCGCTTGTTGAGGCATATGCCAAGGCACAAGGTTATTGGCGCCCTGAAATGGCGGATCCAATTTTCACAGATACGCTTGAATTAGACCTCTCAACGGTTGTGCCATGTATTTCTGGGCCAAAACGCCCACAGGACAAAATCTTGCTGTCAGAAGCGGATTCAAAGTTCATTGATGATATGGCCAAAGAATTCAACAAAACGCCAACGGATGAAAAAGCTGTGGCTGTTGAAGGTGAAGATTACACCGTCACACACGGTGATGTGTTCATCGCGGCGATTACATCATGTACCAATACATCTAACCCATCTGTCTTGATTGCAGCTGGTCTTGTTGCCCGTAAGGCGCGCGCGCTTGGTCTTAATCGAAAACCTTGGGTGAAGACATCATTGGCGCCAGGGTCTCAAGTTGTGACGGATTATCTGGATAAAGCTGATTTGTCTGACGATTTGGATGCCCTTGGTTTT
>Ga0209345_10006324_pt1 | contig 10755 bp, 9 predicted proteins | sample Cruoilmetagenom7_FD_187294 | JGI IMG/M metagenome (GOLD analysis project Ga0209345, IMG submission 187294) | Oil polluted marine microbial communities from Coal Oil Point, Santa Barbara, California, USA - Sample 7 (SPAdes) (version 2) | ecosystem: Environmental > Aquatic > Marine > Oil seeps ...
TCGAAGGAATGGCTTTCCATGCTGGCTCGATGTTGATTGTGACTCAAGATATAGTTGAGCTGGTGAAGATGAGCTGCTTTGGCTTAGCTAATGCCGCCGACCATGATATAAATGAGACTGGGGGTTAATGGAGCTTGATCAGCAAAGGGGGTTATATGGAAGAAAAGAAGAAAAGGACAGTTAGGGTTGGCAATATAGGTTCAGAGATTGATCCGGCTAGTGTGGTTCGTGATATCCGCGGAGTAGAGGATATTGTAGCCGAGGCGATAGAAGAGGATTGGCATGATGACCACTATACCCAGTTTGACGAGCGGTTGTATCCCTTCCCTGATGCTGCCGATATAGCCGAGTGGGATAAAGACTTTTTGCTAAGAGTTTATCCCCCTCTATACACCGATCCCCAGGAGATTTGCCATGATTGTCACATGGGCCCATGCAAGCTGAAGCAGAAAAAGGGGAAATGTGGCCTGGAATTTGAGGCCTACCAGGCCAAGCTAAACCTGCGCTCGGCATGTCGGGGTTGCCTCAGCCAGATGATGGATACTCGTGAAGTGGTAAATTATGCTATCAAGGTGTTTGGCAAAGACAAGGCAGTGGATTGGGGCATGCTTGAGGATTCCTCTGATGTATCCTTTATCCGTTTATTCACTGGGATGCAGGAGAGGAGTCTGGCCGACGTGAATAGGGCCCAGTCTTATGTTGAGGAGCAGTTGGATAAGCTCCTGGTGGCTAGTTTTCAAGGTACAGGGAGTGTGGCTGATTTTGAGGAGATGGCCTTCCACGCTGCTTCGATGTTGATTGTGACTCAAGACATAGTTGAGCTGGTGAAGATGAGCTGTTTTGGCTTAGCTAATGCTGCCAACCATGACATAGATGACCTGGAATATTTCCCGTGGATGGTAAATGGCGGATTAGGCAGCCTGGAGCCTGGCAAGCCGGCGATCTTGTTTGTGGGGGATAACTTTCTCCCTGGCTGGGTGGCAGCGAACTACCTTAAGGAGAAGGGATTAACTGAGCAAATAGAGATTTGTGGCATCGGCCCAGCGGGTGATGATATAAGCCGGTTTTATGATAGGTGCCGTATCATCACTGGGATGGTCAAAGCAAGTAAGGCGATAAGGAGTGGTATTGCCGATGTCATTGTAGGCAGTAGTTCTTGTCTACAGTTTGACATTCTGGCTGATGCCCAAAGTGTAGACAGCCGCCTTATCTGGATAAGCAAAGAGAGGAATGCGGGCTTACCTGATAGGACCGATGACCCGGTGGATAAGATTGTACAGGATCTGGTGGCTGGAGCCCCTGGGGCATGGATCAGGGATTGTGAGAAAGCAGGTGAGGTAGCAGTAAAGGCAGCCCAGGGGATAAAGCGAAAGCCCAAAGCCGACTATCTTCTCTCTGAAGATGAGGCCAAAAAAGAAGCGAAGAAGTGTCGTGAGGATTGTGATCTTTGCTTTAATTCTTGCCCCAATAGCCTGATGATTGGCCGAGGCTTAAGAAAAGTAGCCCAAGAGGGTCTGGGGGCATTAAGCAAGGTAGAGGAAGGGTGTTATTTTTGTCATAAGTGTGAAGAGGTATGCCCGGAGAACATCCGCATACTTGATCTGATCATAGCCTCCCAAGGGAAGCGAGCGGCCGAGGATAAGTTCGTGATGAGAGCGGGGAGAGGGGCTGCATGTAAGTCAGAGGCAATGAGCGCAGTCTGGGGGCTGTTGACCAATTCCCCGGGTTGGTTTCATGTTATGGGTTGTGGTGATGCCAAAACTGTGGAGGATATCGGCTGGATCGTTGATGAGCTGCTGAGGCGTAACTGCCCCGTTCACGTTTGCGGTTGCGCTGCTAATGAGGTTGCTCGATATTTTGATGAGAAGGAGGGGGGACTCATCTTCGAGAAGTATGGCTCGACTGTGGCGGCAAAATGTCTTATAAATCACGGTGGATGTGCGGCTGCCTCCCTCATTCTTGACCAGGCGGTGAAGTGGTCTCGTGAAGGCCCAGCCATCTCCTCCTACGCTAACTTTGCTCCTATCGCAGATTGCCACCACAATCTGGTGGGGCAGCCCCTGATCATCTGGGGTGCTCTCCCCGAGAGAATGTGGAACTTGGCCGCAGCTTGGGCGCGATGCGGTGTGCCGGTTGTCGTAGGTCCAGCTTCCGCCTTTGGCTGGAAGCGCTACCTGCCGGGGAATAAATGGGATTGGGAGAGGTACTGGTCGTATGTAATGATGGCGGTATCGTATACAGGCAAAGAGGCACGAGAAAAGAGATATCACGAGCCAGCACCAAAACACCTGATTATCCCGGTGGAGACCAAGGAAGAGGCATTAGCTACAATCCTAATCACCGGTAATAAGCCGTGCATGGTCTTTGACGCCCGGCAGCCTAATTTAGAGGCCTATACGGATATCTACATGGATACATATGGTGAGTATCCTGATGATTGGTATTTGTTTGTGAGGAGCGATCTCGATCTGCCGCAGAGACGCAAGATGACCATGATTAATAGGCTGCGGGAAGAACACGGCTGGGAGATAGATCGGATGGTAATAAAAAAGCAAAGGCATCCTGATGGCAGGTTGCTCTCGAGAGGAGAGTTTGCTGAAGAGTACGGCATACAGAAGTTCTTCCCTACAAAGTTTCGTCGAGGGATGTCTAAGGGTGTCTATTTTAGGACAGGGGGTAAAAAGCCAGCCAGGGCATAAGTGTTGAGTGGCCGCAGCGCTACATCTTAACAGGCTATTTAGCAATCAGCTTTGAAGAGTTGGTGATCTCGGAGCGAAAGTGAAGCTGAGAGCGATGGCTTGGATTGGGGGTGAAGGGTGAAGATTGTAAGGGCAGCTGAGGTAAAATTAGACAGCCTCTCTTAAGACAAGAGGTGTAGCAGGTTTCCTCTCGTGGTGTGTTTTGATAGGGCATGGTTGAGCGCTAGGGTGGCGAAGTCTTACGCAGAAAGGAGGGATCGAACGGAAAAGAAGGAAAGGGCTGTTAAGCTTGGTAATTCTGAGGTTGATATCAGCACAGTGGTTCGTGATATTCGTGGGGTAGAAGATATTGTGGCCGAAGCAATAGAGACTGACTGGTCAGAGAAACGCTACCTCCGATTTGACCAGAGAATGTACCCCTTTGCAGAGGCCAGTGATATTGCGGAGTGGGATAGTTATTTAACTAGCCAGTATCCTCCTCTGTACACCGCGCCCGAGGAGATTTGTCATGATTGCCACATGGGGCCGTGCAATCTAAAGAAGGCTGAGGGAAAATGTGGCTTGGAATTCGAAGCCTATCAGGCTAAGCTAAACCTGCGCTCAGCATGTCGTGGCTGCCTCAGCCAGGTGATGGATGCCCGTGAGGTGTTAAACTATGCCATCAAAGTATTTGGTAAGGGTAAATCCATTAGCTGGGGTATGGGTCAGGGTAGGAGCGATACCTGCCATATTGGCCTTCTAACCGGCTTATATCCTCAGAGTCTTGCCGATCTCGATAGGGCTCAGTCCTATGCAGAGGAACAGTTGGATAAGCTCCTGGTGGCCAGCGTTCAGGGCACCGGAAGTGTGGCTGACTTTGAAGAGATGGCCTTCCATGCCGGCTCAGTGTTGCTGGTAGCTCAAGATGTGGCTGAACTGGTAAAGATGAACTGTTTTGGTTTAGCTAACGCCGCTGAGCAGGATTGGAGAGAGGTCACCTTCTTCCCCTGGATGGTAAACGGTGGCCTGGGCAGCCTGGAGCCTGGCAAGCCGGTGGTCTTGTTTGTGGGGGATAATTTTCTCCCCGGATGGGTGGCGGCGAACTATCTTAATGAGAAGGGACTTACCGAGCAGATAGAGATTTGTGGCATTGGCCCGGCAGGTGATGATATCGCCCGATTCTATGATAGGTGTCGTGTCATCACTGGGATGGTCAAGGCAAGTAAGGCAATCAGGAGTGGCATTGCCGATGTCATTGTAGGCAGTAGTTCCTGTATAAGTTTTGATATTCTGGCTGATGCCCAGAGTGTAGACAGCCGACTCATCTGGATAAGCAAAGAGAGGAATGTGGGCTTGCCCGATAGGACAGATGACCCGGTGGATAAAATTGTCGAGGACTTAATTGCTGGAGCGCCTGGGGCATGGATCAGGGATTGTGAGAAGGCAGGGGAGGTAGCAGTAAAGGCAGCCCAGGGGATAAAGCGAAAGCCGGCAAGTGGCTATCTTCTCTCTGAAGATGAGGCGAAAAAAGAGGCGAAGAAGTGTCGTGAAGACTGCGATCTTTGCTTTAATGTCTGCCCGAATAGTCTGATGATTGGCAGAGGCTTAAGGAAAGTGGCCCAAGAGGGGCTGGGGGCACTCAGCAAGGTAGAGGAAGGGTGTTATTTTTGTGGTAAGTGTGAGGAGGTTTGCCCGGAGAACATCAGGATACTTGATCTGATCATTGCTGCCCAGGGGAAGCGGCAGGCGGATGATAAGTTTGTGATGCGAGCGGGGAGAGGCCCAGCTTCTAAGGATGAGATAGCCAATTCTCAGATCTCTTCTGCGGCGACTGGCCAGATAGTAGGTGGTTTCCCAGGTGTGTTTCATATTCTAGGCTGTGGTGATGCTAAATATCAACAGGATATCAGCTGGATAGCTTTTGAGATGCTCATGCATGGGGCTATTGTGTTCACTGCTGGCTGTGGCGCTGCCGAAATCGCCCGATTTTCTTGGGGGAAATACATCTTCGAGATATTTAGTTCAGAATATCAACCTAGGTGTTTGATAAATCAGGGTGGTTGTTCGGCCTGCGCTCATATCCTTGACCAGGCGCTTAAGCGGCCTCGCTTCAAGAGGGACATCTCCCATTACGCCAATTATGCCGAGATAGTGGCAGATGATTATCACAATGGTTTCCTCGGCCCGATGTTAATTGTCTGGGGTGCTCTTCCGGAGAGAATGCAAGCTATTGTGGCCGCTTGGGCTCGGGCTGGTATGCCGGTTATCATTGGCCCAAGTTCAGCATTTGGCTGGAAGCGCTACTTGTTGGGGAACAAATGGGAGTGGGAGAGGTGGTGGGTCTATGATACCTTCGATGGGGGCAAAAAATATTTCACTGAGCCAGGGCCAAAGCATCTGATTATCCCCGTGGAGACTAAAGAGGAGGTGGTGACTGCAGCATACTTTTTGGTTCGTAAAGCGGTTGAGGCAAGAGAATCAGCCCAGATGGGCCTGGATGCCTATGTAGACTTGTATAATAGAGAGTTTGGTGAGCTGCCCGACGATTGGCAGCTAGTTGTTAGATCGGAGTGGGAAATACCGGCGACACGCAAGATAGCTATGCTTAAAGTGTTACGGGAAAAGTGGGGGTGGGATATTGAACGGACGAGGATAAATAAGGCCAGGCATCCGGACGGAAGGATGTTGCTGTTGACAGAGTACACCAAACAATATGGCGGCGCAATAAGTGCCAATGTAACCAGGCTTCCCAGGCTACTTGCCCAGGATGTAAAAACTTTTAGAAAGAAGGAGGACTAAGAGATGGCAGTTAAGGAACCCAAGGAGTTAGCAACCTATCTTAAGGGGAAGAAGAATGTGTTGCTGTTGACTGGTTCGTTATGTGATGAGATTGATTTTGATGATGGTAAGATGCTGTTGGATTATGCAGCGGATATTGCCAAAAAATTGGATGTGCCAGTTGCTGCTACGGCGAATACGGTGAAGGGATTAAAGGCTCGCGGGGTGACAAATACGGCGAAGAAGCTGGTGGCTGAGATGGTAGACTATATGCGCTGGTCTCCGTGGCGAGAACCTATAATCAAAGAAAAGCCAGAAGTTTTGGTATTTATTGGCTATCCCCCCGAAGTAGGCAATAGCTTGGCCTCCACGGTGAAAGATGGGGAGACAGTGGTGCTTGGCCATGTATATGCCGACTACGCCACCTATTCTTTGCATGATTCTCCGTCTTTGCGCCACTATCAGCAACGCTTAGAAGAGCTGGTTCAAGCTTTGGGGAGTTAATGAAAATGGATAGTAGTCATATAAGGGAGGAGGGGCCGTTCCGCGAGTGGTCGTTTACTCCTGAGGAGCTGCTGGTCCAGACTAATGAGTTCCTTCAGCGCGTGGGCTATGAGCTGGAGCCGCCAGCAAATTTTGGCTCTGTTCGCCCCGATTTTCATGCCAAGCGGAAAACGGAGAGGATAACTTTTGAAATTGTTGGCATGGTAGCCCGGCACTTGGACGCTGTGCCTGAAAAGTGCGCCGATATTAAGCAGATGAAAGCCAGCCTGGGAGATGCTGCTGATTATACTATTGCTCTCCCTCCAGTCAATGAGACATTGCTGCTTGAGTTTTTTACCCAGGATCGGGGCAAGTACTATTTTGATATAGAGCGGGAGAAGATTTCTATCTGGCTGTGCAACCCCGAAGAGAGGACTGTGTGGTGCTTCCTTGGCGGGCCACGCGATCGGCGCTTTAATCAGCACTTTGTATCGGTTAAACTCCCAATGAACTTCGGCGAGATTATCAAGTGGCGGCTGGGCAAAAAGGAATTTGAGCAGCTGATGGAAGAAGAATAACTGGCAAACTCTTTGGAGTGGTGAGTAATGAGCTTGGTCAAGTTTGTTTGTACTGGTTGTAGTTGTTTATGCGATGATACTGAGATAGAGGTTGAAGGAACTCAAATCAAAAAGATTAACAATGCTTGTGTCAGAGGGGCGGCACTACTTTCTGCCGCTGATAATCCCCAGCGGCGCGCCCCCTGTTCGGTGAATGGCCAAGAGACTTCTTTAGCTGAGGCAGTTGAGGAGGCAAGCCGCTTGCTTCAACAGGCCCCGCGGCGGCTGATATTTGGCCTGGATAATTCCACCTTGGAGGCGCAGGCAGCAGGAATGGAGCTTGCCCAAGCCCTGGGTGCGGTGATTGATGACAGCTCTTCTTTTTGTCATGGGCCTTTGATCGAGAGCATACTCACTGGTGCTCTCCCCTCTGGCTCGCTTTCTCAAATCAAGGATACCGCTGACCTATTCATCTATTGGGGGTCTAATGCTCATCAATCACATCCCAGGCACCTTGCCAAGTTTTTTCTCCCCTTCTATACTGAGCTGGAGGAAGCAGGCTGGGTACAGAAAGCCCAGCTTTGTTGTGTTGAAGTTAGAGATAGTGAGACAAGTTCCGTATGTGAGCCAGTGTTTAAATTACTGCCGGGGGGAGATAGGGATTTCATCGCTCAAGTACTGAATATAAGCGGGGGTGGTGAAGGAACCCCGGAGGCGAAGACATTCGTTGAGTTAATAAAAAGGTCCCATTTTGGGGTAATATTTGCTGGCTTGGGCTTAACCTATTCGCTTGATGGGGATTATAGTTTATTTGCTGAGATGGTACAAAAGTTGAGTCAGTGGACCCGGTTGGTGGTGATCCCCATGGTGGGACATTTTAATATGCGGGGGTTTAATGAATCGTTATATAAAAAGACCGGCTATATTAATAAGGTGAGCTTCGCCAGCGGCATCTCTCATGGGGAGGAGTTTGGATTTTTGGAGCAAGTGAGAAGTCACTTGGCCGATTGTGTGTTAGTCATAGGTTCAGATCCCTTCTCGAGTTTGCCTCACCATGTTTTGAGGGAGCTTGAGGGTGTACCCATCATTTGCTTTGACCCCTTTATCACCCCAACGACTAAGGCTGCCCAGGTAGTGTTTGGAACGGCGATCTCCGGTCTAGAAGTTGGTGGTAGAGCGATACGAATGGATGGGGATGAAATACCCCTACCTGTGGCAAAGTCATCTGGTTATCCTAGCGATGAAGAGATCCTCAAGCGACTGGCAGAAAAGGTGAGCGGATGAATCCACCAGTCTCCATTGTTATTGTAACCTACCGTGATGCTCTTCAGAAGGCGGCTGAGAAAAAGGGGCAAAGCGTGGAAAGTCAAGAGCGTGCCGCAGTGATACGATTATCCCCAGGTGATTTGAAAGCGTTGGGGGTAGAGGAGTATGGTAGGGTCAAGCTTAGAAGTGATGTTGGCATTGTAGTTGTAGAGGCAAGGCTAGACCGCAGCTCGAAGCCTGGATTCGGTTACATGCCGGTAAGTCGGTATACTAGTGAACTAATTAGCTATGATCCCACTAAAGCAAAGTTGCCAAATTTCAAACGAATAGAGGTGCAAGTCGAGCCCAGTGACGAAGATATCACCATCTGGGCTACTTAAGCTCACCCCTTATGAGTGCGAAATCTAAACCAACCCGGTTGAATTTCTAAAAACTTAAAAGGGGCCGCCAAAAAGTTCTACAACCTTTGGGGTTGATTTGGGAGGTTGGTAATTGCCTAAGAGGCAGCATCTTCTACCAATGCACATATTACGCTTCTTGCCCCGTACTGATTGCAAGCTTTGCGGATGCGTGAGTTGCTATGCCTTTGCCATAGCTCTGGCATCTAGGGAGAAAACTGTTGACGATTGTCCTGAGCTTCAGACACCAGCTTATCGTGCCGCTTATAAACGGCTAAGCGAGGACTTCGGGCGAAGGTTGGTTTTTGAAAAGGTCACTGGTCATCTCATAGACGTTGAAAAATGCATTGGTTGTGGGGATTGTGTTGTCTATTGTACCCGGAGGGTTACACCTACTGCTGCTGACAAACAGCCCCCCCCGATCCGGAAGCGAAGTGACATCTGGATGCGCAAGGCGCTTGGACATACAGCTACAAAGTCCACCGCTGTGGTGCTGGGAATAGTTGATGGGGTAGTCCAAGTAGTAAACGCAGATATGGATGCCTGTAAAGAATGTAGGGCATGCGAGGACAAATGCCCCACTGGTGCTATAGAGTTGCACAGATAAGTAGGCCTTGGAAGGCGGGGTGAGTTCTCTTAGGGGATGATTATGATAACTGTAGCTGAGGTCAATAAAGCTTTCCTCGACAAGGGGTTACATATTGAGCTGCCATTGCCGGATGATCGTGTAGTAAAGAAAGTGGAGATTTTAGAGAAACGCACCTGGCCTGGCGGTGTCGGAGTGCTACTAAATGTGAAATTTATTGATGAGCAGGGCCAAGAAGTCTCTGATATCTTCTTCTGTCAAGGGCGAAAGGAGTCTAAGAAGGTAGTTACCGTAGCTAGCCCGATTAAACCCTTAAAATCAGAGATGCTTCCTCAGCGGGAGCGGCTTACCTTTGAAACTGATGAAGAAGTTAAAGCTTACCTAAAGCTCGCAATCAGTCATCTCCTCCAAGATAAAGGTTACCAAGTGGCGGAGCAAAGTGAGGTTGACTTATACTTGGAGAAAGGAGGGAAGGGGTTCTTCATCAACTTGAGCTGCCGCTGCGATGATGAAGCCTTCAAGAGGATAGAGGAACTTTATGAGTTGCGTGGAAAGTATGGTGGAGACCATGACTATGGACTAGTGGTCCCGGCATTCCAAGAATATCTGGGCATCCCGTTACGCTCGCAGGAAGGGTGGGTGCAACGGCATCACGAATGGTTATCAGTACAGCATATCGGAGTCTATGCTGCTGATAATCAAGATCCTAACAAGCTTTATTCATTTACCGTATACCCTCAAGCGAGGGAGTTAAGAAGATATTTCATGATCACCTCCCAACAGTGGTCACTGGTTCGGGCTAAGTTCATTGAACGCAGAAGTGAGCGGAGTACTCTATAGTTATTGTTTTGCCCCCAAGCTCAGGTAGATTCTGTAATCTTTTTATGAGGTGATATGGTGGGATGGTATGCTGCTATACCAAGGTTAAGGCTCGGTTTTGCCCTTGCTTTGATAGGGGGAATCATCATACTCCTCTGTGGCATTGTCTTTGTTGCCATGTCATCTGAGCTGGTGGAGAAACTAGGGGAACAACAATTAGAGGAAGAATTGACTCAGCAGGCACTCTCCACAGTGGGTATCTTAGGAATAGTACTGGGGATTTTAGTGATAGTGGGGGCAATATTGGCTCGGTATAGAGAGAGGAAAATCCTTGGAGGCATGATGGCCATTATTGGCTCACTTCTGAGCCTGTTCAGTGGTGGTGGCCTTATTGTAGGCATGCTCCTTGGCATCAGCGGGGGAGCCTTAATACTTGCGGCGAGATGAGGTGCTACCAATTATAGTCATCCGCAAAATTCTTTATAATCCTCCTTGCCGTTGGGGATGTCAAATCCCCCTTAGTCCCCCTTTTCTAAAGGGGGACTTTGTAACGCATTAACAGCACACTATACCTGGAAAGTGAGCTGATCTAGCTCCGGTTTTCCGGGGAGCTTCCTCAGGATGACCGATGGGAATGAGCATCCCCTTTATTTTGTTTTCTTATGTCATCCCTTAAGCCTGTACTCAATCTCTTTCTCGAATCTCTGATCGCTGGGTTGCTCAATGAGATGTACCTCTTTATCACTAAGATGAATCTCGTCTTAAATCTCAAACTTCCAGGCGCACCACACCTCCGCAGGATGAGGGTCGGGGGGACATACTAGGCAAGAGACTTTTGCTTCAGGAGCGAAGGCTTGGAGCAGGCCAGCAAAACAGGCTATCCCTACCGGTTTACAGGGGAATTCTCCTCTTCCATCTCGTACCCTCGCTCTCTGAGGAGGGCAATCAGTCATGCGTAACACAACCCCATTATCAGCTAATCTTTCCATCTCTGGTTTGAAGGACACCCACAGCGGATCAAGTTCAAACACCTTGGCCAGGCCAGAGATACCGCTTTCAGTCACTCCGAAAGTTCTGGCCACTCTCTTAGCATGTATCGGCATGAATCTTTCCCAAACCTTGGTATCCAATTCAATGGCGGCCTCAAGTCCATACTTCTCTTCTGCAGCCAGAAACCACAAGCCATCTAA
>Ga0209345_10006326_pt1 | contig 10751 bp, 8 predicted proteins | sample Cruoilmetagenom7_FD_187294 | JGI IMG/M metagenome (GOLD analysis project Ga0209345, IMG submission 187294) | Oil polluted marine microbial communities from Coal Oil Point, Santa Barbara, California, USA - Sample 7 (SPAdes) (version 2) | ecosystem: Environmental > Aquatic > Marine > Oil seeps ...
TACGGATTTATATATACTTAGACTAACTTTAGAGAAAGAACTTGTTCTCCGCCGTCAACTTTCCCAGTATCGATAAATCCGTACTTCAAATAAAACTTATAAGGTCTTTCTTCTCCTATATGACAAGACGTTGATAATTCATCGAAACCTAATTTTTTGCCCATTTCAACTATATGATTTAGTGCTTGGACTCCATAATGCTTATTTTGATATTCATATCCAATCATAAATCTCCATAAATAGAACTTATCATTTGATTTTGCTACTCCATTTTTTACATCAGAAACATAAAGCATAAAAAATCCTACTGCTGTATCATCTAAAAATATTCCTCTATAATAAGCGTTGGGATTTACTGAACCTTCACCAATGCTAAAAGCATTTGGTGCAACGCATTTTTGTTGAGCATCTGTTAAAGTGTTAGACAATTTAATTACTTCATAGAAATTCTTTTGAGTTATTTCCTGAAAATTTAATTTTGACATAATATTTTATCCTTTTTTTATAAAACAATTTCTATTATTTTCATTATCGCTGTATATATTTCATCCAACGGTAAAGAAAATACATTTGCTTTTGGTTTGTTCTCTGTCATATAAGGAACATGAATAAATCCTGCAAGACAATTTAAATCATTATTATCTATATAATTCAATACATGATACATTATATTATTACAAACATATAGCCCGGCACTATTACTTACTAAAACCGGTATGTTTGATTCTTTTAACTCTTTCTCAATTTCACGTATTGGTAAAGTGCTAAAATAAGCTTCTTTTCCACCTTGAACTATCACTTCATCTTTAGGCTGATACCCGTTATTATCGGGTCCATTTGCATCTTTTATATTGATAGCTACTCTTTCTGGGGTAATTGCTAATCTACCTCCAGCTAACCCTAACATGACAATAACATCAGGTTTAAGATCATCAATATAAGATTTAAGTTTTAAAAAGCACTCGTCGAAAACCACTGGTAGTTCAACAGGAAAAATCTCTTTATCTCCTGTTTTTTGGGGAAGCATATTTATGATTTCTTTTGTTGGATTTGTCTCGTTCTCTAAGAACTGTCCAAACCCTGTTACTATTATCTTCATAACTATCAATCTCCTATATTAATGTTGCTACATAGAAATATTATATCAAATATATAAATACTATGATACTCTTATCAGCAGATTCGATGCTTTATCTTAATCTTTTAAATCTCTAATTTTGATTTTTACACATTATAATATTTTGCTTGTGCTGACCACATATTGTGATATAACCCATCAATAATGCTCAATAATTCTTCATGATTTCCCGATTGAATAATTTCTCCCTTATCAAATACAATGATTTTATCGCAAAATCTACAGGATGACATTCTATGTGAAATATATATAGCTGTTTTCCCTTCTACTAATTTATCGAATTTTGTATAAATATCATATTCAGAGATAGGATCTAATGCAGATGTTGGTTCATCAAGAATGACCAAAGGGGAATCTTTATATAATGCTCTAGCTATTGCTATTTTTTGAGCTTCTCCTCCTGAAATTTCGATACCATTTTCAGCAAAATTTGTGTACAAGTAGGTATTGATCCCCTCTGGCAGTTCTTTTATTCTACCTTTCAAGCCAGAAAGATCTAAATATTTGATAATCTGATCATCGAATCCAACTCGACCACCTTTAATATTTTCTTTTATAGTTGATGAGAAAAGTTTGAAATCTTGGAAAACAATTGACATCAATTCGATGTATTCTTTGTAATCATACTTCTTAATATTTATTCCATTAAGTAGTATTTCGCCATCTGTTGGATCGTATAATCTACACAATAGTTTTATAAATGTCGTTTTTCCCGCTCCATTAGGTCCAACAATTGCTAGCTTTTTACCAGTTTCAAGTTTCCATGAAACATTATTAAGTATTATTTCTTCGCTATTAGGATAGTGGAATGTAACATTCCTAAACTCGAATTCGTATTTACAGTCATTCCGTTTTTCAATTGGTAATGTACCTTTATACAACTTTGTAGTCGTATCTAAATATTGTTTATAAAGTGCTAAATACTTTGTCTGAGTTGATGATGTCGAGATATTATTAACAAATTGAACTATTGCCGTATTAAATGCCGTTACTGCACTTACAAGTAGTAAAACGTTACCTACAGATATAAGTCCCAATATAGCTTTGATACCTATGACTGCATAGGCTATATACAATATAAAATTATTCATTAGGCCACCCTGTGAGAACAGCTTTCCTGCCTTTGTTGCGATGTTCCCATAAGATTTACCGAATTTATAACATGTCTCATGGATCTTATCTGATAATAATGTGTCTATATGGAATAGTCTTACATCTTTACTTATCTTATAATCCATTGAAGAATCCCGTAAATACAGAAACATTCTGTTTACATAAATATTCTCTTCATAAATGTCAAAGTGTAACTTGTTTACCTTCTTAATAATCTTGAAATTTAAGAGTACTGAAATAATAATTAGAACTATAATGCCTATCGCTATTAATGGACTATTAAATATTTTAGTAATCGTATCAGGATTACTTACATCTCCGACTATAAACAAAGCAATAACTAATGTAAGAGAATATATAAAAGAAACGATGTTTTCAATTGATAGACCTAAAAAATTTATAAAAGCTCCAATACCTCCAGTAAATAAGACCCCTTGATTTGCTTTTGATATTTTATCTTTAATTTCTTGTGACTCCAGTTGCTCAAAATCCAAATTTAATGTCTTCCTTGAAATTTCACTGTTTAACTTAAGACTAATAAGGTTGGTTTTTTGATCACAAAAGAAATTTAGGATTGTTCTAGATATTAAGAGTATAGCGCTTATTATTATCATTTGATATACAAGAGACATAATCGATGCTTTACTTAATTCATCTATAAATCCATCAAGTATCAATGCGCTATAAATTATTCCAACAAAGGGAAAAGATGCGGTGACTAGAGATCTTATAATTACAAGCGGGAAGAATAGTTTGTCAGATTTATTTGAAATTTTAATGACACTCATTATGTCTTTCAAAACAGCAAGTTTAGATTTCATTTTTATTTTCCTCCTTCTTGTTTTCTTTATAATATTGACTTTGAATGTCAAACATCTTAAAGTATTTACCATTCTTTTTCATCAATTCTGTGTGTTTCCCTGTTTCTAGTATTTCGCCATCTTCTAAATAAATAATTTTATCGCAAAATTGAGTCGATGCTAATCTATGTGAAATAAATAAAGATGTTTTATTCTCTGTTAAAGCATTATATTTTAAGTAAAGGGTCTGTTCAGCAAGTGGATCAAGTGCTGCTGTCGGCTCATCTAACACTAGGATTGGTGAATCTTTGTATAATGCTCTTGCCAACATCATTTTCTGTAATTCACCACCTGATAACATTATTCCTTTATCATCAATTACTTGAGTTAATTTGGTGTGTTCCTTTTTTTGTAATGATGCTACTTTTTCTGCTAAGCCAGCTTTCTCTAGAACGTTGTTAACTTTGTGAAAGTCTGTCTCTTCATCTGATTTACTAGATACATTTTGTGCTATTGTGAATGGTAAAACATTAATATCCTGGAAGATAACTCCAAATAAATTATAGTATTCATACCTATTAAAAGACTTGATAGAAATTCCATTGATTAATATTTCTCCCTTAGTAGGATTATAGAGACCAGTTAACAATTTTACTAGTGTTGTTTTTCCTGCTCCATTTACACCTACTAGAGCTAACTTTTCTCCTGCTTTAATTTTTAAGTTCAAATTATTAATTACTGGTTTTTCGGAATTTGGATAAGTAAATGAAACATTTCTAAACTCAATTGATAGTTTTTCAGTTAATAACGATTTAATATTTTCTCCATTTTCCAAGTTGACTCCGTCATCCATATCCATATAATCTCTAAAACTATCTATTCTAATACTAGCTTCTTTTAATCTTCCATAACTATCTGAAAGTCGATTAATCCATGCAGAGAATCCAAGTACAATCCCAATCATAAATGTAAATTCAGCTACACCAATAACTCCATCTAGCACCATAGTAACTAATATTGTATAAGCTATCAAGTTTCTGATTACTGAAAATAAAGAATCTGAAAAACTCGCTAAAGAATATCGCAGTTTTTGTTTCATAACTGTGAAAGAGAATTTTTTTGTAAAAATTTTTATCCCTTTATAGAACCACTTCTCAAGTTTATATATTCTAATATCTTTAGCATTAGATAATTTGTTTGCTTCATCTTGATAATATTTAAGTTTGGTACGGTACCCATTGAGGTCGTTTTCTGTTCGTTTTTCATATTTTCTTGCGTAAACATTCAATAGCAAATTCACCATAGCCATGCCTATCAACACTAAAACTATTGTAAAATTGATTGATAAAATATATGAACTATATAACAATATTCCTACTAAACTTGTAATGAAGATAGGAAAAACTTGTAGAAGAAGTTCAACTCCTACACTGTTAACTTCAATTGCACCAACAGCTTTCATTAGCCTATTTCGACCTTTTTCAAACTCAATGTTTTCATATCCAGTCGCCATTGCTTTATTGGTTAAAATTTCAAAAAATGCATTTGTTCTTATAAACACTTTGTCAAAAAATAGTATATGCGAAAAGTATGAGTTTGCATAATTAATAATTGCATAACCCACTACCACAGCCCCAATGATTAATGCAAAACTACCAATTTCATATCCATTAATTATTAAGTAAACAACTACTGTTGGTATCAGTGTTGCTAGTATGGGGATCAGTAATTTAAGTAAAATACTAAATACTAATCTATATATGTATTTTCTATTGAATTTATTTGCTTGTGAGTAAACGTATAGAGCGTTTTTTAAAATGCTGTTTTTTTTCATTGTTTCCCTCCTAGTATCCTTCAACCTAAATATACAACAAATATCCCCATCATAAAAAAAAGTGCACGAAATGTTGAAGTTCGTACACTAATGGTCATTTTATAATGGCAAAAGCACTTCAGTCACAAAAACAGCAGGTTCATTTTGCCGGTTAATAAATCCATCATATTTATTAACTATATTACTAATTCTTTTTAATCCGTGCCCGTGGTTTCCTCTTTTTGTTGAAATATATTCCTCGTCTAATTTTCTAATAACCTCATTAGTAGAATTTGTTACTGAAATATAGAGTTGCTGTTTAAATATACCTATGTATATTCTTATGAACTTCACGCTCTTAGCATTGATTTTAACACAAGCCTCAACGGCATTATCAATAAGATTCCCTATTAAAACACATAAATCAATATCTGAAATAGTGAGTTCCTTTGGTACCTGAGCATCGAAATTTAGTTCTATGTTATTTTTTAAAGCCAATGATAACTTAGAATTAAGAATAGCATCAAGATTCAAGTTTCCTGATTCAACTAATTGGTTAACGTTATCTAAATCAATTTCTAATTCGTTTAGATATTGATTAGCTTCAGCTATTTGATTCAATTTAATATGTGCTTTAAGTTTTTGTAGATGGTTATGATAGTCATGTCGCCAACTTCTCATCACTAAATATATATTTTTAACCTCTTCTACTTGTTTATTCAATATTTTATTTTGATACTCACTTGCTGATTCCTCATAAGATTTCCTCATGAAGATTTGATTATTTTCAGCTAGTAAATATATTACAGCAATCAAAAAACTTAAATATATAATTATGTCCTCATATCTAAAACTTAAGAATATCAGTATAGCAATTGAACACACAAAGAGCACAAAAAAGATAATAGTTACTCTATTTTCTAACCTTGATAAGAAAAAGAAGATCAATGTTTCAATCACAAGCATTATTATAAAGTTTTGAGATAACGATACATATTGTTTTGTGATAAAAAATACTATTAATAATAACAAAATAATAGAAACTCCGATAATGATACCATTTAATATCGGATGATTTCTTAATAAAAACATACCATATAAAAATACAATAAGTAATGGTATTAGTATCAGATAATCCATTATGCACCTTTTCCTTTATAATAATCTATGAATTTTTCGTTAACTAATTTGTATGAGCTTCTACTTAGTGGGACTTTTATATTACTACTCAATTCACACTCGTTTCTTGTTATTTTTTCAACATACTTTAAATTGACAACGTAAGAACGATGAGTTCTAACAAACTCAGTTCCTATTAAATTCCGACATAAATCGCTTATATTATGTTTATAATCATACTCTTCATTCTCCAAGTGAATGATTATATAATGTCCCATAGACTCAAAATAGATAATATTATTATGATTAATCTTTTTCTTTTCTCCAGAAACCGAAATTATGAGATATTTGTTTTCTTTGGTAATTTGAGAATTCACGTAATCTAATAATTCACAAACTTTCTTCTCCTTCATTGGTTTTAATATATATCTTATTGCCTGTACTTCATACCCCTCATAAACGTAGTCAGCTATACCGGATATAAAAGCGATTATGACATTTTTATCTGTTCTTCTTATTGTTTTAGCAAGTTCAATTCCATTGATTTCTCCCATTTGTATATCTAAAACGATCATATCATAAGGATATGATCCATCATTTTCAAACATCATTTCTTCAGAACTATGATAGAAATTAATGTTGACGTTAACATTGATTTTATTACCCCATTTCTCAATTATTAATTTTAAATAATCAAGTTGAGTAGAGTCATCATCCACTAAGCAAATACGCATACGTATCCCCCATTCATCGGTAATAGTATTAATTTTAACTCGTCATTATTGTTTTATTATACCATAAAACACTATATAAATATTTAGTATATATCCATTATAAAATATAGTATTTCAAATTCTACTGAAGAATTAGATTATCACTTAGAAACACATCCTAATAATATTAATTCACAAGTCAAAAAAACAATCACAAAACATTAGAATCTGTGATTGTTTTTAATTTATAACGTTAACTCATAATATTTTAAAGTAGCACCCCAGTGTTCAACTACCTTCTTGTATTGATAACCAATTTTTTCCAAAATACGTTGGCTTGGAATATTGTTTATATCTGCAAGTCCAACAAGATAATTTAATCCTAGTTCTATAGCAACTTCTTTCATCTTTTTTGCCATTTCCGATGCAAATTTATTTCCGTAAAATTTCGGATTGAGAAAATACTCAATTTCATTAGATTTATACTCCTCAATATAACTGCAACCACAATATCCAATAAATGTGTTATCTTCTTTCAATAAAACTTTGTAATGCAAATTCTTCTTCTCATTAATAAATGTCTTGATGAAGTACTGAAGAACTCTACTCACTTGTTCTTTAGTGTATGCTTTATCCCCTGGCAAATATAAACATACTTCATCATTACCCAATACAGAATAAAGACAATCAAAATCACTTTCTTCAAAAGGCAAAAATACTAGTCTCCCTGATTCTAACTTTGTTAAATCCATTTACTCCTCCTTATTATACCCATATATTAAATATATATTTAGATATCTAATTTGTCAATATAATACAATATCTTTCGTTTCTTTAAGCATTATGTATAAAAAAGACTGGAAATAATTTCCCAGTCAATTTATTATACGGTTTGTGTGATTTTTTTCTAGTTCTTTTACTGTATATAAATGTTTTTTAAATTATTATTTAAACCCACTCTATTATTATCTTTAAATTACATAGTCTCCATCTTTAAATACAACTACTTGTGATCCATCTTTCTTTATACCTGTGACTTGAAGATCTTTACTACCAAACATAAAATCAGAATGAACCATTGAATGATTGTAACCAACTTCTTGTAATTCTTCTTGAGTCATTGAATCACCATTTACAACTGTATTAGGATAAGCTCGGCCTAATGCAAAATGGCATGATGCATTTTCATCAAACAAAGTATTTAGGAATAGAATTCCTGTTTTATTGATTGGTGAATCATAACTTATTAATGCTACTTCTCCTAAGTGAGAGCTACCTGGATCAACTTCTAATAAGTTTTTGAGTGTCTCTACCTGTTTTTCAGCATCATAATTAATCACTTTACCATCTTTAAACTCTAGCCAAAAGTTCTCAATTAATTTACCTTGATAATTTAATGGCTTAGTAGCAACAACTTTTCCATTTACTCCAAACTTATGTGGCATTGTAAAGTTCTCTTCTGTTGGAATATTTGGGTTAAAAGTTATACCTTCAGCTGAGTCTTCGATACCGCCAGACCAAATATGATTTTCTACTAATTTAACAGTTATATCTGTTCCTAAGCTGTTTGAAAAATGCAATGACTCAAACTGATAGTTAGTAAGTTCTCTATTATGAGATACTAAGCGATTGTTATGCTCTTCCCATTCTTGAATTGGGTCATTTGTATCTCTAACTCTTGATGCATTTAAAATTGCTTTCCACAGTTCTTCAACAGCTTCTTCCTCTGATAATTCAGGAAATATCTGTTTTGCCCATACCTTATTAGGTGCAGCGATTATATTCCATTGAGTTTTGTTAGCCATCATGTGATCTTGAGCAAACTTTAATGCTTTCATTTGAGCTATAGCGGCTCTTTGCATTTTCATTGGATCAACACCTGCATTTAATCCCGGTATTGGAGAGGTGATACTGATAATACACCCTTTGTTTTCAACATAATACCTAGCTCTGTCAATTTGCCATTGTGGTACATTTTCTAGAGTTTCTACTGCTTTTCCATCGTAACTTAAACGCGCTACATATGGATCACTCCACATAATACTGACAGATTTAGCTCCGGCATCGTATCCAGCTTCAACAATCAGTCTTGCTAATTCCCTTGTTTCGGTTGACGAATTAACGATTAACATTTGGTCTTTTTGCACATTAGCTCCTACTTTTACAGCTAATTGCGCATATTTCTTAAGTAACTTTAATTCTGGCATTCCCTTTTTCCTCCTTGTATTTTTACAAAACTTATTAACCTGATTTATATTTTGTGATTATTAAGTCTTCAATCTATAAGATAGAAAATCAAGCTAATTGTTTTATACATACATATAGACAATATCATAATTTATAATATATTCAAAGTAAATCCCAGATATATACCTAAATATTTTTCAAATAGCTTAGTTAGAATTAATTAATAAAATAGGGTAAGTCTTGTATTTTATCTAGATGAATATATAGCATATAATTCTTGAAGTTGTTACAATCATACACTGATATAGCTTGAGTATAAGTAACTAATTGATCTAAATCGGATTCAGGTTCACTAATTGGAGAGAATAATTCTCCATTATTTCCTTTTATTTCAATATCCTCAATCAGTAGATCTCTGATTAATAAACCTGTATCAAAATCTTCTGAAGAACGCATACTTTCATATTGAGTCCAGTAATACACATAGCTAATAATTGCTACTTTGTAGGTTTCCCCTGATTGTAGTGTTACTCCATCTTTAATTTCAAAAAATATTGCCGAATTACCAAGTATTATTTGCAATTCTTCGTAAGTAACCTCCATTACTAATACGGTATTATCAAATGGGCTTATTTCATACAATTGAGATAATGTAACGTCTTCACCGGATATAATATTTCCAGTAGATCTCACTCCTCCATTATTACTAACAGCAACATCTGCGCCTGTTGCAGCTAACATAACATTGCCTGTCCAAGTAAACAACTCACTTGTAGAATTAATTGTTTCTCCAGCAACAGCTAGTATAGGATCTCCTAGATTTGCCAGTGTTTCTTCTATATATGTCTCAATTTCTTGATCATAGTTAATTCCTGCGCTAGAAACAAAGATTAATTGAACCGTATAGTCAGTTACTTCCATTGTATCTGTGTTCATAGTTAATACGATTTCACCGAATGCTCCGTTATTGCCGCCTGCTTGAACAAGAATTAATGGACTTCCTCCATCCCTATTTATTACTCCAGTTTGATATGAGTGAGTATGTCCATTAATGACTATATCAACTAAGTAATTTCCATTGTCATCGGTTAAAGCTGCAAGCTCGGTATTGTAATAATATTCTTCTATGTTGCTAGCGTCTCCACCGTGTATATTGACTACAATGATATCAACACCTAAATCTCTTAAATCTGTAGCAATGGTTTCTACTGATGATGCAATATCTAAATCAAAATAATAATCTTCAACAATATTTTGAGCAATTGAATTATATACATCTCCAACATAGCTAATAACACCTATTTGAATACCTTGTCTTTCAATAATCATATACTCAAACATATTTCCATCAACAATAGCAAGTAATGTGTCATCTACAACTAGATATATATTAGCATTTAGTAATGGAAAATCTGCTTCACCATTTGTTTCATCACCATCAAAATACGCCATAATGGTATCGATAGTCCAGTCAAATTCATGATTTCCAATACCCATAACATCAAAATCCATTAGATTCATGCATTCAAGTACGGCTAGACCATTAGTCATATTGGAGATAGCTGTTCCTTGAAACATATCTCCGTTAGCGATAAGAACAACATCATCTAAAGCATTCTGATTTCTAATTTGTTCTATTAAATAAGCCATATTAGAAATACCGCCTGTTCCGTCTTCATCTTGCTCGATATAACCATGTAAATCATTAACAGTTAATATAGTCAATTCCACTGAAGATCCAGGTTCCGCTGTTGTTTCTACTTCTGTCACTAATACACTTAAGTACTTTGTGCTGACCCCTGATACACAGATTACGTATCCCGTTACTGTTACTTCTTCTCCTTGGTATGCTGTGAAATCTATTTCAT
>Ga0209345_10006327_pt1 | contig 10751 bp, 6 predicted proteins | sample Cruoilmetagenom7_FD_187294 | JGI IMG/M metagenome (GOLD analysis project Ga0209345, IMG submission 187294) | Oil polluted marine microbial communities from Coal Oil Point, Santa Barbara, California, USA - Sample 7 (SPAdes) (version 2) | ecosystem: Environmental > Aquatic > Marine > Oil seeps ...
ACATTTTTAATAGTAACTTTTTCGTTTCTTCCAATTTTTCGTTCTGTACGAACTATTGTTTCAACAGCTTGTGGAGCTTGAGTTTGATTTGTTTGAGTTCCTTCAGTTTGACTTGTATACTCCTCTTTACTTAATTGAACTTTATCACGTTTGCGTTCTCTAGCCTGTGATACTTGATTTGCATCTTGTGAAGGTAATTCACCTTTAAATAAAAATGATAAAACTTCTTTGTTTACCTTATCTAGCATCTCATTAAATAATTCAAACGATTCAAATTTGTAAATTAAAAGAGGATCTTTTTGTTCGTATGTGGCATTTTGAACGGACTGTTTTAGCTCATCCATTTTACGTAAATGATCTTTCCAAGTATCATCAATAATAGCTAGAGTAATGTTCTTTTCAAAGTCTGTAACTAAACCTTTACCTTCAGATTCGTAAGCTTCTTTTAAATTTGTTACAACTTTTAATTCTTTAGTTCCATCAGTGAAAGGAACTACAATGCGTTCATATTTATCACCTTGGTTTTCATAAACATCTTTAATAACTGGATACGCTGCTTTTGCACTTCTTTCTAACTTCTCTTTATAATGTTTGTAAACTACATCAAAAAGTTGATCAGTAAGCTCTTGTTCAGAAAGTGTTTTAAATTCTTCTTCAGTAAAAGGTGAACTTGTTGAAGAAAAACGAATTAATTCAAATTCGAAATTTTGATAATCACTGGTAATTTTATTTTCTCTAACTAATAAATTACACGTATCAAAAACCATATTTACAATATCAACTTGTAAACGGTCTCCGTATAATGCGTGACGACGACGTTTGTAAACTACCTCACGTTGAGAATTCATCACATCATCATATTCTAATAATCGTTTACGAACTCCAAAGTTGTTTTCCTCAACTTTACGTTGTGCTCTTTCAATAGATTTGGTAATCATAGAATGTTGAATTACTTCACCTTCTTTTAATCCCATTCTATCCATCATTTTAGCAATACGTTCAGAACCAAATAAACGCATTAAATTATCCTCTAAAGAAACATAGAATTGTGAAGAACCTGGATCTCCTTGACGACCAGCACGACCACGTAACTGACGGTCAACACGACGAGAATCATGACGTTCTGTACCAATAATGGCTAAACCACCAGCGGCTTTTACTTCATCAGATAATTTAATATCTGTTCCACGACCTGCCATGTTTGTTGCAATAGTTACTATACCAGCATTACCAGCCTGCTCAACAATATCAGCTTCTTTCTTGTGTAATTTTGCATTTAATACATTATGATTAATTTTTCTGATACCAAGCATTCTACCCAATAATTCAGAAATTTCAACTGAAGTTGTTCCAACTAAAACCGGACGACCTTGCTCTACTAATTTTACAATTTCATCTATAACAGCATTGTATTTTTCTCTTTTTGTTTTAAAAATTAAATCTTCTCTGTCAAATCTTTCTAAAGGTACATTTGTTGGAATTTCAATTACATCTAATTTATAAATATCCCAAAATTCACCAGCTTCAGTAATTGCTGTACCAGTCATACCCGAAAGTTTGCGATACATTCTAAAATAATTTTGAAGTGTAACAGTAGCATATGTTTGGGTAGCAGCTTCAATTTTTACATTTTCTTTAGCTTCAATTGCTTGGTGTAAACCATCTGAATAACGACGACCATCCATAATACGACCAGTTTGCTCATCAACAATTTTAATTTTGTCATCCATAATAACATATTCAATATCTTTTTCAAATAAAGTATATGCTTTTAGAAGTTGATTCATGGTGTGAATTCTCTCGCTTTTTATACTATAATCACGGTATAATTCCTCTTTTTTAGAAGTTTTTTCTTCTACACTAGATTCTTCACTATCTATATGCCCAATAGCTGTACTTAAATCTGGTAGAATAAAGAAGTTTTCATCGCCATCATCACCTGATAAAAATGTAATTCCTTTATCGGTTAACTCAATTGAGTTGTTTTTTTCATCAATTACAAAATATAACTCCTCGTCAATTTTTGGCATTTCACGATTGTTATCTTGCATGTAAAAGTTCTCAGTTTTTTGTAATAACTGCTTAATACCTTCTTGACTTAAAAATTTGATTAGCGCTTTACTTTTAGGTAAGCCTCTAAATACTCGAAGTAGTAAAAAACCACCTTCTTTTGTATCACCTTCTTTAATTAGTTTTTTAACGTCTGCTAAAACCGAGGTTAAATAATTACGTTGTGTAGAAACAATTTTGTCAATACTCGGTTTTAATTCGTTAAATTCGTGTCTATCAGCGTTTGCAGTTGCTCCAGAAATAATTAAAGGTGTACGAGCATCATCAATTAAAACTGAATCTACCTCATCTACAATAGCATAATTATGTGGGCGTTGTACTAAATCATTTGGAGAATGTGACATATTATCACGTAAATAATCGAAACCAAATTCATTATTAGTACCATAAGTAATATCTGAATTATAAGCTTTTCTACGAGCATCAGAATTTGGTTCGTGATGATCTATACAATCAACACTTAAGCCGTGAAACTCAAAAATTGGTCCCATCCAAGCCGCATCACGTTTTGCTAAATAATCATTTACTGTTACAACGTGTACACCTTTTCCTGTAAGTGCATTTAGGTAAACAGGAAGCGTTGATACTAAAGTTTTACCCTCACCAGTCATCATTTCAGCAATTTTACCTTGATGCAAAACAGATCCACCAATAAGCTGAACATCGTAGTGTATCATATCCCAAGTAACTTCTTTACCTTGTGCATCCCATTTGTTAGCCCAAGTTGCTTTCTCATTGTCGAGTGTAATATTATCTTTACTACCCGAAAGTTCTCGGTCAAAAGGTGTAGCTGTAACTGTTATAGAATCGTTTTCAGTAAATCTTTTTGCAGTTTCTTTAATTACAGCAAAAGCTTCTGGCATAATATCAAACAGTACTTTTTCTGAAGCCTGATAAGAATCATCTTCTAAAGTATCAATTTCAGTATAAATTTCTTCTTTTCTATCTACATTAGCCTCATGAGCTTCTTCTTCTAGTTCAGTTATTCTAGAAGTAAATTCATTAGTAGCCTCTTTTATTTTAAGTTTAAAATAATTAGTTTTATCTCTTAATTGGTCATTTGTTAAAGCTGAAATTTCTTTTTCAAAAGAAATAGTATTAGTTACAATTGGTTGAAGTATTTTTAAATCTTTCTTTTTTTTATCTCCAACAAATACTTTCAGTACTGAATTTATAAAACTCATAGTTAATGTGTCAATTTTTAATAGTTACTTTTTCAAGTAAACTGTAATGTTATTTATTCAATTAGCGAATTTAAAATATTTAAATTTTAAAAGGCTTAAAATATGTTTAAAATATAGTTAATAAAGCAAAAAAAAAGCCTCAATAGAGACTTTTTTATATTTTATAATTATTAATATTCATCCTCATTCCAAAGATAATCTTCTTCAGAAGGGTAATCTGGCCAAATTTCGATTATAGAATCAAAATTTTCTTCTTCGTCTTCAATTTCTTGAAGGTTCTCTACGACTTCTAAAGGCGCTCCTGTTCTAATTGCATAATCAACCAATTCGTCTTTAGTTGCTGGCCAAGGTGCATCTGATAAATATGATGCTAATTCTAATGTCCAATACATGTGTTTTCTCGTATTAAATTTTTGCAAAAATAATTTTTTTACTTAAATAGTCAAGTTTTTTATTACTTTTTTTTAGTATTTAAAAGAACTTATGTTATTTTATCAGGAATCCATTTAATTTCCTGAGCTTTGTTATCAATTGTCAATTTCCGTGCCAGTACAAAAAGATAATCAGAAAGTCTATTTAAATAGACTAAAATTTGAGGTTCAACACTACTTTCGTCACTTAATTGTGTACTAATTCGTTCAGCTTTTCTGCAAATACAGCGGGCTATGTGACAAAATGACACTGTTGTATGTCCACCAGGTAATATAAAGTGAGTCATTTGTGGTAAATCTTCATTCATTGTATCAATTTCATTTTCCAGAAGTTCAATAGATTTAGCATTAATTTTCGAAATATTTAGACGTTCCTTACCGCTTTTTAACACTTTTTTTTCAGGAGGAGTTGCAAGCATAGATCCTAAAGTAAATAATTCATGTTGAATTTTAAGTAAAATGATAGAAGTATGTTTATCAATTTTTTGATCACGAATTAAACCGATGTACGAATTTAACTCATCAATGGTACCATAAGCTTCAATGCGTAAATCGTATTTTGAAACACGTGTTCCTCCAAAGAGAGATGTAGTTCCTTTATCTCCTGTTTTTGTGTAAATTTTCATAGCGTGAATTTAATAATTTATTGTTAGTTATACCCTAATTGTAAAATGTTCTTTCTCTTGTTCTTTTCTAAAGAATACGATTCCCCAAAAATAGGTATCTATAGTAACAGTTACTTTTGGGTGATTTTTAATTTTTAGCCAAGCTTCTTGCATTTCAACCGACCAATTTATGTCATCAAAAATAAATATTGAATTGTTATGAACAGTTTTTAAGCATAATTCAAAATAGTTAAGTGTTGCATCTTTTTGGTGATTTCCATCAAAATAAATTAAATCGAATTGTTTATTTTCTAGGACTGATGGTAATGTGTCACTAAAATTTCCAATGATTAACAGAATATTTTCTAAGTTAAATGTATCAAATAATTTTTGTGCAACTATAGCCGTATTTTTACAACCTTCAAGTGTTTTTATTGTTGCTTTGGAATTTCCAATGCTCATTGAAGCAGTTCCTAAGCCTACTGAAGTTCCAATTTCTAAAATGGTTTCTATTTTAAAGTATTCAATTATTCTAATTAATAGTAATGATTTTTTACTGCTAATACCAGCGATTTTAGATATATCGGACACTTTTCGTTGGTTGTTTTTAAAAACTTTAGATCCGCTACCAAAATCACTTACTGTAATAATTTCATGATTGTTGGAGAGCCATTTTTTAATATTATGTGTTAATTTTATTTTTGGAATAGGTGTTTTTTTATAAAAGCAGTTTGTAACTAAGTTATAAACAAAAGGAGAATGCACACCATGTTGATTGGTTGATTTAAATAAAAATAAAATAAATGACTTAATTTTAAACAACATTGTAGGTGAATTTTATTACGAAAATAGTTGAAATATTATTTTAATCTGCTATTTAAAATTATATTTGCCTTACTACATCAAATTTATATGAAGAAACTTTTTTTATACGTATTGTTTTTAAGTTGCTTATCCTCTTGTGTTACAACAAAGCAAATGACTTATTTTCAAGGAGAACCAATAGGAAAATCAGATATTTACAAATTAAATAATGAGCCTTATCGTTTGCAAGTAAATGATATTTTATATATTGATATAAAAGCAGAAAATTCTGACATAGTTTCATTATTTAAAAGCTCAGGAAGTAATAGTAATAGTCAAAATAAAGGAGAAGGCTTGTATTTTTCGGGTTATACTGTTGATAGACATGGAAATATTAGAATCCCTTATATTGGAGATTTAAACGTATTGGGTTATACTGAAAATGAAGTGCGATTAAAAATTGAAAGTGAATTAGGGAAGTTTTTAAAAAATCCTGACCTAGTTTTTGTTACAGTAAAACTAGCAGGTATTCGTTTTATTGTTACAGGTGAAGTTGGCTCACCTGGAACTATAAATTTAGCACAAAATCAAGTTTCAATTATAGATGCAATTGCAAATGCAGGAGAAATAACTCAATTAGGTAATAGAGAAGATGTAACATTAATTAGAAAAACATTGGATGGAGTTAAAAAATATAAAATAAACCTTACAAATATTGATGTATTTGAATCTGAAAATTTTTACATACAGCCTAATGATATAATTTATGTAGCCCCTTTAAAACAAAAAGCTTGGGGAACAGGAACTACAGGGCTTCAAACTTTTTCAACTGTAGTAACAGTACTTTCATTTCTTGTAAGTTCAGTATTATTAGTTAAAAATTTATAATAATAGTAATGGAAGATAAATTTAAACTTATTGAAAATCAGGCTGAACATATTTCGGATATTAAAGATTATTTGTTTAGAATAATTTCTAATTGGAAATGGTTTTTATTAACAATTTTTATTGCTTTGGGTATAGCTTATTATTTTAATATTTCTGCTCAAAAAATTTATGGATTACAAACAACTATTGCAGTAAAAGAAAAACAAAATCCTCTCTTTTCATCGGGTACAAGCATAGCTTTTAACTGGGGAGGTGTAAGTGATAAGGTAGAATCAATAAGAAAATCGTTAATATCACGTTCTCATAATGAAAAAGTAGTTAAAGAGCTAAAATTTTATATAGAATATTTAAAAGAAGGACGTTTTAGAATAGAAGATGTTTATGGTAAAACAAATTTTAGAATTAATCTTCAACCTAACCAATATCAATTATTAAATACACCTATTAAAATTGATTTTATAGATAATAAAAAGTTTAAACTATCGGTAAATTTTAATAAAGAATCTAATTACAATTTAATTAATTATAAAGATGAAACTTCAAAAAAAATAACTTTTGAAACTGAAAATTTCTCTCAAACATTTTTAATTGATGAATATATAAATTTACCATTTTTAAAAGCGCAAATTATAATTGAGGATAGTTCAAAGTCGTTAAAAGGTAAATCATTTTTAATAAAATTAAATACCATAAGCCAAGCAACAGGAAAGTTTAAAAATGTTAGAACAAACGGATTAGCAGGAACATCACTCTTAGAATTATCATTAACGGGTCCCAATAAAAATAGAATTGTAGATTATTTAAATAAAACTGTTGAAGTTTTAGCTGCATATAAGTTAGAACAAAAAACAAATTATGCGTATAGCACAAAAGAATTTATAGATGCTCAATTTAAAAACACCTCAGATAGTTTAAAACTTATTGAGGATAATATTGGGAAATTTAAGCAGCAAAATTCTATTTATAATTTATCAGCTGAAGGAGGTGAAATATTTTCACAAACACTAGGGTTAGATAAAATGCAACTAAAACTAGCAGATAGAATTGTTTATTTTGAAAATTTAGAAAATTATATTAAAACAAATTCAAATTATTCTAAAATACCTGCTCCTGCAATAATTAATATTGAAGATGCTTCAATATCGGGTATGGTTGGAACGTTAACAGAGCTTTCAATTAAACAAGAAAAATTATCTAAAGAAGTTACGGCAAATCATCCTTCATTAAAATTAATTAATGAAGAGATTGAAACAGCACGCACGGTTTTACTTGAAAATTTAGCATCATTAAAAGAAGTAACAAATATTAGTTTAGTTAATAGTGAAAAAAGATTAAATTCGTATAACTATCAATTAACAAAACTTCCTAATAAAGAACAAAAATTATTAAACTTTCAGCGTAAATATCGCTTAACTGAATCTAATTTTGTGTTTTTAATGCAAAAAAGATATGAAGCTGATATTGCGATTGCTGCAAGTGTATCAGATATTTCAGTTTTAGATACTGCAAAAGATACTGGTCAAGGGGCAATTTTACCTAGGAAGCAATTTAATTATATGATAGCTTTATTGCTAGGAATTATTTTACCACTTTTTGTAATTATTGCTAAAGAAATATTAGATACTAAAATTTATACAGTTGAAGATATTGAGCGTATTTCACCAATTCCAATTTTAGGAGTTGTTGGTGTAAATACTATTACATCTAATTTAGCTGTTTTTTTAAAGCCTAAATCTTCTATATCGGAATCTTTTAGAGCTTTAAGATCAAATATTCAATTTTTATTTAATAGAGATACTAAAGATAAGTGCAAAACAATTGTTGTAACCTCATCTGTTAGTGGCGAAGGAAAAACATTTGTATCAATTAATTTAGCAACAGTTTTTGCTTTAGGTGGCAAAAAAACCATTTTAGTAGGGCTAGATTTACGTAAACCAAAAATATTTGGAGATTTTGAATTAACCAATGAAATAGGTGTGGTTAATTATTTGATTGGAGAAGAAAGTAAAGAAAATATTATTAAAAAAACTACTATTAAAAATTTAGATGTAATAACTTCGGGCCCAACACCTCCAAACCCTTCAGAATTATTAATAAGCTTGGCTACTGAAGAATTGATAAATAGTTTGAAAGAAGAATACGATTATATTATTTTAGATACACCACCAATTGCATTGGTTTCTGATGCAATAGAGCTAATAAAATATGCAGATTCAACAGTTTATGTAGTAAGACAAGGATATTCTCAACGAGGAATGGTAAAAACGATTAATGAAAAATATCGTAAGCAAGAAATCTCAAATGTGAGCATGATATTGAATGATTTTAAAGTGAAATCAAAATATGGTTATGGATACGGTTATGGCTATGGATACGGTTATGGAAAATACTCTAATGGTTACCATGAAGTTGAGGAAAAATCATTTTTAGATAAATTATTTAAACGTAAAAATAAAAGTTAAATAACTTAAATTTTTATACCTTCAATAAAAACTTGCGCTATTTTATGGTTTCCAAATGAATATGGAATAAAATTATAGCTAGGAATTTCTTTGGTAATAATAAAACTGGCTTTTTTACCTCTGCAAATGCTTCCATGGGTTTTTTCTAATCCCATTGCATAGGCACCATTAATTGTTGCAGCATTTATAGCCTCTTCAGGTGTTATTTTCATTTTAATACAAGCGGTTGAAACTACAAAATTCATATTTCCAGAAGGAGTAGAGCCAGGATTGTAATCAGAAGCTAATGCTAGAGGTAACCCAGCATCAATCATTTTTCTTGCAGGAGTATAAGGAATACTTAAAAAATAAGAACACGATGGTAATGCCACAGGCATTGTCTTGGTTGCTTTTAAAGCTTCAATATCTTCATCTCTCATTTCTTCTAAATGATCAACAGAGAGTGCTTTAAACTTTATTGCTGCTTGTACACCACCAATTGCTGTAAACTGATTTACATGTATTTTTGGAATTAATCCAAATTTTTGACCGGCTTTAAGTAAACGTTGAGTATCTTCAACAGAAAAATAGCCTGTTTCACAAAAAATATCGATGAACTCAGCTAAATTATCTTTTGCTACAATTGGTAAAATTTCATTGATAACTATATCTAAATACCTACTTTTATTATTTTTAAATTCAATTGGTAATGCATGTGCTCCTAAAAAAGTTGCTTTTATAGTAATAGGGTAGTTTTTGTTTAGCTTTTTAATAACTCTAAGCATTTTTAATTCAGCTTCTAAAGTTAAACCATATCCAGATTTAATTTCTACAGCACCCGTTCCTAATCTCATAACTTCTTCAATGCGAACGGCAGATTGTTTGTATAAATTTTCTTCAGAAGTATTTTGTAATTTCTTAGCTGAATTTAATATCCCACCCCCATTTTTTGCTATTTCTTCATAAGAAAGCCCATTAATTCGGTCTACAAATTCTTGCTCTCTGTTCCCAGCATATACAATGTGTGTATGGCTATCGCACCAAGTTGGTAAAATAATTTTATTTTTAACATCAATTATTTGAGAATTACCTTTTTCTGGTAAATCTTCCATTTTTCCAAAATCTTTAATTACATCATTTTCAATCAATAAAAAGGCATTTTTAATTGTTGGAAGATTTTTCATTTCTTGTCCAGATACCATTTTTTTAGGGATATCTTCAACTTGAAGTAATTCTTTAATATTTATAAATAATGTAGTCATAATACTATTAAGTTTCAATTTCAAATATACAGTAATTTTTTCTACGTTTTTGCTAAAACGATTTCGTAATAATAGTATCAATTTTTTCATATAATTAATAAGGAAATAAGTCATTATTGGAGTATCTTTGCAAAAAAACAAGTAATGAATAAAGCCATATACATAGCAACTAGTGAAGCCAATAGTGGTAAGTCTATTGTTTCATTAGGTTTAATGAGAATGTTATTAGGAAAAACAGCTAAAGTAGGATACTTTAGACCCATAGTTGATGATATAACAGAAGGGAAAAAGGGTAATCATATAGATACCATAATCTCTCATTTTGAATTGGATCTTAATCCAAATGAAGCATACGCTTTTACACGTTCTGAATTTGTTAAAAAGCGAAATGATGGTAAAGAAGGTGAGATTTATGATACCATTATAGAAAAATATAAAGCCATTGAAGAAAAGTGTGATTTTATGCTGGTTGAAGGGTCTGATTTTTCAGGAGAAGGTTCGGCAATAGAATTAGATACTAATATTTTAATTGCAAAAAATTTAGGAATACCTGTTGTAATTGTATCAACTGGAATTGGTAAAACATTAGATGAATTTATAAATGGTTTGCATATTGCTTATGATTCATTTAAAGAAAGAGAGGTAGAGGTTTTAGCTGTTGTAGCTAACAAAGTTCAAGAAGAAAATATAGAACTTGTAAAAACTGGAGTTGAGAAAAATTTACCATCAAATGTTTTAGTAAATGTTATTCCAATTATACCTTCATTAAGTAATCCAACATTAAAAGAAATTGCAACAGCTATTGATGCTAAAATTTTATTTGGTGAAGAACATATTAACAATCAAGTAACAAGTTTTAAGGTAGGTGCAATGCAGTTAAGAAATTATTTAACTTATCTTGAAGAAAAATGTTTAATTATAACGCCGGGTGATAGAGCCGATATTATTTTAGGTGCATTGCAAGCACATATTTCTGCAAATTATCCAAAAATTTCAGGTATTGTTTTAACAGGAGGAATTACTCCAGATGAACCTATAGTTAAGCTAATTGATGGTTTATCACAAA
>Ga0209345_10006328_pt1 | contig 10750 bp, 5 predicted proteins | sample Cruoilmetagenom7_FD_187294 | JGI IMG/M metagenome (GOLD analysis project Ga0209345, IMG submission 187294) | Oil polluted marine microbial communities from Coal Oil Point, Santa Barbara, California, USA - Sample 7 (SPAdes) (version 2) | ecosystem: Environmental > Aquatic > Marine > Oil seeps ...
GGTAGGTAGTGCGGAAAACCTGATTGCCCAGCAGGAGGCAGTAACACACAGCGCAGCGTTAACCCCGATTCAGCATTGGTTTTACGAGCAATCTTTCGCTGATGCTGAGCACTGGAATATGTCACTGTTACTGCAGCCAGCGGCCAACTTACACAGCGAAGCCGATATTCAACAAGCCATCACCGCCACCGAACAGGCTGTGCGTGCGCTGGTGAAGCAGCATGATATGTTGCGGGCCTACTATCCTGGCGAGAAGCAGCCTCAGGGCGAGCAGCAATACCTGCCCCTGGATTGGCAGCACCCGTTGATGCAGAGCATGTTTTCTGTGGAAGAATTATCGCCTGAGCAAGGGGCGTTGGATGAAGCCTTACGCGTCGCGCAAGCCAGTCTCGATCTTGAGACAGGGCCATTATTTCGAGCCATCTGGTACAAAATTGCCGACCAACACCGTCTCTTGATAGTGGCACATCACTTGATTATCGATGGCGTTTCCTGGCGCATTTTACTGGAGGATCTGTCCCTGGCCATGGGTCAGCAAGCTGAGGGGCAGGCCATTGATCTGGGTCGAAAAACCACGGCATTTGCTCACTGGGGCGAGCGACTCTGGCAGTTCGCGCAGGAAGAAAGCGTATTGGCCCAAAAGGCCTACTGGCAAGGTATTGATAGAGAAGAAACCACCTGCATTCAAACCGATTTAGCCGATGGCGCTGCCTTACACAATCTGGCAAAACACACCCAAAGCCAGACCTTTCTACTGGATGCCGAGCGCACCGAACAACTGCTGCGCCAAGTACCCAAAGCCTTCCACACCGAAATCAGTGACTTGCTTTTAACGGCGCTGGTGGAAACGCTGAACAATATTAACCATGAGCAAGGCCAGCAAAGCGGCAAGCAATTGATCGCCCTAGAAGGCCATGGCCGTGAATTTCTTGGCGAGCAATGGGATAGCTCCCGCACCCTCGGCTGGTTTACCACGCTTTATCCGGTGTTATTACACAGCGAAGGCGAAAACTGGGGGCAGAAAATCAAAGCCCTAAAACAACAGCTGCGAGAAGTGCCCGGCAATGGCCTCGCTTATGGTTTATTGCGCTACCAGCAGCAACACATGCTGGAAACCGGTGATATTAGCGACGCAGAAAGTGCCTTCCAGACATGCGCCGTGCCCCAAGTGAGCTTTAACTACCTCGGCCAAACGGGAAATTTATTCAATGAAAATAAGGCTTTTAAGGTGGCGCAAGAAAGCCCAGGCCAAGAGCGCTCAGCAGAATCACACCAGCCTTATCTGCTGGATGTCGCCGGTATCATTCAGAACGGCGAAACGGGTGCGCAATTACAGATCATGTGGCGTTACAGTGAGAACCTCTTTTCAGCCAAGCTAATCGAGGCTTGGGTGGGGCAATATCAAACCAACTTAAATGCCCTGATTGATTACTGTCTCGCGCCGCAACATGGTGGCCGTGTTCCGGCTGATTTCCCTCTCTTATCTTTATCGCAGCAGGAAGTGGATTTCCTCCTGCCTCAGCCCCAAGAAGTGGAAGCGATTTACCCCCTTGCACCTCTGCAGGAAGGTTTATGGTTCCATCACAAACTTAGCGAAGGCCGCGTCTCCTACCACGAGCAGCAAGTTGTCAGCCTCGAAGGTAAGCTGGATGTGTCACTACTGGAGGAGGCCTGGCAGCAAATCTGTGATCGGCACAGTATTTTTCGTACCGCCTTTGTGGAAGCGGGCGATAAACCGGTGCAGCGTGTTAGCAAACACGTGAGCCTGCCCATTACGCAGTACAGCACAAGAGATATGGGCTTAGACACCTTGTTAAGCACAGATCGCTTGCAGAATTTTGATTTCGAACAAGCTCCTTTGATGCGGGTTGCCGTGCTCTCTTCGGAAAATAATCAGCACGATATGGTGTGGAGCTTCCACCATATTTTACTCGATGGCTGGTCTGTCACCCTGGTGCTCGGAGAGTTGCTGCAATGCTACCAACAACTTGCAGCAGAAGATCTACCGCAGCCTCTGCCGCCAGCGCCACCGTATCAGGATTATATTCAGTGGTTGAGTCAGCAAAATGAAGACCACGCAAAGGATTACTGGCGGGAGGCGCTTGAAGGTTTTAGAGCACCGACGCCCTTGCCTGGCCAGCGTGCCTTAAAAAATGCCAGCAACATGGCTGATGAGGAACAAAACAGTGACAAATTAAAACCCGTCATCAGGCGGCAACTGCCTGCTGCTCTGGCGGAAAACCTCAAAGTCTATGCACAACATCAGCAAGTCACCCTCAACACAATTTTTCAAGGTGCATGGGCCTACCTGCTTTCTGCTTATAGTGGCGACAAAGACGTTGTGTTTGGAATTACCGTATCAGGCCGCCCAGCCGAGCTGAGTGATATCGAACAGCGAGTGGGTCTATTTATTAACAGCTTGCCCATGCGTGTTCAGCTGGATAAAGACCAAAGTATTGGCCAGTGGTTGCAGAACTTGCAAGCGCAGCAAACCGAGGCCCGCGCTTATGAATACTTGCCCCTGTTTACCATTCAAAGCCTGAGCGAAGTACGAGAAGATATTTTTCAATCACTATTGGTTTTTGAAAACTACCCCGTTGATGAAGAGCTAGCAAAAACGCCCACCGCATTAAAAATTCTTGGCTCCCAAAGTGTTGAAGAAACCCACTACCCGCTAACACTGGTTATTTTACCGGGTGAAAAAATTGATCTTCAGATAACCTACGATGAGGTGCAATTTTCAGAACAACAAATTGAACGATTACTTTCGAAAATAACACAGGTGCTAAGCCAGATTGTTAGCGACAATATAGAATCAAAATCTGGGCAGAATAATATCGAAAGCATAGAAAATATTTCATTGCTTACACCCCATGACCTTGCATTAATTAATCAGTGGAATGAAACATCAGTACGACTATCTTCCACCGATACGATATTAAATTTAATTCACTCCTATGCGACTCTATCACCTTCGTCAATTGCTTTGAGTGATGGAAATAAACAACAGAGCTTTCAGAAATTTGATCAACAGGCCAATCAATTGGCGCATTACCTACTTGAGCAAGGGTTAAAAAAAGAGGGTGTTGTAGCGATTATCGCAGAGCGGGGTATTCACACCATTACGGCGATGTTGGCCACCCTAAAAGCAGGCGGTGTTTTTCTACCGATAGACCCGTACTATCCTGTTGAGCGAATCAGCTTTATGTTGGAGGACGCGAAAGCGCATCGCATCCTCATTTCTAGTGACTATATTGAACGTCTCAGCCCGCATATTAATGGAACAATTAGTTGCCTTGAAGAAGAAAGTTTATGGTCCGATTACAGTAAAGAAAACCCATCAACCCATGTTGATCAAAATCAACTGGCCTATCTGGTTTATACCTCCGGCTCTACCGGGCAGCCAAAAGGTGTTCAAGTGGAACATCGTAGCCTATTAAATTTCTGTCAGTGGGCGCGGAAATATTTGGATATACACCCACAACATCGACAAAGTGTTATTGCCGGATCGAGCTTTGATGCCAGTATACTAGAGCTATTTCCGCCGTTAACAGCAGGTGCCTCACTGCACTTTATGCCAGAAAAAATAAAGCTGGAACCTCTGAAATATATGACATGGTTGTGTGAACGTGAAATTACGCACGCCTTCATGCCAACGGTTCTGGCTGAACAATTTGTACAACATGCTCCGCTTTCTGATATAAAACTTAAATTTGTGGTGGCCGGAGGTGAAAAATTAAATCAGCGCCCGATTGCAGGTTTACCCTATGAATTAATAAATGCTTACGGGCCGAGCGAAGCGACAGTCATTACAACCGCATCTAAGATTTCTGCAGAAGAAAATGGCGTACCGGCTATTGGCGAAGCGATCGATAACACCCGCATATATATCCTCGACAGAAATAAAAACCTCTTGCCACCGGGCATGAGCGGAGAGCTTCATATAGCGGGAGCTGGCCTTGCTTGTTCCTACCACAACAGCCCAGAATTTACCAAAGAAAAGTTTTTCGATTTATATATAGAAAACAGTGGGACAGAGCGGCTGTATGCCAGCGGTGATATGGCTCGATACAATGAAGCTGGCCAGTTGGAATATCTGGGTCGTTATGACCAACAAATAAAAATACGGGGTGTGCGTATAGAATTAGGAGAAATAGAGTCACAGCTTTGTAATCAAAAAGAGATTAAGCAGGCAGTTGTTCTACCTTTTGATAGCGTCACAGATATGAACAACCTACAGAGAGAAGGCTTGGTTGCTTATGTGGAAACCAGCGCTGATATAGATAGGCGAGATTTGCGAAATAAATTATTGAAACTTCTTCCTGAAGTAATGGTGCCCACGTTATTTCAAATAGTAGAGAAATTCCCCCTGACGGCAAATGGGAAAATAGACCGTAAACATCTACCAGCTTTGGATATCCCCGAAACCAAAGATAACTACCTGCCAGCTCAAACAGAGATAGAAATAAAGTTAACAGAAATATGGCAACATGTTTTGGGAATTGACAAAATCGGCATACAGGACGATTTTTTCGAACTCGGCGGCCACTCCCTATTGGCAACGAAAGTACATAATCGATTGCGTGATGCATTTATGCTGGAAATTCCCCTTAGAACCCTATTCGAAATCACCACCATTGCCGAGTTGGCAGGGCTGATCCAGACCTTGCTTGTCGGCTCAAATAAAATAGAAAGTGAAGACGAAGATGACTTTGAAGAAGGCGCATTCTAAGGCAAACAATGAGACGCTCCAAAACACCCGGAGGTTGGGTTGAATGAAATGAAACCCAACAAACTCCTACGGCAGCACCGCCTTTTCTATGCCGCAAGGTGTTGGGTTTCGCTACGCTCTACCCAACCTACAGTTATTGCGTTGTCATATTACGATGAATAATTTTCTGTTTTTATTGATTGCGAAATTAAAGAGAAGGCAGGTTCAACTCTTAAGCCCATAACACCAAATTAATAAAAGGATCCGCATTCATGCCACTAAGCCCATTTGAACAATTTGTAAATCTAGAAGTATGTGAAACAAGCGAACAAAAAACCATCGTCGCCTTTCCACCGCAAGCGCTTACTCTAAACTTAGGCGGCACCTTGCACGGGGGGGCGTCCATGAGCATTATCAACATGGCCGCTAAACACGCTCTGTACCCCTTCATCAGCGAAGAAGAGCGCAGCCAAGTGCGTACCCTCGATCAATCCGTACGTTTTACCAGCACTGCTCGCGGTGAGAAGGTCTTAGCAGAAGCCACAGTTATTAAAAAGGGAAAAGAGCTGGCATTTGTTGATGTCGATGTAAAAACAGAAGAAGGCAAAGTCGTGTCAAAAGGTTTGGTTACATTACGATATGGCGAGGCTAACGAAGCAAAAAATGAACGCCCTGCAGCCACTATTCGAGCGGAAGACTATTACCCAGACGAATGGCACCCAGGCTTTATGGCTCCGCTGCTGGCACAGAGAGGTTTTACAGCTAACTTAGGGTTAAATATTCAACACGTTAAAGAGGGTAAGTCCATTGTCCGTCTTGATGAGAACAAAAACATATTAAATAGCGCGGGCACCATTGACGATGGCGCTATCGCGACCTTATGTGACAGTGCAGGCGCTATGGCGACCATGGCTATGAACGAAGAAGGCATGTCACGAGGCTCCACACCTTCTTTGCATATTAATTATTTTAGCGAATTAAAAAATGAATCCCTACTTGCATTGGGAACAGGGCGGTGGTCTTACAATGAATCCTACGTGGCAGATGTGAGCATAGTAGGTGAAAATAGCGGTACTCTTTATGCGGAAGCCCAGGTCTTATTTCGAATAGTGGGTTAAGCGTATCGGTTTAGATGCCCTAGGTGAAACCGATAAATAAACAATGCTATTCTAGAAAAAACAGGAGTTTTTCAGTGAGTTGGTTTTCTCCTCTGGCTATAAGAGGCGTGTGTTTTTTTAATCAAAGTAGCTTCTAATACTAGCTGACTACAGACATGAGAATAAACTCGAAAAAATAAAATTAACCAAGTCTGATTTCAAATAACGAATATCAGGCTCAAGCAGTGCAAGGCCTGAGCCTGATAACAACAGATATTCGTATCTAAAACAATTTGTTTAGAATAATTTTCCGTCGCCTAGCTCCCATCCGCCCAAGCTGCTGTCAAAGCCAACTTCTGTTGTAGTCTGACCATAGACATTGTTATCAAGTACTGAGCCTTCACCTGATGCGGAGAAACCAGCGCCGCCTGTTGTATCTAAAGAACATGCTTGTAACAAAATTGCCATGCTAAAAACAGCGATTAATTTTTTCATTTTACACCTTGTCTTCTATTAAGTTGAGGCTGCTATCATAGTATATAGAAGATAAAATAGTGTATTAAACTGTACGCTTTGTGTAACGGAATGTATATGGGATGGTGACTCTGGAAGGGCTAAATTCCAATTTTTTAAGCGGGCAGCTGAATGTAGTTCTTTACCCTCTATTCTCCCTCCCCTTTTTTTGCATCTTTAGAAGGTGGCGCTTGAATCGCTGCCAAGGGCTGGACGCCGTTTTGAGCTGGCAGGATATTCGATAAAAAGCGTGTAGGCCGTTTATATTTCGAAAGTGCCTCAATACCTTCTGTTTTACTTTGACTATGTGTAAATCTCTTTCAGTGGGATTATTTGTAAAGGAGCGCCTCCCTTTTTTGCGAATAATAACATAGCTTGTTCGTGCTTCTTTGATCTCTCCTAAAGATTATTCGCACCGGTGTAGATGCCTTTGGTGAAGCTGATGATTAATTTTTCTCTAGAAAAATCTGGGCATCTTCCTGCGTCGTGAAAATATATTCTATAGCAGTACCACTGCAATCAAATGAAGAGCTCAGTGTTGTCTCCCAGCAGCTTTGTATTCCCTTAGCGTTATTATCTATAGCCATCAGTTTTATATAAAGGTCCAATTTTTCAGATGGAATGTTCAGGAATACGATGCTATCGATAAATTGGAACGTGCCATTTTGCACCCGCCCATTATCGCTTAAAGTAAAATCATTGGTGTCGCCAAAGTGCAGCGTTTTTAATAGCCACGCGCTGCCATTATGATATGTAACAAAGAAGTTGGTATTTCTTAGCAAGTAACTTTCATCAACGGGCGCGTTGTTGTCGCTACCAATATCGTTAAGGGTATTGCGTTTGGCAATGGCTGACTGCTCATTGTCGAATTCATATTCGACTGCATCGCTTCCTGCGCAATCGAATAGTGCATCAGCACTTCTTTCCCAGCAGGTAATTGCGGCCCCGCTGTCAGCGTCTACAGCAACACGCTTAATAAAAAAGGATTGGTCTCCATCATTTTGTGAGTTTTTTAGATACAGCAAGCCGCCTTCGAGGCCATAATCACCGGTAATCTGTTCATTGGGATTAGTAGCAATAAATAGATTGTCATTTTGAAAATCTATTCTATCAATGGCCCAGCGGAAATTATTAAAATAGAGGTAAAAATAACTGTTACCAGCAAGGCTATCGGCACTGTAGGCAGTGGGTAAAGGTATATCAGGGTTGCTGTTTTCGCTATTTGATGCGCTTTCGTTGCTTCCACCGCAGCCCGTCAAAAGAAAGAGAGTAAAGCTAAAAAAAATAAAAATCTTATGCATCGCTTTTGCCTGTTTCATCTTTTGAGAGCTGGGGCGGTGATGCCTTAGCCTGGCGTATTTTTGTAGGGTTTACCTGTCGGTCATGGTTTTTAAAAACGCTAGCAAATCTTGTACGTCTGATTCTGACAAGTTCATTTCGCCCATGCGGAAACTGTTATCGACATTTTGATCGACTTCCGGCTGAATGTTGTCTATATCACGACGATTATAAAAATCAATGACTTCCTCAAGGGTTTGGAATACTCCGTTATGCATGTATGGGGCAGTGTTCTCGATGTTGCGAAGGTTGGGTGTGCGGAATTTGCCGTTTTGCCTGGGGTCGTTCACTACAGCCCCTAAGCCCAGGTCAATAAAAGCTGCACCCTCGGGGTTGAAGCTGGAATCCATGTCCAAAAAGGGATTATTTGGGTTGGCGGGGACGCCGATATTTCTATATTGGAAATCAGAAAACACCTCTACCGAGATAACTCTGTTACTGCTATGGCAGCGACCACAGCGACTGTCAAAGATATTCTGGCCGCTTTCTTCTGATTGAGTGAAGCTTTCCAAGCGCTGCTGTTCGGCATCAAATTTGGAAGTAAATGGGGAAAACTGAACAGTTCTTTCGAAGGCGGCAATCGCTTCGGTCGCTTGTGTATAAGCTGTTTCTACGTCGTCCAGAGCACCTGCACCAAATATATCCTCAAACTCTTCGGCATAGCTTGATGCTTTTATTTTGGCAATGACATCGGCTTTACTGGCATTGTTCATCTCGACGGGGTTTAAAAATGGCCCCTCTGCCTGCTCTTCCAGTGTGCTTGCGCGGCCATCCCAAAATTGTCCGCCAAGATACCTATCTCGGCCAAAGTTCGACGAAATCAACTGAAACTCAGGGATATGGGCTGCATAACTAGCGCTGGGTGTATTTCGATTCCCGAAGAGACCGGCAACCGCGCCCTCTGAGGTGGGCATGTCTTGGTCGGGGTCAGCGAAACCAGCTTCGGGTAAATGGCAGCTTGCACAGGACTGACCTGGGGGTTCGGAAAGATTGACATCAAAATAGAGCGACTCCCCGACACTTTCAGGGTTCACCACTTTTTCTTCAATCATTTCTTCAGTGCACGCGATAATAAAAAACGGCGCTACGGTAACACCGGCAAGCCTTAAAAGGGACATTCCTTTACAGTCTTCTCTTCTCACGTCCTAACTCCTTCGGGTAGAAATCTCATACACAAGGCATGGGTCGGTTAAAAAACGACCTGGCCATATAGTATCCAATTATGGAATGGAAGTTAAGCTTCAGTTATGAGGTAGCTAACTTCAAAAAACATAAGTCAGGTCGTGACCATTAGTATGCTTTCACTGGATTATTTTAAAGCGTATGAGTGTAATGCAAAACCTTATTAAGCCTCTAGAATCGGCAAAATAAGTATGTTATTGGCAGTGATACTACTGGCGTAGACTAGGGGGGGAAATGTACCCTGCATCCCATCAGGGGCACTTCTAAAAATTATAAATGGACGGTTTTATGACAGATGTATTGATAATAGGTGCTGGTAGCGCTGGCTTGGCTTTAGCTTACCGTTTGAAGCAACTGGGAATTACCCCACGAATTATTGATGAAGCAGCCGAGGTTGCTTCATCTTGGCGCGGCCGCCACGAACAGCTTACTCTGAACACTCACAAAAGCATTTCTGATATCCCCGGTTTAAAACTGCCTGCTGACTTTCCCGTTTACCCTACGCGTGACCAGTACGTGACGTATATGGAGGATTACGTGAAATTTCTTGGTTTGCCCATTGAATTTAACACGGCGGCGAAGTCTATTAAGCGAAGCGAAAATGGCTACTGGTTAGTGGATGTAGGTTCGGAAAACATCGAATGTAAACACGTTGTGGTATGCACGGGCTCAGACCATGTTCCTAATATTCCTGACTGGCCAGGTCGGGATAAATTTAAGGGCGAACTGATTCACGGAGGGGACTTCAGGCACGCTGAAGACTACCGAGGAAAGTCAGTGATTCTGGTAGGCGGGGGTAATTCCGGTGTTGATATCGGAAATCACCTAGCGAAAGAGAACTTAAAGCCATCTTGGTTTTCGGTGCGACACAGCAACTGGATAGCACCTAAGTTTTTATTAGGCCCTATTCAGCCTCTGTTCTCCCGTATGCAATTCCTACCTTTGTCCGTTATTTCTGTGGCCATAAAGGTGATGCAGAAGCTGTTCTATGGTGATTTAGTTGCCCTGGGTGTGCCCCTGCCAGAACAAGGTGCCGGCGAGCTATTTGCGAAAAAGTTTATGGTGCCATCCTTGGATGATGGTTTTGTTGCAGCGTTGCGGCGCGGCCAATTTGCGGCCATGCCTGAAATTAAAGAGCTCAATGAAGATACGGTGACATTTGTTAATGGCAAAACCGTAAAGCCCGATGCCATTATTTGCGCCACAGGCTATGGTTTGGGAATGGATAAATTATTGGGTGACCTAGATATTCTCGATGAAAGAGGTTTTCCAAAATTTTATGCCGATGCATCTTCACCTCAGTATCCTGGCATTTGGTTTTTGGGCGTAAATACCTCGGTATACGGTAACTTTTATATTCGCAGAAAAGAGTCGGATCAACTTGCGAAAAATATTAAACAGTCACTTTCCTAAAACTTATAGCCATCGGTGTTCGCAATTTGAATATTATATCGTTTTATTTAGATTGCGAACGTTAATTACTTATTACTTCCGTAATCCCGACCTGAACTTTTTGCGATACTCTGCAGGCACTAGCTTTACTTCTTGTTTAAATACGCGCCGAAAACTTCCGGCATTTTCATAACCAATTTGAAAGGCGATATCTTCAATTGCCTTATTCGTTTCTTCTAATAATTTTTTTGATTCTTCAATACGCACGAGCTGCAAATATTTGATGGGAGTAGCGCCAACCGCTTGTTTAAAGCGGCGATAAAATGTGCGTTCTGCTAAGCCTGAGTGTTTAATTGCGTCGTTAATCGCACTGGATGAAGCAAAGTGTGTTGCTAGCCACTTTTGAGAATCCAGTACCGCATTATCGCTATGGTGAGAGGGAGGCAAACTCATTGCGTAAGAGGCGGGTGAGTTTTCATGGCGATCAAGCAAAAACATTTTGGCGACATGGTTAGCC
>Ga0209345_10006329_pt1 | contig 10747 bp, 11 predicted proteins | sample Cruoilmetagenom7_FD_187294 | JGI IMG/M metagenome (GOLD analysis project Ga0209345, IMG submission 187294) | Oil polluted marine microbial communities from Coal Oil Point, Santa Barbara, California, USA - Sample 7 (SPAdes) (version 2) | ecosystem: Environmental > Aquatic > Marine > Oil seeps ...
TTTTCATTAGCTGATTGTATCGTGTTTTTTCTTTATGTTAACAAAATAATGTTATCATACTCTTATATAAACAAGGTGATTAACCTATGAAAAGAATTATATTTATATTCTCTATTATACTTATTTTTTAGATGGTAGTGAGAAAATAATTGCAACAGTAAATTAAATATTACCAACCTTGTAAAATTTTAGCATAAAAAAAGCCTCTTCAAAGTGAAGAGGCTTTTTAATTAAAAGAGATAAAACTATTTAACTGCTTCTTTTAATTTAGCACCAACTTTAAATTTTGCTACAGTAGATGCAGCAATTTTCATTGTTGCTCCAGTTGATGGATTTCTACCTTCTCTAGCAGCTCTTTTTGAAGTACTAAATGTACCAAAACCAATAAGTTGAACACTATCACCTTTTACAAGTGCATCTGTTATACTTACTAATGTTGCATCAAGTGCAAGACCAGCATCTTTTTTTGTTAACCCTGATTTTGAAGCAATCGCTTCAATTAATTCTGTTTTATTCATTTTTTTCCTTTTTAAAATTAATGAGCGTCATTATAGCATTAAATAGTCTTAAAAATGTCTTATATTATAAATTTTTAATATATTTTACAGTTTTTATTATATTTTCATTATATTTTTCTTGATTTTTTACTATATCATAGCTATTTGTTAACATCGAATAGACTTGAAATATTGGAAAACTATCATATAAACTATTTAATATAGAAAGTATCATCTCAATACTAATATGATGAGAAATAGTATTTTGATTTGTTTTTTCTAGATTACAAGCTAATGTATAATGATTAGTATCGCTATGAGCTGCATCAACAAATATTATTTCATCAAATTCTTGTAACTCCAAAGCTAGCTCAGGAGTGAGTTGAAAAGTCCTTATCAGTTTTGTATTTTTTAGAGGGTATTTTTGTAGCTGTTTTACAACTTCAATACCAAAACCATCTTCCCCTCTTAAATCATTCCCAAAACCAACAATCACTCTTCTCAATATATTAACTCCTATGCATCACATCTACAATTTGTTTATTGTGATCTCGTACCTCTATTCGTGATGTTACAATTCCAGTAGCATGAGTAGAACAACTTAAACATGGATCAAAACATCGAATCACTGCTTCTACTCTGTTTAATGCACCATCTGTGATATTGTTTCCATCTACAAAAGCTTGTGCTACTTGTTTCACCCCTGCATTCATTGCAAGGTTATTATTCCCTGTAGCAATAATAAGATTTACCCCTGTAATAATTCCATCATTTGTAACTTCATAATCATGAAACAATGTCCCTCTTGGAGCTTCAGAACATCCTACACCTTTATCTCTATTAATACTTGCATGAGATCGAATATTATCACTAAGTGTCTCTGGTTCCTTTAAAAGTTCCTCTATTCTTTCAATACCATAAATTATTTCGATAATTCTTGCATAGTGATAATAAAAAGAGTTTAATACTGGTTTTCCATCATTAAGATTTTTAAATCTCTCAAACTCTTTATCTGCCATTGGCGTACCACATGCATTTGCAACATTTAATCTTGCCAATGGTCCAACTCTATACATACCTCTTTCATAGCCAAGTGGTTTATAGTATGGTGATTTTAGATAACTATCTTTCTCAACTGCTTCTCCAATATAATCTTTATAAAATATTGGATCAACTCCATCTTCTAAAACATTCCCTTCACTATCAATAAATCGTAAAAATCCATCATAATGTTCTAACTTTCCTTTTTTATTTACAAGTCCCATAAATAGTGATGGGAATGAAGCAAAATTATCAATCTCTTTTTGAAATCTATGAAGATTAGAAACAAAATATTTCAATGTTTTTTGAGCTATCTCCATAGCTTGTGGGATTTGAGCTAATATCTTCTCTTTTTGTTCACTTGTGATTGGATGGCTTACTCCACCAGGTACTATCCAAGTTGGATGTATCCTTTTCCCACCTAACTCTTCAATAATTTTTTGACCAAAAGCTCGCAAGTTTATACCATCTTTTGCCATATCTGGATTTGTTTGCATAAGTTTGAAAATATTTCTATCTTCAGGGGCAGCATCAAATCCATAAACAAAATCAGGACTACTTAAATGGTAAAAATTTAAAGCATGAGATTGTATGATTTGTGCTAAGTTTATAATTCTTCTTAAGTTTCTAGCAGCTTTTGGTGGACGAACTGCAAGAAGGTTATCACAAGCTTTTGTAGAAGATATTACATGACTCACAGGGCAAATACCACATGTACGAGCTGTAAGTGCTGGCATCTCTGTATAGGGACGCCCTTCACACATCTTCTCAAAACCACGATATTGTGTTACATGAATTCTGGCATCATCAACACCACCTTGTTCATTTAAGTCTATTGTGATTTTTGCATGACCTTCTATTCTTGTTACGGGGCTGATTACTATTTTTTTCTTTTCCATATTGCTCTCCATTTACTTGCCAAACCTTGTATAATCACTAATTTTTATCTCTTTGTTTTCAATAATCGCTTTTATAACTTCATAAATCGCATCTGCTGGAGTTGGACAACCAGGGACAAAATAATCAACATCAATAGCTTCATTTAATGGTATTACTTTATCTAAAAGTGTTGGTACAACTTCACTTGGATACTCACCTTTATTTATATCTGCCAAATCAAAATATCCTTTTTCCAAAACAGCTTCTGTTCCAAAAAGATTTTTCATAGCCGATATATTTCCAGTAACTGCACAATCACCCAAAGCTAAAATCAATTTAGAGTTTTTTCTAATCTCTTTTATGATTTTAATATCATGGTCTGTACTTAAAGCTCCTTCAACAATAAATAGATCAATATCACTTGGTATCTCTTTTGCATCCACATAAGGGCTATACACTACATCCATATATTGAGACAACTCTACTAATCTTTCATCCATATCCAAAAAAGACATATGGCATCCAGAACATCCATCAAGCCAAATAGTTCCTACTCTTACTTTTTTCATCTATCTTTCCTCATTTGGATTAAGTTTGTAACTATATTTTTCTTTTTCACCATCTCTGTAGCACTAACACCTTTTTCAAATAATGAACCAGTTGGACACACCTGAACACATTTTCCACAAGAAGTACAACTCTCACTATCTATCCAAGGCTCATCCATATCGTGTATAATTTTTGAATCAATTCCACGACCTAAGATATCTAAAGCATGAGCACCTTCAACCTCATCACAAACCCGTACACATCTTGTACATAAAATACATCTATTTGGGTCATACATATAATCTTTATGGGAAGCATCTATATCAAAGTTTTTATGAATATATGGGACAACACTATGTTCTAAATTAAGTTCAACAGATAAGTCTTGCAATTCACAATGTCCATTTGAGACACATACACTACAAGTGTGTGTTCGCTCTGCAAATATCATAGAGAGTATCATCTTTCTATGTTTTTCAATTCTTGGAGAAGTTGTAATAACTTCCATACCCTCTTTTATCTTTGCAGTACAAGCTGGTATTAGTTTAGAACTCCCTTTTACTTCAATTAGACACATTCTACAAGCACCAACACAACTTAACCCTTCTAGATAACATAAAGTTGGTATCTTAATATTGTGTTCGTTTGCTATTTCAAGGATTGTACTATTTGATCTTCCTGTAACATCTATATCATCTATTTTAAAGGTTTTTACTCTAGCTTTTTCTCTAATCATTTTTAATCCCTTCTAAATACTCTTTTTCAAAATATTTAATTGTGCTTAACACTGGATTTGGTGCAGTTTGTCCAAGACCACATAAAGAAGCATCTTGTACAACTACACACATCTCTTTTAAAAGGTCAAAATCACTTTGTTTTGCCTCTTTTTTAATAAACTTATCAAGAAGTTCAGTAAGCTCTGTTGTACCTACTCGACAAGGAACACATTTACCACATGACTCACTTTTACTAAAGTCCATAAAAAACCGTGCAACCTCAACCATATTTGAACTCTCATCCATAACTATAAGTCCACCACTTCCCATGATAGACCCTACAGCTTTAAGTGAATCATAATCTACAGGAATATCAAGCATATTTTCAGGGATACAACCACCGCTAGGTCCCCCTGTTTGAATAGCTTTTAGTTTTCCACCGTTTGGAACTCCACCACCTATTTTTTCGATTAAGTCTCGTAAACTTATCCCCATAGGAACCTCAACAAGTCCAGTGTTTTGGATATGACCTGTAAGGGCAAATACTTTTGTACCACTAGATTTTTCAGTTCCTATTGCTTTATACCACGCTCCACCATTTCTAATAATAGGTGCAATGTTTGCAAAAGTTTCCACATTGTTTAAAATAGTAGGCTCACCCCAAAGTCCATAATCACTCAAATGTGGCGGTTTTTGTCTAGGATTTCCCCTATTTCCCTCAATAGAAGCTACTAATGCTGTTGCTTCTCCACAAACAAAAGCACCACCACCTAGTCGTATTTCTATATCAAAATCAAAATTACTATTTGCAATTCTATTTCCTAAGATACCTTTTTTTCTAGCTTGAGTTATCGCTTTATTTAATTTTTCAACAGCAATTGGGTATTCTGCTCGAACATATATAAAACCTTTACTTGCACCACAGGCAAATCCTGCTATTGCCATACCTTCAAGTATCTTATGTGGGTCTGCTTCCATTACAGCTCTATCCATAAAAGCCCCGGGGTCTCCCTCATCACCATTACATACAATATACTTTTGGTCACTCTCAACTTTTAAAACAGTTTCCCATTTTAGTCCAGTAGGATAGCCACCACCACCTCTACCTCGTAGTCCTGAAGTTTTTACCTCTTCTATAACTTCATTTGAACTCATCTCTTCTAAAGCTGTAAATAATGCTCTATATCCATCATGAGCAATATAGTCATCTATATCATTTGGATCAACTATACCTGCATTTTCTAATACTATTTTCTTTTGTTGTGTAAAAAATGGTGTATTTGTATCAAGAAGCTTATCCTTTAACTCTATATCATTTTCAATTAGTGCTAATAATCTCTCTTCATCAGTAGTCTCAATTCCACCGTATATAACCTCTTTCTCATTTGCTTTATCATATGAAGAGACCATAATGGCAGCAGAACACAAACCATTACACCCTACACCTTTTACTTTACACTTACCTTGTAGCTCTTTCTCTTTTACTTTTTTAGCTAAAGATTTTTGCATCTCTTGTGAACCCAGCGCTGCACAACTACTCCCTATACATACTCGTAACTCATCTTTACAACTTTGTTCTGTACACTTCTTCTTACTAGCTATCTCTTCTAAGTCTTCTATTGATTGAATCATTTGATGAGCTCCTCTATAGTTTTTTCTGCTTCTTCTAGGGTGAGTTTCCCTACAGATTTATTATCATATATAGCAACTGGTGCTAGTGAACATGAACCTACACAACGAGCAGTTAAAACAGAGATGAGTGCATCTTTTGTAGTCTCTCCAGCTTGTATACCAAATCTACTTTCTAGACTTTCTAAAATAGCAGTAGCTCCTTTTATATAACAAGCCGTTCCCATACATACTACTGCTGTATGTTTCCCTTTTGGTTTAAGTCTAAAAAAATGATAAAATGTAGCTACTCCATATACTTTTGAAAAAGGGAGTTTCAATCTTCTTGCTATAAACTTCAAAGTTTCATTTTCTAAGTATCCAAAAGTTTCTTGTGCTGTATGAAGTGTTTCTATTAAAGCACTTCTATCATACCCCAACTTTTTCATTGTTTTTTCAACCATCTTGTATCTATCATCTGTTTGTACAGTCATCCATTCTCCCTTTCCTTATCAAATAAAACCTCATATAAATAAAGCTTCCCTTTTAGTTCTTGTATATTGTCAAGTTTTAATCCATCAGCTATCCATTGTTTAATATCTTCTGGAAAACTTTTTTTTAATGGCTCTATAAGTGTATCTACTTGAACTTGCTCTAATTTTCCATGCTCTTGCAATAATTTTATATGAGATATAATTGTAGCACTTTGTAGTTCCCTTTTGGTTACAATATCTTTTATTGAATTGTTTTCTTCAATAAGTGCAAGAGTATCTAAATATGTTTTAGAAAGCTTTTTCTTTTGACTTGGTTTGCACTCTATACAAAGGTTTAAAAACTTCTCTCCATATTTTTCATACTTTACTTCCCCTACCCCATTTATAGAAAGAAAATCCTCTTTTGTTTGAGGGAGCTTATCACTTAACTCTACTAATACCTTATCACTAAATACAATATATGGAGCAACCTGCTCCTCTTTAGCAATTGCTGTTCTTAAACTTCTAAACTGTTCAAAAAATTGAGAATATTCTTTCGATAATGAAGTATCTTCCTTCATCTCTTCAACTATCCCTATTTTATCACTATCTATTAATACTTTCTCTTGCCCTTTTAAAACTTCCATCCCATAAGGGGTAATCTTAATAGCTCTATACTCACCAACTTCAATGGCTTCAATATCAAAAAGTCTATCAACTATAGCATTCCACTCATTTTTACTTTTGCTTTTTCCTATACCGTAAACACTTAACTCATTGTGATTAAACTGAAATACTTTTTGATTATTTGAACCTCGTAATATATCTATAATATGATTTTGTCCAAAACTTTGATTTGACCTATAAACAGCTGATAAAAATTTTTGCGCCTCTACACTTATATCTAATTGTTCAACTTTCTCTTTAGTACAGTTATCACACATTGTTTTACATGGCTCTATTGCATCATCAAAATATTTTGCAATAATTTGATGACGACAGCCAGTTGAAGCACTAAACTGATAGATTTTTTGTAATTTATCTTCTAATACAGTTCTATACTCACCACTAATACTATCATCTATTTGTGCTAACTTACTTATTTGGTCTGCTTTTGTATAAAGTAATAGTGTATGAGAATCAAGTCCATCTCTTCCAGCTCGTCCTATCTCTTGATAAAAGTTCTCCATAGTTTTTGGCATAGAGGTATGTACTACAAAGCGAATATTACTTTTATCTATCCCCATACCAAAAGCAATTGTTGCTACAACTATATTTAACTCATCATTGATAAACTGCTTATATACATCATCTCTTATTTGTGAACTAAGCCCTGCATGGTATGCTTTTGCACTGAAACCTTTTTCTTCTAGGAACAGTGCTATTTGCTCTGTCTCTTTTCGTGAATATGTATAGACTATCCCTGTATATTGTTTTTTATTTTTTAGGAACTCTAAAAGTTGTGCTTTTCCATTTCCTACCCTGTTTTTTACTTCGATAAAAAGATTTGTTCTATTTGTTTCTCCTCTTAAGACAACAGGATTATTAAGTGCCAAATTTGAGAGAATATCTGATTGAACTTTTGAAGTTGCTGTTGCTGTAAATGTAGCTATTGGAATATGTGGGAAATTATCTTTTAATAATCGTAATTTTCTATAATCAGATCTAAACTCATGTCCCCATTCACTCACACAATGTGCTTCATCTATCACAAAAAAAGATATTTTAATTGATTGTAAAAATTCTATAAATCCAAATGCTGAAAACCTCTCTGGAGCTATATATAAAAATTTAATCTTTCCATTTTGAATTTGTGTAAAAGTATCATTGATTTGCTCCCCAGATAAAGAGGAGTTTATCATAACTGCCTCCATACCATTTGCCTTAAGTGCTGTTACTTGATCTTGCATCAATGCAATTAGTGGAGAGATAACCACACAAATACCTTCCATCAGTAAAGCAGGAAGTTGATAACATAATGACTTACCAGCACCAGTAGGGATAATAGTTAGTAAATCTTTATGGTTTAATAAACTATCTACAGCTTCTTCTTGAAAAGGTCTAAAGCTTTTATGTCCAAATACTTCTGAGAGTATTTTTTGTTTTTCATTCAAATTATATACCTTTTTTCTCATTAACTAGATTGTACACAAAAGGAACTTATTTTCTAAAACTATTCAGATGGAAGTGTTATTGTAATCTCTACTCCATTATAGTTTTTATCTTCATAATCAAAACAAATATTTTTTGCCTCAATAGTACCATTCATCCCCTCAACTATAAGACTATAAGTCATATGAAGACCAAGTCCTGTACCTTGAGATTGATGTTTAGTGGTGAAATATGGTTCAAATATTTTTGGCATTATATCTTCTTGTATCCCACCACCATTATCTTTAATTTTTATTAGCACTCTATCATTTTCTATATTTGTAGATATAAACAAATATCGTTCAGAACTATTTTCTATCTCTACTAAAACATCTTTAGCATTATTGAAAATATTGATAAAACACTGGGTAAGTTCATTTTCATATCCATTAATCTCTATAGATTCATCTAAATCCAAAACTATATTTATATTATATTTATGAATTGAACCCTCTACAAGATGGATAAAACTATTAATATCTTTTTTGAGATTAAAAACTTTTTTCTCTCTATCCCCTTTAATATAGTTTCTAAAATCATCTATTGTTGTAGAGAGATACTGTGCATTTTTATTAATCACATCACAAGTATCATTAAAAATATCATCAGTTAATAAATCATACTCTTTTTGCATCTTCATACCTGTTACACCTGTAGATATTACAGAAAGTGGTTGTCTCCATTGATGTGCTATATTTCCTATCATTTCTCCCATAGAGGCCATTTTTTCAGACTGGAATAGTTTGCTCTCCATAGCTTTACTTTTTTCAACTTCAAAAACTATTTTTTGTTCTAAATTTTCATTTAAATCTTTTAGGTTTTTACTAACTTTTTGTAGATCTTTCGTTTTTATAGAGACCTCTTCCTCTAGCTCTTTTTTATAATTTAAATTTCTATAGATAAAGTAAAATAGTGTTGCCAAACCTACAAATAATACTATATTTATAATAGAATAACTTCTATATATATCATAAATATATGGATCTTTATCATAAGATACCAAATAAGCTACAGCTTTCTCTTCTCGTACATTATCAATTGGTAAAAAAGTAACTACATTTACATTATTTGTATATTGTTTATATACAGCAAAGGGTTGTTTTAACTCTATTTTTTTATTTATTTCATCTTTTAAAGGAAATATTATTCTCTTTTTACTATTCAATAATCTTTCTTTGTTATGAAATTTATTTAATGTAAACATATAATCTTTATGTTCAATACTTTGAATATACCTGTTCATAAGATTACTACTTTCCCAAACTTTTTTATGAAATATCTTTTTATCTACTAAAAAATGGGAATGGATATTATTTATATCTTGTAATTTTTCCTGAATAGATTCAGATGATAAAGAGATATCTATAGCACCCATATGTTGATTGTTATGGATAAAAGGAAAAGTATATCGAAAAGCATGAGTAGAACGCCCTTGTTCAAACCCAAAAATACTTTTTTTCATCTCATTAGCATATTTAAAAGTATATCTTATCTCTGTTAAATCATCTCCAAACTTATTTGGTTTATGCATTCTTAAAAATGAGATGTTATTTGAAAATACTATATGTATTTGATTAATCCCTTTTAATTGAAGTCTTTTGTACAAAGGAGATAAAAAGTCATAAAGTTCTTTTCTTAAAATAGCTCGCTCTTCATTGGTAGCTCTTTGTGCTTTTTCTAAAATATTAATAACATATTTATCTTCTAAAAAAGTACTTTGTATATTCTTTGCATCTGTAATAAAATAGTCTTTTGTGATTTTGTAATGAGTTTTTAATAGATTGATATGAGTTTTTAATATCAAATCAAGTCTTGTATTTTTATTTTGAGAAGTTACTAATAAAACTATACCATAAGAGAAAATAAAAAGTGTTAAAATAATGACTTTTAATCTCAATAGAACCCTTTACTTTGAATAGTGAAGGGGATTCTATCATAATTATAATTAATTATTTCCCTAGAGCATTTTTTATTTTTTTATCTGTATTATACTGACTTAAAGAATAAACAGACCAAATTGCTGCTGGCAACCAACCTATAAGTGATAGTTGTAAAATTAAACATACAATACCTGAAATAGGTTTACCGATAGTAAAAAAGTTTAACCAAGGTAGCAAAATAGCCAAAACCAATCTTAACATAAAATCTCCTTTTTTAAAATTCTACTTCATCTATCCTTTGAATAAGTTAATTTAAAATAAATTATTTATATTTTTTTGGATAAATATAATCACTTAAATTACTATTGAGATTTGATACTTCACTCCAAGAGTTACAATCAAAATTTATAATCAATATACCTGTCGTTGCAATATTTTTTATAAATCCGCATAAATCTTCTGCTAACATATTTAAACCAGGATTATGCCCAAAAAGAAATACTGAATTATTTTTATTATCGAGATTCTTCACTATCTTTTTTAAATTTGTCATATTTGATTCATAAATTTTATCGTCATATACAATATCTTTTTCATAACCCAATTGTGGAGCTATAATGTTTATTGTGCATTTTGTTCTTTTTGAAGGGCTTGAGATAATTAAGTCTGGGAAAATGTTTAACTCTACTAACTTATTTGCCATTAGTAATGCATCATCTCTACCTCTTTGACTTAAAGGTCTATCAAAGTCATCTAAAGCAATATCTTTCCAGCTAGATTTTGCATGCCTTATAATATATAGTGTTTTCATAAAATCCTCTTTATATTTTTAGATTTTCTAAACTTGTAATGGGAAAATATTTTATATTACAAGTTTATATTAAATAAACTTTAAATAAGTTTTGATAATGTTTTACATCTTACATAAGGATAGATAAATGATAAAACATCTA
>Ga0209345_10006330_pt1 | contig 10747 bp, 5 predicted proteins | sample Cruoilmetagenom7_FD_187294 | JGI IMG/M metagenome (GOLD analysis project Ga0209345, IMG submission 187294) | Oil polluted marine microbial communities from Coal Oil Point, Santa Barbara, California, USA - Sample 7 (SPAdes) (version 2) | ecosystem: Environmental > Aquatic > Marine > Oil seeps ...
TGCCGGTTGAGCAGCCATTGCCATCGGTGAAGCCACAGCCGGTGCGGATGTCCATGCCATCCTCAACGGTTTCGCGGTGCGCGGTTGGCACCACAAAGCGGTCTTCATAATTGGCGATCGCCATGATTTTGTACATGTCCTCGATGAGGTTCACATCCAAGCCTACGCGCTCGGCGATCTCCGCATCAATCACACCTTCAACGGTTTTGCTCCGCATATAGGCGCGCATGGCCAGCATACGCTCCAGAGCCGTTACAATCGGCTTTTCGTCACCGGCTGTCAGCATGTTGGCGAGGTAGCGCACCGGAATACGCAGGGATTTTACATCCGGCATATCGCGGTCAATTCCGATCGCGCCAGCTTCGGCAGCGTTCTGAATGGGGCTAAGTGGTGGAATATACCAAACCATCGGCAAGGTGCGATACTCTGGGTGCAGTGGGAACGCGATTTTCCAATCAATCGCCATTTTGTAAACCGGCGAGTTCTTGGCGCTTTCGATCCAATCTGCGGGTACGCCATCAGCCAAGGCCTGAGCCGCCACAGCGGGGTCATTCGGGTCAAGGAACATTTCGAGTTGGGCCTCATAGAGGTCTTTCTCGTTGGCGGTATTCGCCATTTCCTCGATACGGTCAGCGTCATAAAGGATAACGCCGAGGTAACGGATACGCCCTACGCAGGTTTCAGAGCAAACCGTTGGCATGCCGCTTTCAATGCGCGGGTAGCAGAAGGTGCACTTCTCTGATTTGCCGCTTTCCCAGTTGTAATAAACCTTCTTGTAGGGGCAGCCAGATACACACATCCGCCAGCCGCGACACTTCTCTTGGTCGATCAACACAATGCCGTCTTCTTCGCGCTTATAGATCGCGCCAGAAGGGCAAGATGCGCCACAAGTCGGGTTAAGGCAGTGCTCACACAGGCGGGGGAGATACATCATAAATGTATTCTCATACTCGCCGTAGATCTCCTTTTGGATACCCTCGAAGTTATAATCCTTGGAGCGTTTTTCAAACTCTCCACCAAGGATTTCTTCCCAGTTCGGGCCGCCAACGATCTTTTCAATACGCTCGCCTGAGATCACCGAACGCGGGCGCGCGGTGGGGAAGGCGGGCATATCGGGCGCCGACTTTAGGTGATCGTAATCAAAGGTATACGGCTCGTAATAGTCGTCGATCTCCGGCAGATCAGGATTGCCGAAGATATTCGCCAAAATCCGCCATTTGCCGCCTTGCTTAGGCTGGAGCGTGCCCTTCTTGGTGCGCTCCCAGCCGCCATTCCACTTGGCCTGGTTCTCCCAATCTTTCGGGTAGCCAATGCCGGGCTTGGTTTCTACGTTGTTAAACCATGCATATTCAACGCCCTCGCGCGAGGTCCAGACGTTTTTGCAGGTTACGGAGCAAGTGTGACACCCGATACATTTATCTAGGTTCAGCACCATGCCTATTTGAGCGCGGATTTTCATTCTGCTGCCTCCGTTTTATTTACCGGTGTGTCGAGCCAGTCGACCTTGTTCATTTTGCGCACAACCACAAACTCGTCGCGGTTGGAACCAACCGTGCCGTAGTAGTTGAACCCGTAAGATTGCTGAGCATAGCCGCCGATCATATGGGTAGGCTTAACCGTGGCGCGCGTAACCGAATTGTGGATACCCCCGCGAATGCCGGTTTTTTGCGATCCCGGTGTATTCACGATCTTTTCTTGCGCGTGATACATATAGATCGTGCCTTGCTTCATCCGTTGGGAAACAACAACCCGCGCCACCAATGCGCCATTGGCGTTATAGGCTTCAACCCAGTCGTTATCTTCCAAGCCAGCGGTTTTCGCATCGATTTCCGAAACCCAAACCACAGGGCCACCGCGGTTCAGCGTCAGCATGTGGAGGTTGTCAGAATAGGTCGAGTGAATGCCCCATTTCTGGTGCGGGGTGATGAAGTTCAGCACAACATGCGGCTGGCCTTCCTCGGTGTTGAAATCCCCTTCCGTGGTTTTCAGGTCCACCGGAGGGCGGTAGCTACAGAAGCCCTCACCAAAGGCCAGCATCCATGCGTGGTCTTGGTAAAGCTGCTGGCGGCCCGTCAGGGTGCGCCACGGGATCAGCTCATGCACGTTGGTATAGCCCGCGTTATAGCTCACATGCTCGCTTTCAATGCCTGACCACGTAGGTGAGGAAATGATTTTGCGCGGCTGTGCGGCGATATCATGGAAGCGGATCTTCTCGTCCTCTTTAGGGAGGGCAAGGTGCGCGTGCTCACGACCAGTGGCTTTTTCAAGCTCCTGCCATGCTTTCACCGCCACTTCACCGTTGGTTTCAGGCGCCAGCATCAAGATCATTTCACAGGCATCAATGGCCGTGTCGAGCTTGGCCATGCCTTTGGCAACGTTATCTTCCAGCACAACGCCATTGAGGTCACGCAAGTGCTGCACCTCGATATCGGTGTTCCAGTTAATCCCTTTGCCGCCATTGCCGAGCTTGTCCAAGAGTGGACCAACCGAAGTGAACTTCGCATAAATCTGCGAATAGTCCCGCTCAACCGCAATATAATTTGGTGCGGTTTTACCGGGGATCAGCTCACATTCGCCTTTCTTCCAGTCTTTCACTTGGTCTTGTGCGATCTCCATCGGTGTATCGTGCAAGAGCGGAAGCTGAACCACATCGGTTTCCACGCCCAGAATTTCAGGCGCGATTTCGGAAACCTTCTTGGCGAGGCCTTTGAATATATCCCAGTCACTCCGGCTTTCGTAAGCAGGGTCTACGGCTGCTTGCAGCGGGTGGATGAAGGGGTGCATGTCGCTGGTGTTCATGTCATCCTTTTCATACCAGCTGGCGGTTGGCAGCACGATGTCGGAGTAAACAGCGGTGGTCGACATCCGGAAATCAATCGTGACCAACAGGTCAAGCTTGCCCTCAGGCGCCTCCTCATGCCATTTCGCCTCTTTTGGCATCCGGCCACCTTCTTCACCCAAGTGCTTGCCCATCACACCGTTGTCGGTGCCAAGCAGGTGCTTGATGAAGTATTCATGGCCTTTGCCGGAAGAGCCGAGCAGGTTGGAGCGCCACACAAACAGGTTGCGCGGCCAGTTGGCCTCTGCATCCGGGTCTTCGCAAGACATTTCCAGATCGCCAGCCACCAGTTGCTCAGCCACATATTCAGCGGCAGATTTACCGGCGGCTTTGGCAGCTTTACCCACCTCAAGCGGGTTGGTTTTGAGCTGAGGCGCCGATGGCAACCAGCCCATACGCTCGGCGCGGATGTTATAGTCGATTAAGCTCGCATCCCAGTCGCCCTCAGGCGCGGTGGGCGAGAGGATCTCGTTTACATCAAGCTGCTCATACCGCCATTGGTCGGTATGGGCATACCACGCCGAAGTGGAGTTCATGTGCCGTGGCGGGCGTGACCAATCGAGCGCGAAGGCTAGCGGCTGCCAGCCGGTTTGTGGGCGGAGTTTTTCTTGGCCCACATAGTGGCTCCAGCCACCGCCTGATTGGCCAACACAGCCACACATCACCAGCATGTTGATGATGCCGCGATAGTTCATATCCATGTGGTACCAGTGGTTCAAACCAGCCCCGAGGATAACCATTGATTTGCCTTTGGTCTTCTCGGCATTGGTCGCAAACTCACGCGCCACCACTTCGATTTTATCAGCTGGCACACCAGTGATCTTTTCAGCCCAAGCTGGGGTGTAGGGGATGTCCTTACTATAGTCATCCGCAACCCACTCGCCGCCGAGGCCGCGATCTAGGCCATAGTTGGCGCAGAACAGGTCAAACACGGTAGCAACAAGGATTTCCTTTTTGCCGGATTTAATGCGCTTGACCGGCACGTTTTTGGTCATCACATCGGGGTGCTCACATTTCACAAAATTATCGGTGGCTTGGCCGCCGAAATAAGGGAAATCAACGCCCAGCACATCGTCGCGATCTTCTTCCGCGATGAAGGTCATAGTGAGCTCGGTGTCAGCGCCTTTGGCGCGTTCCTCAAGGTTCCACTCGCCATCTTCGCCCCAGCGGTAACCCATAGTGCCATTCGGCGAGCAAAGCGCATTGGCTTTGCCATCCCATGCCACGGTTTTCCACTCTGGGTTATTCTTTTGGCCAAGCTTGCCCGCCAAATCATCAGCCCGCAGCAAACGCCCGGGAATGAGCTTGCCGTCTTTTTCGTCCAAACGCACGAGCATCGGGAAGTCGGAATACTTGCGGGTGTAATCTTCAAAATAGGCCGCTTGGCGGTCGAGGTGGAACTCGCGCAAAATCACGTGGCCCATGGCCATGGAGAGCGCTGAGTCTGTACCCGCTTTTGGGGCCAGCCAGATATCGCCAAATTTGGCGGCTTCTGAATAGTCAGGGCTGATCACAGCCGATTTAGTGCCTTTGTAGCGCACTTCGGTATAGAAGTGAGCATCGGGTGTACGGGTTTGTGGCACATTGGAGCCCCAAAGCAGCAGGTAGCCCGCGTTATACCAGTCAGCCGATTCCGGCACGTCGGTTTGCTCACCCCATGTCATGGGGGAGGCTGGGGGCAGGTCACAATACCAATCGTAAAAACTCATGCATGTGCCGCCCATCAAGCTCAGGTAGCGAGAACCGGCTGCATAAGAGACCATCGACATCGCAGGGATCGGCGAGAAGCCGAAAATGCGGTCGGGGCCGTATTCTTTGGCGGTGTAGGCGTTGGCCGCGGCGATGATTTCATTCGCTTCGTCCCATGTGGCGCGCACAAAGCCGCCTTTGCCACGGGTTTTGGTATAGGCGTCGCGGGCCACTTTATCTTCTTGCAGGGCCTTCCAAGCGGCGGTGGCGCTCATATTGGCGCGCAGCTTGCGATAGGCTTTCAGCATCGCACCACGGATCAGCGGGTTCTTCACGCGGTTAGCGGAATAGAGATACCAGCTATAGCTCGCGCCACGTTGGCAGCCGCGTGGCTCGTGGTTGGGCATATCGGGGCGGGTGCGGGGGTAGTCTGTCTGCTGGGTTTCCCAGGTGACAATACCGGATTTAACGTAAATCTTCCAAGAGCAGGAGCCAGTACAGTTTACACCGTGGGTCGAACGCACAACTTTGTCGTGGCGCCAGCGGTTACGGTAGACGTCTTCCCAATCGCGGTTTTCGCGGGTGGTCTCGCCGTGGCCGTTGGAAAAGGTATCCAGCCGTTTTTGCTGGAAGAAATTCAAGCGATCGAGCAGGTGGCTCATGGTTTCACTCCTCAGGTTTCTTTTAGGGGGGAGGCTCCGGCCCGAAGGCCGGAGCGATAATTATTTATGGATTTTTCACATAGGCGTTGGGCCGCATGTAGAACCACCAGTTGATGGCGATACACACTGTGTAGAACACCGCGAAGCCATAGAGCGCATACTGGGGCGTTCCCGCGCCCATCTGCTCACCAAACACTTTGGGGATGATGAAGGCGCCATAAGCGGCCACAGCCGATGTCCAACCCAATACAGGGCCAGTTTGCTCGGCGTTAAACACCATACCGATTGTGCGGAAGGTTGAACCATTACCAAGGCCGGTTGCGGCAAACAGGATCAGGAACAAGGCCATGAACGGAATGAAGTACTCTTCCGGTGTGGCAGAGGCGTAAGCTTGCTGAATGAAGTACGCAACACCCAGAGCTGAAGCAACCATGACGATCGAGATCCACTGTGTAACGCGCGCGCCACCTAGCTTATCGGCCATCATACCGCCAATTGGGCGGATCAAGGCGCCGATGAATGGCCCCATCCATGCAAACATCAGGGCCGATGGGCCGTTGGGGTTTGCCACATCGTGGGTCAACACGCCGTCAACCATCAGGTGCTGATAGCCAAACACAACTTTAATTGTGAGCGGAAGCGCTGCGGAGTAGCCGATGAACGAACCAAAGGTCATTACATAGATGATGGTCATGGCCCATGTGTGCTTGTTTTTGAAGATCTGGTACTGGCGGGTCAAATTCTGACCAACAGAGCCGGGGATCATTTTCAAAAGCACAACGGTGAGGATGATAACGATCGGAAGCACGATCCACTTGGAAACACCAAAGCCGGAACCATGTGCCGCTTCAGGCAGCATCAGCCAAAGGCCGAAAGTCGCCGTCACAAGACCAATGATCAACATGCCCGTCATGATACCAAAAGCACCAATAGGGTTTGGAATGTCAGGTGAAACATGCGGGTCACGAATGTTGTTCATGCCAAACCAGCCAAGAACAGCCAGTGGGATCAGCAGAACGAGCCATACAAAGCCGCCGTTATGAATGAAGGTCTCGGTGCCTTCAGGAATTTTCCCGATCAGCGTACCAGAGGTTTGCTCCAAAATCATCGGCGCACCACCAAAGATGCCAACGGTCATCACAAGGGGAATAACGATCTGCATGGTGGTTACACCAAAGTTGCCCAGACCGGCATTCATACCAAGCGCATAGCCGATTTGCTTTTTCGGGTAGAAGAAGCTGATGTTAGACATCGAAGAGGCGAAGTTACCGCCACCGATACCTGAAAGCAGCGCCAGCATCTGGAACGTACCCAAAGAGGTATCAGGGTTTTGCAGCGCAATACCCGCCCAGATCGCAGGGATCATCAGCAAAGCGGTGGTGAAGAAGATGGTATTTCGCCCACCCGCGATGCGGATAAAGAAGGTGGATGGAATGCGGAGCGTCGCGCCACTAATCCCGGCAATCGCGCCCAGTGTAAACAGGTCTGACTTCGCGAAGTCAAAACCAAGGTTCAGCATTTGAACGGTGATAATGCCCCAGTAAAGCCAAACAGCAAAGCCGCTGAGCAGGGAGGGGATGGATATCCACAAGTTACGGGTGGCGATGGACTTACCGGTTGAAGCCCAAAAGGCCTCGTCATCCGGTTTCCAGTTTCTTAGATCTTGTCCCAATTTAAGTCTCCTCGTTTGGTTCAGTTTGGGCAGGGCGCCGCGCGCCCTGCCGGTGTTTTGGTTAAACTTTTTCTTCGTGGGTCGCGTTGTATTCAGCGATGATATCGGCTGAGTGCTTCAAGGCTTCATTCGCGCGGTCGGCTTTGAGTTGCAGCTCGTTTAAGCTGGCCTTCTCAAATAGCGCCTTTTCTTGCGCTTCTTGCTCAGGTGAGAACCGCAGCAGGAAGGTCAGGAAGGAAGCAATGGCCACCACCACACCGATGGTGAAGAACACGTCGTTCCACTCCATGCTGCCCTTAAACAAGAAGCCCGCAGCCACCGCACCAGCGTTACCGCCCGCGCCAACCACACCGGCAACTGCGCCGAGTGCTTTTTTGTTGATGAACGGCACCACCGAGTAGGTTGCGCCTTCGGCCATTTGGGTAAACAGCGAGAAGACGATCAGCATCGGGATGGCGAGAAACAGCACGCTCATCTGGCTAAAGATCATCAGGGCAATGCCCTCGCCCAGCAGCACAATGAAGAGCCAGAATGAGCGGCCACGCAGGCCCCAGAGCTGCCCGAAGTTATCACCGAATATCCCACCCAGTGTCCGGGCAAAAATGTTCATCAAGCCAAAAGAGGCGGCGATAGCACCCGCGGCCACAAGGCCCACGTCGAAATAGTCATAAAAGTAAAGCGCGGCGGTGTTGTTGACCGTAAGCTCGATGCCAAAACACGCACCGTAGATCAGGAACAGCACCCAAACACGGTAGTCCTTGAGGGCTTTGAAATACTCGCCGGTCACTTTCTTTTTAGGGGGCAGTTTGCCTTGGGCACGCAGCTCCTTAAAGCTGCCATCCGGGGCGTCTTGCGTCATGAAGTAATACGCGACGCCCACAAGGAAGATCACGATACCCACCGCAATCATCGAGGCGCGCCACGCCATGGCCTTAATTTCTGCGGGAGCGGCGTCAATATCGGTGACTTCTACACCACTTACCGAGGCAAAGAGGATCACCAAGCCCGCAAAGATCAGCGGCATAACCAGCTGTGTAACGCCACCACCTAAGTTGCCCCAGCCAGCGCTGGTTGCGTTGGCAGTGCCCACCACGTTGGGCGCAAACATGATGGTGGTATGATATTGTGTAATCACGAATGACGCGCCGATGATGCCGATCAGCAGGCGGAAAAACAGGAAGCTCTCAAAGCTGTTCGCCAGCGCGATGCCCGCCACGGGGAAGGCCCCGACCATCAAGAGCGATGTATAGGCGAGCCTTGGCCCGATCCGGTCACACAACCAGCCGATAAAGAAGCGCGCAAACACTGTTACGGCAACGGAGGCGATAATGCTCCAACCGACTTGAGATTTGGTCAGGTCCAGCTCTTCGCGCACGACGATCATGAGCGGCGCAATGCCGAACCATGCAAAAAAGGCGGCGAAAAACGCAAACCATGTCATATGGAAGGTTCTGATTTGCACCTTGGTAACTTTGAAGAAGTTCCCCCAAAGACTTGTGGCTTTATTTTGTATTTCCATTTTTTTGTCCCCAATTAAAAAGCGCAGCTATTGCTTAAACTGTGTTCACGTCATGCGGAGGACTGTGGTTGGGAACTCGATAATCTTTATTGACTCAGGTCAATTTGTGAAAAAAATCCAACAAAATAAATGGGTTAACTACATATGTGGGGTGTGGAATAACTAATTTTGGTGAGCGGGCTACATATTGGTTGCCGCGAGCATTGACATTAGCACCTGTTTCGCTTGATAAAAGTCAAGCGACCATTTGGGGCCCAATTATGCGTGACAGTGACATTCCTGCGATTCGATCTCTGCCGCTTTTCCGCGAAATGGCGGATGAGAGCTTTGCTGACCTCGTGCGCGGGGCCTATGTGCAAAACTTCCCGCCCAATATGGAATTGATCGTCGAGGGCGACCCCTGTGACTTTTTACACATCGTGGTGGATGGCACGGTGGAGCTGTTTGCAAATTGGAGCGACCGCGAAACCGCAATGGCCATTCTGGGCGATGGCGCAACCTTTATTCTGGCAGCAGCCATCCGTGATGCCCCCAATCTGATGTCAGCCCGCACCTTGGAGCGCACACGCATTATCATGCTGCCCGCCGAAGACGTGCGCCGTGTTTTTGAGCAAGACCATGCCTTCGCCCGCGCCGTGGTGATGGAGCTGGCCTATTGTTATCGTGGGGTCATCAAGAGTGTAAAAGGGCTGAAGCTGCGCACCTCGATTGAGCGGCTGGCGAATTATCTGCTGAAGTGGCAGAAAAAGCTCGGCGGCAAAAGCCAGTTTACCCTGCCGGTTGAAAAACGGCGCTTGGCGTCGATCTTGGGCATGACCCCTGAAAACCTGTCCCGCTCTATTAAATCCTTGCGCCCTTACGGGGTTGAGATCACGGGGCAAGTGGTGGAAATCACCAAGCCGGATGATCTCAAAACCCTCGCAAAACCCACAGACCTGATCGACGACCCTCGCAGCTAATCAGAGTATCCGCATTTCGATTGCGGATGTCTGGCCGGGCTTGAGCAGCGGCTTTAGCGGCGCAAAAACCCGCCGCTCGGGGCGAGATTGCACAAAATCACTCCACAGCGTTTTGCCGCCCGCCATCGCTGATAGATACCCGCTGGCTGGCCGAGAAAGCCTAAGCTGCATGTGCGCCATCGCCCCCGGCGCATCTGATTTAACCAGCCGCTGCGGCACCACAAACCGAAGCGCGGGGTCGACCACGCGGAGCGAGATACCCTCGGGGCCGCCAATAGGGCTGGCGAGGTCCTGCACAATCCGGCCCGCGGTTTCCACCGCTTCGTGCCAGCACCAAGACGAGGTCTCAGCCGGGCGGAGCAGATTGCCTGTGCAAAAATAGCTCGGGTCGCTGGCGCGGCCATATTGGTCAATGCTCGGGCCGCCGGTGCCGGGGTCTACCGCAAGATGGCTCGCATGCAGCAGCGCGGCTTCGGGGCGGAAACGGCCCGAAATGATCACCCCGTCGGCCTCGATACGGTGCTGACCTGCGGCATCGCTATACTCAATCGCCTCAACTGTTTTGTCCCCAAGGATGCGAATATTGCGGGCATTAAACCGGATCGGCACGCCCCTGAGCGCCGGAAATGGCCGCATGAATTGCCGCACGGTCACGCGGTCATTTGCCTCCAACATCGCCTGCGGGCGCATGCCCATATGGCGGCAGGTCATAATAGCTGAAAACGAAACCAGCTCGGTGCCGATAATAACAGGGCGGCGGAAGGGGCGCTTTTGGTTAAGGTAAACCATGGATTGCAGCGCGCCAGTCGTCAGCACACCCATCGGCCGCTGCCCCCCAATAAAGCGCTGAGCGCGGCTGCTTTCGCGCACCCCTGTGCACAGCACAACGCGCTGGGCCTGAAGTTCATAGCTGCCCTCGGGCGTGGTCAGGCTGAGCCGCGCATTGGGGTGCAGCTGGGTCACTGTGGTATCGGTCCGAATATCCACCCCCGCCGCGCCCGCGTTTTTCACCAACCTGCTGGCATAATCCGGCCCCTTAAGCACGCGCTTAAGCTCACGCACCCCAAAGGGGTAGTGCCCGCAATGGCGCGGCACACCGCCCGCCTCGGGCTCGCGCTCCAGCACGGTTACCCCCTCAACACCAAGGCGCTTTAGCTCCGTGGCCAGCGCCAGCCCCGCCGTGCCACCACCTACAATCGCTATGTTGCAGCTCTGGCTATTCATCGGCTTCTCCAATGGCGGGGTCAAGGCGGCCTGCGGTCAGCGTGGCCAGAGGCCCCGTGCAATAAAACCCTTGGCAGCGCCCCATGCACACCCGCGTGCGCCGCTTTAACCCTTGTAAAGTGGTCGGCGGCATCGGGCCGTTGAGCGCCGCCAAAATCTCGCGTTTTGTCACCATCTCGCAAT
>Ga0209345_10006331_pt1 | contig 10745 bp, 16 predicted proteins | sample Cruoilmetagenom7_FD_187294 | JGI IMG/M metagenome (GOLD analysis project Ga0209345, IMG submission 187294) | Oil polluted marine microbial communities from Coal Oil Point, Santa Barbara, California, USA - Sample 7 (SPAdes) (version 2) | ecosystem: Environmental > Aquatic > Marine > Oil seeps ...
ACCCGCAAAGTCGTTCCCGGAGTCGCTCGAGGCCGCTCGAAGCCTCTCTTCTCGGGCTAATTGGTGGCCCGCAAAGTTGTTCTAGGAGTCGCTCGAGGCCGCTCGAAGCCTCTCTTTTCGGGCTAATTGGTGGCCCGCAAAGTTCCTCAGGGTCGCTCGAAGCCTCTCTTCTCGGGCTAATCTCCAACCCGCAAAGTTGTTCCAGGAGTTTCTTAAGGCCGCTCGAAGCCTCTCTTCTCGGGCTAATTGGTGGCCCGCAAAGTCGTTCCCGGAGTCGCTCGAGGTCGCTCGAAGCCTCTCTTCTCGGGCTAATCTCCAACCCGCAAAGTTGTTCCAGGAGTTTCTTAAGGCTGATTTATTGCTACAACAAGTCCCATGGCGCGTAATAATGATCGTTCTCAATCCACCCCATGACATCCCTTTTCCATTGCTCAAACGGCAAATTCGGTTTTGGATCTCCAAGAATATACCTCCTTTTTTGATTTAGCCATTGTATCGGCCTGCATGATTGATATATTGCGCACGCTTTAGCGTGTCCTGTTTTTACAGATGCGTCTATGTCGTCGGTCATCCAAAAGGGAATTTGGATTCTTTGGATGACCGCAAAGTAAACAAGATCAGAAACTACTCTTATAATATGCGGCCCGTGTTGCCAGTCTAGCTCTGTTTGTTCCTGCCGTAGTTCTCTGTCATCCCATGTTGGCAATAAATCCTTTTCAACGATTTGCCTGATCGCCGTGTTTAGATCGTCTGTGCTTTCCTCTACCTGATAATTCTCCCTTTCGTATGCCTTAACCATCTCTCCAGGGACTTGCTCCACGCACGAACCCGCTACGCATCCATCGTCGCTATTCGACTGCTTTAAGGCGTAATTGGTATATGAATTGGTTATATTTCCCATGCAACGATAAAACGGCTCACATGGGTAAATTTCCGCCGGTTCGTCCTCGAACGGAAAGCCGACAACATCCGGAACATTTAATCCCAAGTCCGAAATAGCCGCCAGCGTGCAAGGATCGCTTGGTATTGATGGCTGTATTGGAACATCTTGCAAAATGTCAGCGTATTCCGTCCACGGTGAAGCGTGGAGTGTTGGCGTTACCATGTCCAACGCCAACCGCGTGCCTATTATTATCCGGGTGTGATCTTCCTGCGCCAGTTCACCGCCTGCCGAATTTAGCAACGGCGAATTCAGAAGGATTCTTCCCGCCACTCTTGCGGGTAATGAAAAAGGATCATATGGCCACGCCTTCTCTGCGTATTCATACGCCTTAAAATGCGCGTCCACCACCACTCCCATCAATGGGCCTAAACACAAACCAACCCCGAAAAGCTGATCTGTGGTCTGCGCTATTTCCAGCGATTCGCCCAGGGTCGGAATTACATTTCCGAACTTTTTCAGGATGGGTAATTTCTTCGCCACCTTCCAGAAAGTTTCTCCGTGCTGTGCCGATTTAACCCGTGCCAACTGCTTAAACCTAGACTTTTTACTAAATGGATTGATCTTCTGCGCGTCCCAGCATTGCCGCTTTGTCAGCATTGGCGTTAAAGCGGTGCGGCCAAGCAATGAAAATAAATTAAACGCGTCTGCTGCTAAAAACGCCCAACCCACAAGAGGAATAAATCTTGATAACAGCCTTGGTGCTGCTTTAATTAAAATACGCCCGATAACTGCGGCTGTTATTATTCCGTCCTCTACATCGTCAATCCATGTCATGACGGAACCTAAACTTCGCGCCCATCCCGGTGCTGGACTTTTTCTTATTCTCCTGGCTACTTCTCTGCGTCGCTCAAGTTCTTCCATTCCTCGCGCCGTCAGATTGTCATAGTTCCGGTCTTTGTGTTCAAGCCGTAGTTCCGCCTGTTCCACCTCGTTGAATTGATGGCGTGGCCGAATGTGTACTATGTCATCCCATCCTGGAATGCTGATTTGTGTTTCAGCCATCTATGCCACCTTTACTTCTATGCCCTGATGATCTGCCACAAATAAAATATCTCCATCGATCTGTGTACACAAAATGACCGGAAGAATTTTCCCGGTCATTGGTTTGATCTCCCGCCAGACATCCCGGTAAACTATTATTTGCCCGATGGCCCTCAAAAACGCCCTGGACGTTACTTCAATTATTGTTATCAAATCTTCCTGGACGGCCACGGCATCAAGCCGCTTTGAATAGTTCATTTCCCACATTCTTTTCATCCCCGGCGTGCTCGCCTCCGTAGGCGGCTCCATCAGGGTAATTCTGACATCATATAGAAAGTAATCGTATTCTCTCCCGTGTTTCTCCCTCCACCTTTTCCACACTGGCAGGTCTTCAGCCAGCATATGCGGCGGCTTTATGTCGTCGCTCGGTTTATACTTTCGCCCAAGATTATGATAGCTCATCTTTTCCTTTCCCTGACCCGGCAAAATTATTGCACATGGTATTTCAAGGCACTTACTCCGGCAAAAACCTGACTATGATTTCTCTTACTTGAGGAAATCGCTGTGCAATAATCTTTTTCATTTCGATGTCTGATAATATTTCCCGCGCGATCCCGCTTGGATCGCTAAATTCTGTTGTCTCAATATCAACCTTGACACTTTCCCCCGCGTGGTCATATACAACGCGTCCATTAATTTCATATCTTGCTAGCTTCTTTCTCATTTCTCTCCTTTATGCTTTATAAGTAATATGCAACACAGGCCGCAAGGGAAGGTTCGTACTTTCCGCGAAATGGCAACCATTGCGGTTCACTTCTGTGGGTTCCGTGCCTAGATAGTCGTGTGTATATTCTCTCCCGCATAGCTTCGCGGTCGCGCCTATCACTGACTGTATATACGCGATTCCTCCTGCGTTAAATTCCCAACTGTTCGGCGTTTCGTCGGGTAACTCTGACTTTGTCCAGTTAACCGCAGCAAAGTAACTTCCGGAAAATGCGTTAAAGTCCTCTTGTGTAATTGGGCTTCCCTGTGTGCCCTGCTGTACACAGCAGGCACTTTCGGCGTATTGACTGCCTCCAATGTCAAACCTGCACGCGCTTATTATTGCATTACTCGGCACACTTGACAGATCGAAAAAGAAGAACGCCCGTGAAATTGTCCATTGCGGTATAACGGCATAATGACTTGACATTGACCCGCCTGTTTTTTCGTCGGTTTTATATGGCCCATAATTTGCCGCTGCTGCTTCGCGTGTGCTTGTCCAGTCTACCGCTCCCAAGTATGTCATATATCCGTCTGCCGTTTCATCCACTATGTCAACTTCATAGGTTTGTAACTTCTCGCCTTTCAGATTTGCCTGATTTGTCGGCGCGGCGTTTGGTCCCGGGCCCGGCAAAAGTCCACTTGGTGAACTAATTGGTGGCCAAAATACATTAGAGGGAAGCACGGGTTTCCAGGAGGGAGAGAAGGGAACTCCCGGTTCCTCCGTGCTTCCCGGGACAACAACCGTTTCCGGCGTAACAATCGCTCCAGGGGCAACAACCGTTTCCGGAAGCGGTACCGCTTCCGGCGTAACAATCGCTCCAGGGACAACAACCGTTTCCGGAAGCGGTACCGCTTCCGGAAGAATAACCGCCTCCGGAAGAATAACCGCCTCCGGAAGAATAACCGCCTCCGGAAGCGGTACCGCTTCCGGCGTAACAATCACTCCGGGCGTAAATTCTGTCGCTGGCGGAGTTTCCGCCTCTGGCGGAAATATAATCAACCCTATCAGACCTACAAGTAAATTAGTTTGATTTAGCTCTAATGACTTCGGCCAATTGAACCGATCATTTAATAAATTCAAAAGACTTTTCCATAAATCATTGGTCGCTTTTCCTGTTTCCGGCATGATTATTTCCCCAGGGCCTGTAAAAGTTTCCCGATGCTGAATGGCTGCAATATCCCTTCCGGAAGAATCCCGATATTCACCGAAATAACTTTCGCGTCAGAAGTGCCTACATTCCACGCTTTTAAGGTCAAGTTGTTTCGCGCTGCGTCCAACCCGAAGAACTCCCGGAACGATATTACCATATTATCACCCGTGATAGTTCCACCCCGATTTGATGGCCACAACTGATGGCCTCCCTGCCATATTTGAGCGTGTAAATCTTTATCGCTGTCGCTTGGGAAAATCAGGTCAACCTGATGTATAGTCCCCGCTGATAAATCTAGGTCAACCTCTTCATAATCGGTACTACTCCCATTTATTGGACATGATTTTTCGTACGAATAAAACATGATTTCCCCTTTTTATAATTATTTCACCCACAACTGACCGTCCGGATAAGTTCCCGCTACAATCCTGTTATTTTCCGAATCAAACGCCAGTCCAGCAATATACATTTGACTTGGACTTTCATCACTCAAGTCCTTCTTCAGCGTCCACGTGTCGCCACCGTCCGCTGAAACCCACAACTGACCGTCCGGATAAGTTCCCGCTACAATGCCGTTATTTTGTGTGTCAAAGGTGAAACACATAATATATGCTTGACTTGGACTTTCATCACTCAAGTCCTTCTTCAGCGTCCACGTGTCGCCACCGTCCGCTGAAACCCACAATTGACCACTTGGCCCTGTTCCCGCTACAATCCTGTTATTTTCCGAATCAAACACCAGGCCGAGAACATATGATTGACTTGGACTTTCATCACTCAAGTCCTTCTTCAGCGTCCACGTGTCGCCACCGTCCGCCGAAACCCACAACTGACCGTCCGGATAAGTTCCCGCTACAATCCTGTTATTTTCCGAATCAAACACCAGTCCCGGGACTTGCTCTTGACTCAATATTTCATCACTCAAGTCCTTCTTCAGCGTCCACGTGTCGCCACCGTCCGCTGAAACCCACAATTGACCATTTGGGATTGTTCCCGCCACAAGCACTTTATTTTCTGAATCAAACGTCAAGCTGTAAACATAGGTCTGACTTGGACTTTCATCACTCAAGTCCTTCTTCAGCGTCCATGTGTCGCCACCGTCCGCTGAAACCCACAACTGACCATTTGGTCCCGTGCCCGCCACAAGCACTTTATTTTCTGAATCAAACGTCAAGCTGTAAACATAGGTCTGACTTGGACTTTCATTACTCAAGTCCTTCTTCAGCGTCCATGTGTCGCCACCGTCCGTTGAAACCCACAACTGACCGTCCGGAATTGTGCCTGCCACAAGCACGCTATTTTCCGAATCAAACGCCAGGCTGCGCACGGTTGATTGACTCAATATTTCATCATTCAACGCCCTCATTAACATCCAGACCGGCGGCTTTATCGGTTTTTGCCGGTCTGCCAGCAATCCGCTTAAACCCACAACTGATATTTCGTCGCTTCCACCGTCCTGATGTGTGGCCTTGTGCGCTTTTGCCTCCGAAACCTTACTGTAATCCTCTGTTTCTGACATTGTTATTTCCTAATTCCCAACAATCTTGGTATTAATCCCGGCCTCTTTTTCTCTTCCAACACCGAATTTGCCGGGAACAAGAAAAGACCCACCGTTAAAGTGTGTTCGTAGCTTGTAGAATTATTCCAGGTTAGAATTTCAATTTCATACGGAGGTGTGTTTAATTGATAACCGATATTTATCGGAATCACGCAATCGTCTAGAGCGTAACTTCCGCCATCGTTTACTGGTAGGATTTGATGTAGGCCGCGTCTCAACTTACAATGCAGTAGTCCGGCACCGCCGGACGGAAAATAGATAAAGCCACCTCGGAGACGGCCCTTTGTCATTTTTATAATCGTTGATTTCGGGGCCGTCTCCGTATAAGTGGTGTCCGTATCAATTTTTATTATATAATCCATATCGACACGGTAAATGGTTTATTGTTAATAACTTCTTAATTGCTCCGACACAACTTCACAAGTACCGCTCGCGCCTGAGCCGCCCGTGACTGTCAACCGTAAACTACCGATCTTTGACACGTCAAACCAGTCGGCGATTTCCTTATTATTCCCGAAGGGTATAATCATCGCCCCGTGTGGATTCTGGCCGCTTACGATAAATTGACACCGCGCGTCACTTGTCCCTGTTGCGTTAAAGCTTCCGCCGTAACTTTGCGCGGTGAATACCGCCACATCTGCGGCATCAAGTCCCGCGTCTGCAATCGCGGTTTCATAAGTTGGTGTGCAAAAAACAGGCGTCGCGCTATCAAGGTCTTTTGTCATTACCAGTTCTGTGATGCGCGGATGTGCTTTCAGCAGTTTCAGCAGGTAGCTTGTGTTTTCGTTGTTGATAACCGTCCTCTTTCCGCCGTCCTCGCTCAACTTAATGTCGTGGAACTGTTCATATGGAGCTTTTCCCGCGGTTAAAGATTTAAGCATTAATCCCCTGTAGGGATAATCTGTGGCTAGATCAATATGCTCATTGGCACTCGCCACCAACGTGTAACTATATTGTTCTTTCGCCATCAACAGACCTGTTGGGCTTACTTCCTTTTCATCAAACACATCCGCGAACACCGCTAAAACTCCGGCGTCCGGAGCCGATCCCCCTGACGCACAGTTATGCGTGATCTTAAGTTGCGGATTATTGAACTTTCGCGGATCCAGGGCCAACAGCGGATCAAAGAGGTATCTACCAAAACTCAATTCGTAGGTGGCAATGCAGTATATATTATCTTGGTAGTTTAAAACATTGTGGGGCAACCACCCTTGGTTAAAATAACTTAGAGCTTGAGACTCAACGCCTGATAAAGAATAAAGCACGTCCGAGCCGTCAACTACCTCAAGCTTACTAACCATTTTAGCCGGGTGTGCTGTCGGGTCGTTACTTGAGTTCAACCCCTTAAAACAAACACTAATTCGGCTTATCGGATTTGCCAAATTAATATCGATCGTCTTTGTGCCGGCGGAATTGGCCGCTTCCTCTGCCAACAACGAAGCAATTCTGTAATTCATAAGTCTCTACCTTCCTTTCTATCCCTCAACCTTAGCCTTGTGTAAAGCACCGGCAATCGCTGCTACTCTTGCGATGTTGGCCGGGTCGCCCTTTGGCCCTCTGGGCGGGAGTTCTGTTTTCGCGATTACATCAGCATAGGGAGCAAATCCTTTTTCGTAATCATCGCCCGATAACATGACCCCTTCTGCAAATCTGGTAGGCCCTTTTTTCAGGGTCTTTTCCTTCCACTTACCAGTTCCAGCGTTTTTCACGCCTCGCCCGAAAAGTCCTTTGTTTGCCGCCTCCATCACACCCTTTTTGTATCGTCCTTCAGCCGCTGCTGTTTCCTCTTCCCAATCCTTCCTTGGATTTTCTACTCCGTGCTTGTAATCTTCGGAACGTCCAGGGGTAACTCTCTTCCATTTTTCCGCTATCGCCTTCGCTGATCTTATTGCTGGCATAGTAATGCCTCCTTTTCTGTTTTTTAGATTTCCACCTCATTGACATAGCGCATTCTCACCATATTAATCGCCCCCCCTTTTCCGTCCCGCATTTTCCCAACACTCCCGTTCAACCCGGTTATGTCGGCGTTGTTAAACGAGGTTTCAATTCTTCTTCCCGTTTTAGTAGTTCTTCGGGAAAGACCTTTTTAAGCACAACGGAAGAAGATTTATCCCCGTGCTTCATTTCCACTAATGTCCAGCCTAAACTTTCCGCCATCATTCTAAGGCGGTTAATCTCTAGCTCTCTTAATGGTGACATCTTTTCCTCCTCCGTTAAAGACTATTTTCCATATTGCGTCCGTTTTTCCTTCCAGCCTACTCATTCTCCCTTCAAGCCTTATCCACATCGCCACGACCGGCCCCGCTATCGCCAGAATTTCCAGATATTTCACGTAGCTTTTCCTCCCTTTCCTTTACGGTTTTCTCAAAGCAGACCGGACAAATCCATACATTATTCATTGCAATATAAAACAGCGTTTGAGCACACCCGATACACCTACCCTTTGATTTTGGCGGTAATTCGCAAGGCTTCCCCATATTAACCCTGTCTCCAATGCTTTCCACCAACTCCTTATTTTCTACGTATCCTTGCGCCCAACTTGCAACCACTTTTGCGGATGATCCGCACCGGATCGCCTCTTGTAGATAATTTTCCCTGATTTCGTCGTCTTCTATCTTTGCCAGTTCATTGCCGACGTATGGATTTATGTCCTTTAAGTGTATTGCAACTTGTAATTCTTCCGGAAAATCTAAGAGTCTTTCTCGTGTCCAACACCATTTAACCGTTTTTCCCCACATTTCCGCAGTTTGATCGTTTGTATATTTCAACTCCTGTTTCATACGCCTAATCAAAACCGCTTCTTCAATCGGTGATAAATCTTCCCTTAAGCCATTTTCGGCTATTTGCGTTTCCAGTTGGTTTTGGTTGTCTGCGTCCATTACGATGCATGGCAACTTTTCCCACTTTAAATGTTTGGCGGCGTTAAATCTCCGATCACCCGCCACTACCTCATAACCGCCATTCTCACGCTTTACAATAACCGGATATAAAAGACCAATCTTTTTCATTGATGCCGCTAAAGACTCAACTTTTTCGGCGTCCATTGTTATCCTGGATGCCACTTGCGGCCCCCTTATTTCTCCCATTGGTAATTCAATAATGTCTTGCATCTTTTCTTTTCTCCCCTCAATTTGTCCCTGGAACAATTATTAGGGGTTCTGCCGCCCCAAGTGTTTGCAGGCGGCGAGAACCGAGCGTTTCAGAGCGACGCAATTTCGTTTTTAACTCGTAAATAACTTGCGTAGCTCCGTTCTCTTTCAATTTCTGTCATTGTTGATAGCTTTACAGCGACTTTTTTAGTCCATGGGAATTGTTCCCATTTCTTATTCAGTCCCTTAATTTTATCCCACAAATCAATTCGCATTCTATACAGCCAGTTGAGTGCCTTTTTATTGAATCGATATAGCGTGGTGCTGTATCGCCTTGTCCCATTCTCAACAATTGGATTTCGTCGCGTCCGCTTTAAACCGAAGTCCCTTTCTAGTCTCTTAAGCCAGTATTCGAGCGTCCTTATACTCCGCTCAATTCCATGTCCTACCTTTAGTTGATGCTGCATATACTTTATTGACGGGTAACAATATGCTTGCCCGTGATATTCTGCCTTCTTCCCTAAGATCGCCAGTAAAGCAAGATGGTTTCCGTTTACTTTTGGCTCTCTGACTTGTGCCTTCTTTTCTTCTCCGCCTTTCTTATCGTTGACCTTTTTCGGCTCTCGCATTTTTATAGTCCTTTCGGTTGAAGAAGAGGGGCCCGGGGAGATAAATCTCCCCGTGCCGCCACAAAAAAAGGCGCCGCTATAAACCTAGCAACGCCTCCAACATAAATACACCAACATCGTCCCACGGATTGTTCGACTGCTTGGCTTGCTCCTTCAAGTCCGCCATTGCCGCCTTCAATCCTTTTCTCATTTCCGGCCTCATTGCTGACAAGGCCTGTAAAAGTAAAGCTATCCACTGCCTTTCCATAAAATCACCTCCCCCCCTCCAAAGAAAAAGACCCGGTATAATTTGGAATATATACCGGGCCTTTTTTCCATGTCAAGCTTTTTTCTTCCATTCCTTAATTTCCTGGTTAACCCTTTTGTGGCATTTGCCGCAAATTCCATGCGTTGGACTCCAATCACTCCTTGGTTCTTTTTCCCCTATTACTGCCCCACACCAACTACAAACGATTATCATTCTCTCCCCCTTTTTTAACTGTTTTATTCCTTTTTGCTTACACGTTGTAATTCTTCCATACTGCCCGATTTTATCACGGCAGGCCCCGCTTTATAATTTATTAATTCATGCTCTTGGCCGCGCGTGTCGTATATTCCTTTCTTACCGTCCCTATCTTCCCATATGCGCAACCCTGCCGGTAAAATATATTCTTTCCCGCCGTCGTCGCATCCCTCATAATAGAGAGTATTCTGCCCCCAAGGCTGTAACCTATAGCTCACGCCTTGTTCGTCTGCCATAAATCCTTTATTACATTCCACCTTATAAACTGTTATTCTTTCCATTTTCTCTCTCTCCTTTTTTAATCCCTGACCCGGCTTCGTGCCGCGTCCTCACTATATATAAAGCAATTCCCGTGCCAACTTTCCCAAAAGTAAAACACCTTACAATTCAACTAGTTACAATTTAACCATTTTTCATCGTTGCCTTTCTAGGCAAAAATTGTCATAAAAAGTGACATTCTACGGCATTATTTCGGCCTAGCTCGCTGTAATTGCTACATTTTCCCGTGACATTTCTGACGACATTTCACCTAAATCCTTTGGCATACACCTTGCTTTTCCCTTGTTAAAAACAAAAGCAGCCTCTTAATAGCTCAGTAATTTTGGCCGCTTCTTGCCTGACGTACACAGGGAAGGCCAAAATTGCCCCCTCCTTTGATTTTTTAGTATCATAGCTCTTTGATAGAGGTATTACAATTGGTGTGGACCTGCTGGCAGTTGAGCAGTCCACCACCTCAATTCTTTGTCGTGTTGGTATTATGATTGATGCGGTTCTGCTGTCGGTTTAGCAGACCGCTACCACACAGGACTATTAATCTTCTATGGTTGATATAATTGTCTGCAAGAAGTTGCAGATGGTATGGATAAAGACATAAACCGCCAAAAAAAACCCTGAAATTTTTTCTATTCGGGTCTTTTGGCGATTTATATATTATGGGATGTGATTTACAAAAGTAAACTTTATCAGCTGCGAGCTTCCGGAAGAATGTTTGAAAAACTTTCTTTCGAGAAGCTTTTTACAGGCGATGGTTCGGAGCTCCAAGGGCAGCATGAAAGTTGACGTGAGAGGCCGGGCGTTCCCTCCTTACAAATTCCCCTAATACTATAAAGGGGGGAACGCCCGGCCTC
>Ga0209345_10006332_pt1 | contig 10744 bp, 7 predicted proteins | sample Cruoilmetagenom7_FD_187294 | JGI IMG/M metagenome (GOLD analysis project Ga0209345, IMG submission 187294) | Oil polluted marine microbial communities from Coal Oil Point, Santa Barbara, California, USA - Sample 7 (SPAdes) (version 2) | ecosystem: Environmental > Aquatic > Marine > Oil seeps ...
CACTTAATTTTAACTTATGGGCTAATACTATTATCGCAGACACAATCCCCTTGTCTTGATCGTCGTGCACCAAGTCATTAATAAAACAGCGATCAATTTTAAGCGTATCGACAGGCAGCTGCTTTAAATACCCTAGCGAGGAATAACCTGTTCCAAAGTCATCAATTGCGATAAATACACCAAAACCCTTGAGGCAACGAACCAGGCTAAGCGCCACACCCAGATTTTCCATCAGCATACTTTCTGTGATTTCCAATTCAAGATTTTTCGCCGGTAAAGCCGAATCCATTAATGCCTTATGAACCACATAGGGCAGGCGCGGCTCAAGAAATTGCTTCGGTGATAAATTCACACAAATACGACTTTCCGGGTCAACCATATTTTTATCCAGAAGTCGTTTCATATCTTCACAGGCTTGATCTAAAACCCAGTCGCCGATTTCAATAATCTGGCCAGACTGTTCCGCTACCTGAATAAACACATCGGGTGGAACAAGCCCTCTATCGGAACTTTGCCAACGAATTAGCGCCTCCATCCCGATAAATTTTTGGGAAGTCACGCAATATTGCGGCTGGTAGAGAAGAAAAAACTGATTCTGCTCTATCGCAACTTTTAAATCTCTCTCCATTGTAAAGCGATTCACGACACGTTCGTTCATCTCCCTGGTAAAGAAACCAAAACGATTTCTACCGGAAGACTTCGCACTGTACATCGCTATATCAGCATTTTTTACTAAGCCGTTCGCATCACTCGCATCATCTGGGCAAACTGCAATCCCGACACTCACCGTTATTTGGATTTGTTGCTCTGGCAGGATGACCGGCTTTCTGACTGCACTAATCACCTTTTCTGCGATCAGACCTGCTATAGATGATGACTCTATATTAACAAGCAAAATCGCAAACTCATCTCCGCCCAAACGAGCAATGGTGTCTTCCCTACGTACACATTCCTTTAATCTACTGGCAATATTTGTCAATAATAAATCACCCGCATCATGACCGAGGGAATCATTTATTCTCTTAAAATGATCAAGGTCTAAATTAAGCAAGGCCACTCTATTGCCGCTGCGCTTCGCCCCCATAACGGCGTGTTCGAGCCTGTCTCGAAAAAGCCGCCGGTTGGCCAGTGTTGTTAACGGGTCATAAAAGGCGAGCATCTCAATTTGGTTGCGGGACTCTCGCTGAGCAGTGACATCGGTGATGGTTCCTACATAACCAACAATATTATTATACGCGTCACGCTCTTCCATCACTTGACCTAGAACCCACACAATTTTATATCCGGCTTTAATTCTAAACTCACTGACAAAAGGGCTGCCGTCGGCCTGGCTTTGTAGCCACTTACCTAGAACAATCTCGGAGTCTTTACTGTAAACCACCTCATGCCAGCGTTTACCCCGCATGCCTGATAGAGAAAGCCCCGTTATAAGGGTCCACATACCATTCACATACTTGAATAAGCCGTGCATATCTGTATAAAAGATGCCAACTGGGGCAATATTTGTCAGGGATTTAAAACGGTTTTCACTATTTTTGAGGGTTTTTTCTAACTGCAAGCTTGCCGTGATATCTCGCACAATCACCATGCGCTCTCCACCAGCACCCTCGCTCACAGTACCCATCTGCAGTTCAACCCGAATAAGCGAGCCATCTTTTTTATATGCGTTTAAGGTAGGGCTCCCGCTTTTACTGGTAGATGCTTCCAGTAAAAGCGCATCGGTATCTGCAATAAGCTCCGAAGTTGCACCCTGTTTAGAAAACAGGTTAAAAAATGATAGTCTCTTTATTTCATCGGGCGTATAACCAAATACCTTTTCCACTGCCCGATTAGCCATTTTAATATGGCCCTTTTTATTAAACGAAATGATCGCACTTTCTGAGCTATCAAGAACTGCAGACAGAGTATCCCGCTCATGAGACAGCGCTTGCGCAGTGGCATTTAGTTTTATGGATGCGTGTGTCAATGCCTCTTCACGCTTTACAACGTCTGTGACATCATGAACCAAAATTTCACAGCCAAAAACACCTTCAGACAACTGAAGTGGTTTAACCGATATGTTTTGTTTGATTCGATAATACTCTATGCCATTAAAGCCATCCCGGTAGAAAGCAAAAGGAGTCTCAACAAATTTTGCAGATATAGAACTCGATAAGCCAAAAATCAAGGCATCTGTGACGGACTCCCATACACGGGTATCAGCAATGCCCTCGAAAACCTGTAAAAAACTCTTTCCATAAGCATCCCCCTGTGAAACCCCACCAACCTCCTCCACCCAAGAGTTGAGGTAAATCACATTAGAATACTCATCAAGGATAATTAAGCCCATATCGAGATCATCGGTAATGCGCTTAAAAGCTGATAGGTTTGCCATTTAGTTATTTTTGCCCTGCGTCAAATGAATGATATACCAGTGTTTCCCAGATCTGGAGATAGGCATTGTTCTCAAGGTGTAACTGCATGCTAAGTGGCACAGAAAAACCACGCCCATTTTCTTGCCAACTGTATTCAATATCAATCGTACTCACATCGCTTTGGTAAACACCGGAGTCTGAGAAGTTTCGTTTCATACACTCAGCAGAAGGCCTAATCGGACGGGTACAGTCCAGACGGCTTGCAACGATTATCGATGTTGTTCTCAGCATACCATTGAGGACAATATTCCCTAGCTCACAGAGGAGTTCATTGTCGATTTCAGACATGGCATCAGTGCTGGAGGAATCATTTGCACAACCGTTAATAATTTGAGAATAATGCTGTAAGTCGAGCAGTAGCAAAAGAGCACCAGAGCCCTCTGCTTGGAACTCTTGCATGACAGACACAGTGCCTGATTCGAGCATAGCCTTGTATGCCATACCCGTAGAGTTTCTTGAAATACGGGTAACAGACACCTGCGTTTCTGTCCCCGTAATTGATGACAAGGTACTGCCTGCCTGCTGAAAGCCATGATCAAACATTGCTACCCCTCGCTCCATGGCAAAATCCGAGGCATATAAATCATGCCATATTTCTTGCTTTCCAGTCATCCGCTTTACCAACGTTATCCAGAAATCCACAAAGCTATGCCTCGCATCTAAGATCGAGTGAATAGCTAATACCTTTTTTCAGAAAATTCTAATAAAATAGCTGGAGAGCTCTAAAACATCGTAAAAACTTAGCGGCCTTATTGCGAGGTTTTCATTTTAACCTCATCGACGTACGACTCCCCACAAGACCTCAACCCTCTTACCTCTGCGTTTAGTCTAGTCACAATAACGGGGACTTGTGTATTAAATAAGGCTAGGATCCTCTGAATAATTACTGTAGGGCATCTCTAAAAATTGCCTTTTTATCCGATAGCGGCGTCAGCTCCGTACTCAACTCCTCATGTAGCCCTTGTACACTGCGGGTTTCCGTGCGGTGCTTTCTTGCTCTCGAATAAAAATTCTGATTTTTAGAGATGCCCTGTAGAAATACGACCAAAGAATTTGTCGCTTAAACTCCATCGCCCCTGAGTAGGTAAGGCGTTTTAGCCATCGCGGCACTTAATTCTTTGTGCAGTTTCTTCTTTGCGTCAGCCTTTATATCAAACCCATCTAAACGGCTCCGATATAAGTCATTTAAAGATTTTGTTGAGAAGTGTACGCTTTCGAGCACACTGGATATGCTGTCACCTTTTTCCTGGTGGGAGAATAGAATTCCCCCACTGCCATCCACCTCCACGTCTACGGTATCGGTTTCACCGAAGAGATTATGGTTATCGCCAAGTATTTCCTGATAAGCCCCCGCCAGAAAAAAACCGTACAGCGTTCCGGGAGCCATATTCTCTTCTGCGACCGGCAGGCTTGTTTCAATATCCTCGCCATCAATATATTGATCTATCCGCCCGTCTGAATCACAGGTGACATCTTGTAATACCACGCGCCTTGTTAGTGATTTATTAAGATAATGCAAAGGCATAACCGGAAACACTTGATCAATTCCCCACACATCTGGCAGCGATCTAAAAACCGAAATATTAATAAATAATTTGTCGGCTGTGTTTTCTTTTATTTCTTCAATAAGTTCCTCGCTTGATCGACTGCTGGGTTTTAACTTTTCAAGCAATATCATAAGTGCAGAATGTTGAATTTTCTCCCCGTCGGCTCTTTGCTCCAAGCTGATCAGACCGTGCACATAAGCCCCTCGTAACTCTTCTAGTCCTTCACACAATTCATGGTAAAGCTCTAGCAGATTAGGATTTTTTTTATTATTAATAAACTGATGGCTTTGCCACATTCTTTGCAACACATCGGGACTGCCTTTTTGTGGTGCTTGCGGTGTGGCAAGGGGTAGCGATTCGGAATCAAAAACCTCAGATAAAATAACCGCATGGTGTGCCGTCATGGCTCGACCTGCTTCGGTAATAATACTGGGAAAGGGAACATTTTCGTGCTGACAAATAGACTTCAGTGTATGAACAATATTTCGTGCGTACTCGTTAATATCGTAATTCATGGAGCAGTAGCGGCGTGAACGACTACCTTCGTAATCAACACCTAGACCTCCACCGACATCCAGCCATTGCAATTTAAAACCCAGCTTTATGATTTCACAATAATACTGAGCGGCCTCCTTCAGCCCCTTGTGGATGTCATGAATATTAGCAATTTGAGAACCGATATGAAAATGCAGTAGCTGCAGACAGTCCTCTTTACTGTCCCTTTTTAATCGATCCAGCGCCTCAAGAAGGTTTACCGAGCTTAATCCAAATTTCGATTTTTCTCCGCCGCTATTTTGCCATTTACCTTTACCAAGGGTGGATAAACGCACGCGTAAACCAAGCCGCGGAGTCACCTGCATTTCTGCAGCAAGAGCCATGACATTTTCCAATTCACTTAATCGTTCAATCACAATAAACACACGGAAACCCATTTTCTCACCCATTAAGGCCAGTCTGAGGTAGTCCCTATCCTTATAACCATTGCAGACAATGGTGTATTCAGCCTGGGGAAAGGTTTGCGCGCACTGGCACAAAACGCCTAGCACCGCCATCAGCTCTGCCTTGCTGCCACACTCCAAACCAGCTGCAGGTTTTGCTCCAGACGGCTTAGCCCCGGAAAGGCTGGCCAAACAGATTTGCTCCACCACGGAACGCTGCTGATTCACTTTAATGGGATAAACAGGCAGATATTGCGCTGAATCGCACCGGTCTTTAGAAAGTGCCTCACTAAAAGCCTGCTTCAAGGCGAAAACACGGTCTCTCAATATACTTTTAAAACGTAATAGCAGCGGCAAATCCAGACCTTGCTGCTTGGCTTGCTCCATAATGTGACTTAATTCGATATTATGGTTTCGCTGTCCATCATTGAGGCAAACCGTCAAGCGGCCCTGTTCGTTGATGTCGAAATAATTTTCACCCCACTGATGTATGTTATAACGCGTGATGGATTGTTCTGTCTGCTGTGAAACCATAAAATACACCTATCCCACTCTTTTAACCTAGAAACCGCAATTCGGGTGCGAAATTCTACACAAGGTCTTGTCGTGCAGAATTTCGCACCCAACTGAGGTTCCTAGGTTTAATCTGTACTGGAAGCACCCTATGTCGAAAGATGTCCTCGAGCCTTCTCTCTTTAACGAGCTATTCGCCGCAGAAGGCGCAAGCATTGGCCTGCAAGTCAAAGAGCTGCTCCACAAAGAGCAAAGCCCCTATCAAAGTATCGAGATTTACGACACCACACATTTTGGCCATCTGATGGTGCTGGATGGCTGCATTATGCTGACTCAGAGAGAAAATTTCATCTACCACGAAATGATGAGTCACCCTGCCCTCTTTAGCCACCCTGCCCCTCAAAAAGTGGTCATCATTGGCGGAGGAGATTGCGGTACTTTGCAGGAAGTATTGAAGCACCCCGAAGTAGAATCGGCGCTTCAAGTGGAACTGGATCAGCGTGTTACCGAGCTGTCAGAGCAATACTTCCCAGAGTTATGTCAGAGTAACAGTGACCCGCGCGCGGATTTTTATTTTGGTGATGGCATCCAGTGGATTAAAGATGCCAAGGAACACAGTATTGATATCATTATTATTGACTCCACCGACCCGGTGGGGCCGGCGGAAGGCTTGTTTTCCACCGAGTTCTATCACGACTGCCACCGCCTGCTGAAAGCAAATGGTATTCTGGTACAGCAAAGTGAATCACCTCTTTATCACAGTGATTCCATCATTAAAAAAATGCAGAACGATCTGTGCGAATCAGGCTTTAACGACACCCTTGTTCGTACTTTCCCCCAGCCGGTTTATCCTTCGGGCTGGTGGAGTTGTACGGTGGGCTTCAAAACGAAGGATAAATCAACACAGGCTCAGAACCCTCTACGTCCCTTAGGCTTTGAAACACGTTACTACACCGAGGAGCTGCACAGAGCATCAACAAAGCTTCCAGCCTTTATGCTGACCAAAAGATAAAATTTAAAAACAAGAAAAGGGGCCAAAGCCCCTTTTCTATTTACCGCTGTATTATAGAGTAAGGTCTATTTACCAGAAGCCGTAAACTCCGGATAAGCTTCCATACCACAGTCCACCATATCCATGCCTTCGTACTCTTCTTCTTCAGAGACACGAATTCCCATAATCATCTTCAGTGCAAACCAAACCGCGAAGCTCGCGCCAAAAGTCCAGGCAAAAATCACCGCAATACCCATAATTTGTGCGCCAAACGTTGCGTCACCGTTGGTCAAAGGCACCGCCAGCAAGCCCCATACGCCCACAACACCGTGAACGGAGATGGCACCCACAGGGTCATCAAGTTTTAGTTTATCCATAATAAGGATAGAGAAAACAACCAGCACACCACCCACTGCGCCAATCGCGACTGCGCCTTGTGCGGTTGGGGCCAGAGGTTCAGCGGTTATAGCGACTAATCCTGCAAGCGCGCCATTCAAGGCCATTGTAAGATCCGTTTTATTAAACATCAGGCGGGCAACAATAATGGCGGCTATCAAGCCACCCGCTGCGGCTGCGTTAGTGTTTACGAATACCTGAGCGACGGCATTTGCCTCGTCAATATTGGAAAGCTTTAACTCTGAACCACCGTTAAAACCGAACCAGCCAAACCAGAGGATAAACGTACCTAGAGTCGCTAACGGCAGGTTCGCGCCGGGGATCGCCATAATTTCGCCATTTGGCCCGTACTTACCCTTACGCGCACCCAGCAGGATAACACCCGCTAATGCTGCAGCGCCGCCAGCCATATGCACAATGCCTGAACCCGCGAAGTCATTAAAACCGGCAGCGTCTAAAGCACCACCGCCCCACTTCCAAAAACCTTCTATGGGATAAATAAAACCAGTAAAAACCACTGCGAACAATAAAAATGCCCACAATTTCATACGCTCAGCCACCGCACCAGAGACCACCGACATCGCTGTGGCAACAAAAACCACCTGGAAAAAGAAGTCAGAACGAAGCGAGTAATACGGTGCATCCTCACCACCTTCTAATACCGCTTCAGTCGTGTGTTCATCGCCAATCAAAGCACCCAGCGAAGGAATCCAGCTGCCCGCATCGGAGCTGTACATAATGTGATAGCCCACCAACAAATACATGGTGCAGGCAATCGCATAAAGTGCGACGTTTTTAGTTAAAATTTCAGTGGTGTTTTTAGCACGCACCAGCCCAGCCTCCAGCATGGCAAAACCTGCGGCCATAAACATGACTAAGACCCCACATACCAGAAAGTAGAACGTGTCTAAGGCATACTGCAACTGAATTAAATCTTCCAAGGTCGAATCTCCCAATTCGTTAACTTCTTTACACTCGGTAATTAAACCGATAACCCCAATAAGCGGAGCGGTGTATGCCGCTCCTGATTACACAAAATATCTAAACGGCGTCCGCTCCCGCTTCACCGGTACGAATACGAATCACTTGCTCAAGCGTTGTCACAAAAATTTTGCCGTCACCAATTTTTCCGGTGTTGGCAGCTTTTGTAATCGCTTCAATGGCCTGATCAAGCAAATCATCAGTGGTGGCTACTTCAATCTTCACCTTGGGAAGAAAGTCCACCACATACTCTGCACCACGATAGAGCTCAGTGTGCCCCTTTTGGCGGCCGAATCCTTTCACTTCGGTGACAGTAATACCCTGCACACCGATCTCAGAAAGCGACTCACGCACATCGTCCAGCTTGAATGGCTTAATGACTGCGGTAATTAATTTCATTGATTAACTCCTTATTTGGCTAAACTGTTTCCATCAAAAACGTTGAAAACAACCCTTTCAAAAAACTATTTAGTAACTTTTAGAGACGGTAAGCGTGAAAAAATTACTTTTCTCTACGTCGGCATCGCTATCGGAATAGGACACAGCAAAATCCAGGCCAGCAATTGGTCGATTGATGCTCAGCGCATAATCCAGGACTTCTTCCGAGTCGTCATCAAAGGTCTGATAACCCAGCGCAAGCCCTAAACCAAACTTGTTTGGCAGGGGTAACTCGTAGGCTAAACCGTAATAAATAAAGGTTCCGGCATTACCGCCGTTTGGCACTTTCACCCCGGCATCATTACGCGTACCCGTGTCCAGCTCTGCCCACAGGCTTGCGCTAATTTCGCCATATTTTTCAAGCTGGTAGCTTGCAACAAAATAAAGCTCATTATCGTCGCTGGCGGTGTGAGGGTAGTCGTACTGGATATAACCCATATCGATGGCAACACCGTAGTCTTTAAACTCACGTGCAAAACCGATGTAGTAATCCAACTCCAGTGTTTCTGTCTCACCACTGACTGGGTGCGTAGTCTTGGCACTTGACGCCCAAATGCCTAGATACAAGCCCTTTTCAAAGGCGTAATCAAAACTGCCCTGAATAGCCGGAGCACCGTCTGTACGGTCTTGTCCGCGAAAAATATAATGGCTGGTTAAAGCCACGTTTGCCGAGATCTCCGCCTGTGCTGGTGCGCTTGCACCCAACATGCTCGTTCCCAGCAAGACGCCACTGGTTAGAGTGGTGGCCATTTTTCTCATTCATATTTCCTTTTTTTGAGTTGTTTATTGGGGCACCCGTTTTCAACAGTGCAGAAGGGAGGGAGAGGCCCTTCCACCGCAAGAAAAAAGACCTTGGCACGAAAGAGGATACTGCTTTCGCTAAACCTAGAAACTGCAGTAGGATCACAAAAGTCCGCGCATCCTATTGCACCTAGAAAAATATAAAAACTTCTCATCACCAGCCGTATACGGTGTTTACGCCCAATAAGGTGACCACGAATTTTTATATTCTCCTATGCACAATAGCTGAATACACGTCTTTTTCACGCCCTACTGCAGTTTCCAAGTTAAAAGGTCCGAAAACTTTCCGCTTGAAGAAACGCAGGTAAGACAAGATTAACACATCATCACGCCAGTGCACGCTCATCCACTCTCGCACCATCATGGGTCGCATAAGGTTTTCTGGCGTCTTATTGGGGCGATGCCGCTTAGCAATCTGGCTGCTACCTCCCGTTTCAGCGTCATGCTAAGATTGCGACTTTCCAACTAAGCCTTTGTCCGAGTCTACAAGCTCAACACCCTCTGCCCCTCAGGAAACCTTTGTGATGGATATGCGCGAATTGGCCGATAATCTCGGCGAGAAAATCGAACAAGTGTTACCCGAAGGACTGGCTTCCAGCCGTCAAGACCTGCACAGCAACATTAGCACTCTGATCCAGGAGGGCCTCGGCAAGTTGGACGTGGTTACTCGTGAAGAATTTGATCGACAGGCCGATATTCTTGCCGCCACCCGCGGCCGCCTTGAGCAAGCCGAAAAGCTCTTGTCGGCACTGGAAGCGCAACTTTCCGAAGACAAACCCGCATCCTGATCTAGAGAGGAGTTAGTCAGTGTCTCTCGCCATTGTGCACAGCCGCGCTCGCGTAGGTATGGATGCGCCACAGGTCACCGTGGAGGTGCATATGTCTCCGGGCCTGCCGGGCTTGTCGATTGTGGGTCTGCCAGAAGCAGCCGTACGAGAAAGCAAAGACCGGGTTCGCAGTGCTTTAATGAATACCAACTTTGAATTCCCGGCGCGTCGTATCACCATCAATCTGGCACCGGCTGATTTACCTAAAGAAGGGGGGCGTTACGATCTAGCCATTGCACTGGGTATTCTCGCCGCATCGGAGCAAATACCCGCTGAAAGCCTGAAGGAAAAGGAATTTTACGGGGAGTTGGCCCTTTCCGGAGAGTTACGCCCGGTTATCGGCTTACTGCCCGCAGCCGTGGCAAGCACGAAACAAGGGCGCAGCCTGTTTGTACCCGAAGGCAACGCCAAAGAGGCCAGCCTGCCCCAGGAAGCAAAGGTATTGGCTGCAAACCACCTTCTGCAGGTTTGCGCTCACCTCAATGGCGCCGAACAACTGTCCCAGACTCACTGCTCTGCGACCGAATCCGAAACCCGCCTCAACATGCCAGACTTGAAAGATGTAAAAGCCCAGCATCAAGCCAAACGTGCCCTGGAAATTTCTGCCGCTGGCGGGCACAGCTTATTAATGGTGGGGCCACCCGGCACAGGCAAAACCATGCTCGCGTCGCGACTGCCGTCTATCTTGCCACCCCTCACTGAAGAGGAAGCACTGGAGGTGGCCGCGATCCGCTCCATCAGCGGCCAGGATGTTGAAAGTTATATCCAGCAGTGGCAAAACCGCCCTTTTCGTAATCCTCACCACACCGCTTCAGGTGTCGCCCTCGTAGGCGGTGGCAGCCAACCGAAACCCGGTGAAATCTCCCTGGCGCATCGCGGCATCCTCTTTCTCGACGAA
>Ga0209345_10006333_pt1 | contig 10743 bp, 9 predicted proteins | sample Cruoilmetagenom7_FD_187294 | JGI IMG/M metagenome (GOLD analysis project Ga0209345, IMG submission 187294) | Oil polluted marine microbial communities from Coal Oil Point, Santa Barbara, California, USA - Sample 7 (SPAdes) (version 2) | ecosystem: Environmental > Aquatic > Marine > Oil seeps ...
CTGTCTCAAGTACCTGAAATTGTAAAACAGATGGAAGATGGCATAAAACAGGTAAAAGAGTATGGTAAAAAGCTTGAACAAAGGTATTATGGTAACCTGCGGCTGCAAAAGTTTGTAGTGGTGGCGCTGGGGTTTGAGAGGGTCTGTTTTAACTCCGTCTTATAAGTCTACCATTAATTATACAAATTACAGGGCCTGGTTTTAATTACAGCAATAGACTGAGCTATAATAAAATTTAAAAAACCTCTGAAACTCGCTGCGCTCAAACAGCCAGAGTTTTTAAAATTTTATTATAGCTTAGGAACGGGGACGAAATAAGTTCGCAATTATTTCGTCCTCGTTCCTTAGTTTTCGCCCTCTGGCCTTGTGCCAAATTTTAAAATAGGATTATTATCTGAACATCTATAGAATACGTCATCTCCCTTTGTCACAGCTTTTTTCTTTCTAAATATCGACCTAATAATCAAAAAAACCTCTTGCATTTTAAATAATAAAGGCGCTTAATTAAATTTATTGTTGATTTCTTAAATAAGTAGAGTTTTTGGTAATGGGTTGAATGTGTAATTTAAAGTCGAATTTGGTTTAGATATTCATGCTGAATTACAGCTTTAATCCATTACCCGCTGGTTCAGCTGTGTTAAAAATTGAAGGAAAATTTTGCTATCAGAGGGCTTTGATTTCTTCCAATAAAATTTCTGTGTCACCAGATTTAAGCATCCAAAGAACGTGAGACTTTCTCTCCTTGGGCTTGTCTCTATTTTGTGGCGACCACCTTTTTTTAAACCAACCTCTAACCAAATATGGTTCGGTTGAAAAATGGGACTCATCAAGTGCGTATATTTCTGTTTCTCCCCTGTCAAGTACGCTTTTGATTTTTTCAACCATAGATTGGATTTTTTTCGTTTTCTCTTTTTTATCTGGAGCTCTTGCTGAAATAGTTTTAGTTGGCCTCTTGTAGCTGTATCCCATAGCATTAAGGGTACGCGTAACCGTCATTCCACTTACAGACAAGTTTAATTTTAAAGCTGCATCATAAACGATAAGTGGTACCGACCAGACATGATCCTGGTAGCCTTGTTCAACAGGAGATCCTGACAGGATATTTTTAATGTGCACCTTGAGAATTGCACGTTTATTATCAGGACGACCTGGCGAATATTTGCGATTTAAGCCCTGTATCCCTGATGCGTTATACCTTTTTAGCCAGTCTCGAACCGTATGAGGATTACGTTTTAATATCTGGGAAATCTCTGAAACCTTTTTCCCTTCAGAAGCAAGTAGCACCATCAATGCTTTTTCAGAATCTTTTGATGAGGCTAATGATCGGAATTGTTTAAGTTCTTTTCGTTGGTCTACGCTAATGGAAACCTTAATCATAACTACCTCCTGATAAGAACATCTCATCTTTGCAGGGTGCAGTCAAGTTGTTTATAGGCATTTATGTTGATAAGCTTACACGGATTAAATTTTATTAGAAGATGGGGTTAATCGAGCGCTTACTTTTCTTCGAAAGGTTCAGTGCGCCTTTGGATTCCAAAAGTTCTAGAAGATTACTGCATTCCCGGGCTTTTCCAGCAGTTCGCACACGGTGCACGCCAAATTGTGTCGACTGATGCCGCCACAAGTGGCAGCTACTTCCTGGATCAATAAAATCTCTTTGTCGGTAAACTCGCGGCCACAAAAGGTTTGTTGTTTTATTGTTTGCGTGTCATATACCTCCGTATCCTTCCATTACAGAAATATGACTTTTTGTCCAGTGAAAAATTAAATACTATCGAATGTACTTCATCATGGGGCCATGCGATGAGTGATTTTTTAAAATCAGGTTAGATATTCTTTGCCAACAGGGTTATCTTGCCAGGAAGTGGTGTGAAATCTATACTGGTAATGCTGAACGCCTCTATTTGAAACTGTTTTATCTTGTTTACTAAGGGTTCGTTAAAGAATAAGTAGGCCATTTTAAGTGTTGAGGCAGCCGTCTGGCAAGGCGCGAAAACGCAAGAATATCAGGATATTCTGAGGTTTCGGAACGCAGTCAGGCGGGATGCATCGGCGCTTAAAAGGTCAAGTTATTTTTGTACGATCCCTAAAAGCCGCACCCATTTATTTGGCGGGGTAAAGCGGCAGGTACTCCAAAAATATAGCGTTAGATTATTTTACCAGCAATTCGGGGGTGAGGCGTTACACTATTTGCATCTTAGCAGCCTTGCAGTAATTCCATACTGAGTGGTTTTAAAAGTGGCATACCTTCCCCCTGTTAAAAAGTCTAATATTTTGTACTTTATTCCCTGTTTTTTTCTTCTGACATTTTCGATTTTTAGTATTTCGTATCCTGTGTCCGTAAAGAGTTTCAGGATTGTCGTTTTTGTAAAAAACCTTATGTGGGTTATATCTAAAACTCCTGATTCCTGATATTCGAAATCATCATTGAATATTAATTTTTTCAATAATCTTTTATTTTTAATATTGGGAATGGAGGCAATCACTATACCGTTTTCTTTTAAGAGGGCTTTTGCTCTAGCCACTATATCCCATGGATCGTACATATGCTCCAGAACATCATTAAAGACTATTAGGTCAAAATAATTTTCAGGGAGTTTTGTTTTTTTTGTAAAATAATCACATATTACATTATCAATATTTTTTTTTGCTTTTTCATTAACTGTTTCATCAGGTTCAATCCCCCAGCTATCTGTTATGTTATATATTTTTTTTAATATTTCTGTAAAAAGTCCTTCCCTGCACCCGACTTCCAAAACAGTTTCAGGGTTATTAGTTATAAAATTCAACATTTCCCTTCTATGGGATTGATGGTATTTTGATTCTGTTAGCATAATCTATTTTGATGTTTAAGTGGTGACTTTACCGTAACTATAGGCTTCCAGGAAAATAATTTCACTGCGTTTAAAATTCAGTTTCAGCTAATTTCCTAATATTGCTTTGCAGCAAAACGTCCACATTTTCAAGTACTTTTTGATTCTCCCAGTTCCACCATTTTAATTCTAATAAAAAAGCAATTTCTTTTTTTAAAAAACGAAATTTTATATGTTGTATAGGATTGCCCCCAACAATCTCATAGGGAGCAACATTTCTTGTAACCAGACTGTGTGCACCAATTGCAGCCCCATCTCCAATGGTTATTCCCGATAATATTGTTGCGCCATAACCTATCCACACATCATTACCTATTATGAGGTCCCCTTTGCTCCTGGGATGTCCATGGATGTGATTTGCCTCTTTAAAAATTTTATTAAACGGATATGTGGTGATCCAGTCTGTTCTATGCTCACCTCCTAAAATAATGGTGACATTTTTTGCAAAAGAGCAGTATTTTCCTATTTTCACCATGGTCGTTTTATCATAACTGGCGATTTCAGGCTTTCCATATGTAAAATCCCCAATTTCATAGTCTAAATATTTTTTACGCTGGTTAGTAAAAACCATATTTTTATTTTTATTTTTTTTAATCAGTCTTTTAAAAAAATTCATTTTGTCAATTTATAGGAAACTTTAATATTTTCTAAGATTTCTTCGAGGGTTACCTCCCCCAGCTGCTTTTTTAATTTTTTTCTTAAATGTATCACTTCTCCCATTTGAAGGAGAGCTTTAAAAAAAGCCATGGGGTAAACAAAGTCAAGCTTTAAAATGCGTAATGGGAGCCGGATCAATGACCAGGGGAAATGTAAAAAAATCAACCGGGATGTTGAAAAATGGAGCCACAAATAAAAAAATCTGTTTCTTTTTCTTATTACTTTTATTTTTTTTTTTGCAAAAAAACGTTTTATTGTCCCAATATGATCGTGGGTCACCATACTGCGCGGCTCAAATATGGTCTGCCATCCTTTTCTCCAGGCCCTCGTACCAAGATCCCGATCTTCTACGTAAAAAGGTTTGTACAAAGGGAAAAAGCCCCCCAACTCCAAAAACATTTTTTTGCGAAAAGCCATGGAACCCCCTGATGCATACAGACTTTTTAAAATATGTCCATTCTGCACGGCTTTTAGGGCAGCTTTAATCTCCCAGTTTTCCTTTCTCATTTCGCCCCTCTTGATCTTTCCAACGGTCCATGAACCCCGCTGGGGATTCCCTGTTTTACCAAGGATAAGAGGTGATACAGAAAAAATATCCGGTCTGTTAAACCAGCTAATTAAAGGAGAAATAAAATTAACGTCGGGAATAACATCTGAATTAAGAAGAATAACTATTGCATGGGCTGCACCTTTAACCCCTGTGCTCACTGCTTCTGAAAAACCCTTATTTTTATCATGCTTAAGAATTTTAATTTCAGAAAATAAGCTTCTTATAAGTTCTATGCTTTTATCGGTTGAAGCATCATCAACAAGGAGAATTTCCATTTCTCCTTTATAGGCTGAAGATGCTTTTAAAACGCTTTTTAAGGTTGGAGTTAGTATTTGTTCTCCGTTAAAATTGGGAATAACTATGCTTACTGGTGGAATATCCATTTTAATTATTAATCTGCTGAGCATTAAATGTTTTTTTAACCATGACAAGAGAGAGTCCTATAATCAGACCTGCCGGACATAAAGTATATCTGGAATATACCGGAAGTGTAAGAAAAGTAAAAATAAAAAAAGCAGAAAATATGCAAAAGGTGGTTATCAACAAATAGAATGTTGATTGATCTTGCAGATTTAAAGATTTTTTTTTAAAAGAAAAAAACAATAAAAAAAACAAGCCGAAAAATAGAATCACCCCAATCAGGCCATTTTCAAAAATTATTTGCAAAATAGTGTTATGGGGAAAAGTAAAAGAATAAGGCGTGGTGGTATCTGGGACGCAATATGTTGAATATTTGGGATAGTGGTTTCGAAAGGTGCCTATACCATGCCCGACGATCCAGTCTTTTGCAGAATTGTCCGTCAACATTTTCACGGTGTCTTTCCATAGTATAATACGTTCTTCCTGGCGCCAGTTGGATGCAAAGTCCTGAAACCTCTTTTCAACGTCAGAAAATCCAGCAATGAAAAGCGACAGAGAAGAGAACAGCAATAAGCCAACAGTCAATTTTATAATATCTTTTATTTTAAAAAAGAGTAGAAATGTAATAAAACATGCAGCAAAAAATGCGAGCCATGCAATGCGGGATGAACTTTCCCACAATAGATAAAAATCCATAAATAGAGGGAGGATCAGTAGATACCGCAGGAATCCCCTGGATGAGCAGAAAAAATAAAATAATATGGGAATGGTCAAAATGGCAAAAAAACCGAGATGATGCATATTATGATATAGACCGTACTGACCCTTTCCAAGGTTGATAAAATATTCAATAAATTGAATTGTAACTGCAATGATAACAGAGACCGCACAGATGTATGGGAAAAAGCCCATACCATTTTTTTCAAATTTTACTGCAAGGGAATCTATTGCCAGCACAACCCCTGCAAAGTATAAAAAATAACAGAGCGATCGTTTATGTACAGACAAACCAGGAACTGTAAAATTGAGTAGAAGCATGAAAAGTATAACTATCAGGAATGTTAAATGGCCCCGGGACAGATTTTTGTAATTATAATTTCCTGTAAAAAAATCAAATATAAAAAGTACGGTACATGCTTTCATGAAATCCCCTATGGAACCCTGATTTAATGAAAAAGAAAGGAAAATACCTATAATCGTAATTTCCAGGGGAAGGTGGTGACCGCAGACAATTTTAATTCGATTCCACAAAAATAACATAAATCCCTATAATCATTATCTTAAGGTCTATAGCTACTATATCTTGTTATAATCAATCTTATATGCTAAAGCAGCAAAGTTTATTAAAGCTGCGGCCTTAAGTCAATAAACAAGTATTATTCCCATATCAGCCACATTTGAAAAGAATACAGGTGTATAAACAATGAAAATCGACAATGTTCTGTTTGTAGGAAAAAGTAAAAAAAAGACCGGAAACACAAAATTTATGCTGAATGCTTTAAAAAGACGTGTTAAAAAAGCAACTTTTATTAATGTGCCCCGCTGTAAAAAGCTTTATTTCTGGACGGATTATAAAAAAATCATTTTTAAAAAAATCATAAATACAAATCCTGACCTGATTCTTATATATTCAAAGGATCTTCCCATTGAAATTTTGGAGAAAATCAAGGGGGATTATACTTTAGCCATGTTTTACCCGGATCCCGATGGCCCCAAGGATAAAAAGATGATTCAGCATGGACGGTTAGTAGATACTCTCTTTATAACCAATAAAACCCAGCTTGACCAGTTTAAAGCAGCAGGAGTTAAAAATCCTGTTTTTTGCATGCAGGGCTGTGATCGCGATGAACATCGTCTGATAGCTGTAAAAAGTTCAAAGTGGGCATCAGATGTTGCGTTTATAGGAAGACCATTAAAAGGTGGAAGAATAGATCTTTTGCAGTTAATTGATCAGCATTATTCTCTTAAAGTCTGGGGTGGTAAATGGGAAAAGTATAACCTAACATGCTTAAAAAATCATGTATACCCCAAAGAATACGCCCGAATCTGTTATGCGGCCAGAATTGTCCTGGGGTGTGATCAGAAGAATCAAATGGATTCTTATTTTTCAAACAGAACCTGGATTACAATGGGGTGCCGTGGGTTTTTACTGACAAATTATGTGCCCGGCCTGGAAAATTTTTTTACAAAAGGGGTGCACCTGGAATGGTATAAAACAGAAAAAGAATGTCTCGATTTAATAGATTATTACCTCAAGCATGGGGGAAAAAGAAAAAAAATAGCCCAAAACGGGTATGAGTTTGTCCATTTAAAGAGAACCTATGATATTGTCATGGATGAAATAATTTCCCATATGGAAAACCATGAAAAATAAGGGGAGCGCAAAAATAATTAATCTGCCAGTCTATCTTTAACCGTATCCGCAATCATTTTTGCATATTTTTGTGCGTCATCATTGGTGGGAGCTTCCACCATTATTCTGCACAGGGGCTGGGTCCCTGAATAACGGACAAGCACTCTCCCCTTATTACCCAAAATTGACTCAACAGATTTTATAGTCCCCATGATATCCGTATCTTTATCAATGGGAGGTTTTTTATTGACTTCCACATTAAGGATAACCTGGGGGAAGACATCCATTACCTTTGCAAGGCTGGATAATGGTTTTGCTTCTTTTATTCTTGCTTCCAGCAGCCTCAGCGCAGAAAGAATGCCGTCCCCTGTTGTATGATGATCCAGAAAAATCATATGCCCGGAGTCTTCACCACCTAAAACAGCCTGCTCCGCAATCATTTTTTCCATCACATACCTGTCCCCAACCCCTGCAAGTATATGTTTTATCCCCATATCTTTTAATGCTATTCCTAACCCCAGATTGCTCATTATGGTACTTATTACTATATTATTTTTTAATCTTTTATTTTTTTTTAAATAGTTTGCGCATACCGCAAGTACCTGGTCACCGGTTAATCTATTACCTTTTTCATCAACCGCTGTAAGCCTGTCGCCGTCACCGTCAAAGGCAAATCCCACGTCTGCTTTTTTTTCAATAACTTTTTTTATCAACTCATCAGGATGCTCTGATCCACATTTATAATTTATATTTTCACCGTTGGGATTTTTAAAAAGGATTTCAACTTCTGCTTTTAGTTGAGAAAATACAAGGGATGCGGCCCTGCAGGCTGCCCCGTTTGCACAATCAATAACAATTTTTATCCCCTCCAGGGAAGGCAGCATTGAATTTTTAAGAAAATCGGCATATTTTTCAACCGGATTTATGAGTTTATAAATTCTGCCTATTTTTTCGTTAGAGATATTTTTTTGCTGTGCTTTGGTCTCATCAAAAACAAGTTTTTCTATTTCAGCTTCTGCCTGGTCTGAAAGTTTGAACCCCTTATTATCAAAAAATTTTATACCATTATCATAATAAGGATTGTGGGATGCGGATATAACAATACCGGCGTCTGCTTCATTGTTTGACACATTAAAAGCAACACCCGGGGTGGGGATGACACCTGCCAGCAGCACATTGGCACCCATGGAACAAATTCCTGCGGCCAACCCTGATTCTATCATATCCCCTGATATTCTGGTATCCTTACCAATAATTATTTCTGTTCTTTCCCGATTTTTGAAAAAAGAGGCAGCAGCTTTACCGATTTTCACCGCCATTTCAGGGGTAATCGGATATTTGTTGGCCTCCCCCCTTATACCATCAGTACCAAATAGATTATTCATAATTATATATAATTTTTAAAAGGTTATCAGTTATCTCATCAACTATCCCCTGGAGCCACATGGTCCCTGCTGCTCTCTCCTTATTTTCCAGGCTTTTAATTACAGTCAGGTAATTATTCCCTTTTTTTTCGATGGAAGAGCTTATTATTTCCATAAAAGTCCCACGTAAAACAGCATCTTTCTTATAAGTTAAATTTTTAAAATACGTGGCAACTTTATTCCAGTTTAAGGATAGATCGGTTGTTTCCATAATTTTAGATAAAAAATCCTCTAATCTTTCTATTCTTTCAAAAACAGCGACGCTGATATTTTTTTTTAAACCATAAAGAAGGGGTTCAGGGAAATCTTTGGAAACAAACATTGACCTTATATCAGTATACCACCGGGACAAAGCAATGAGATTAGCAATATATATAATATTATTTTTTATTATTCGCTTATAACTTGTTCTGGTGCCAGGGAAATAGGGAATGTTTAATTCTTTGATCTCCCCGGTCATAAGAAGGCGGGAGTTTCGCAATTCATCTTTTCTCCATACAGATCCTGCGGCAATAACAATGCCGAAGCCTAAACGGCATGGGCCCACAAGTCCCCCCTGGCCGCCAAGGAAAACAGGGGGCTGATTAAGCATGACTCCCCTGGGAGCATCTCCAATTAGAGATGGGGTAGCCTTATCCTGATTTGGGGTAAAATTAAAATGAATATAAGAACTTCCTATTTCGCTGTGATCTTTTTTCCCTGTTCCGCCGGACATGAGGCAATCGCAGAAATTTATCAAACTTCCCAAAGTCACAAAAGGGAAAAGAATAGTCTGTTTTAAACCTACAGTGTGGGCACAGCTGGCATTTTCTTCGAGAATAGTCCCTTCACGCACATGGGCGCCATTCCCCATGGAGGTATTTTCAAGGAAAACCGCATCCTTTAAAAAGCCTCCTTTTAAATCTGCATTGGGGCCCACCTGACAATTATTGATCACAAGGGGACCTTCAAATCCTAACCTGGCATTATGTGAGATATATGTGCTTCTGCCTGATATTCTGCATCCGGAATAAATTCTCACTCCATTTCCGGAAATTCTTTCTATATCAACATCATCAGATATTTCAATGGTTTCCGGGTTTGAAAATTTGACCCCTTTGTCAGCCAGTTTCCGTATTTTGACGATGCTCATATTTTTCATATTCAAAGTTTTAATTAGAAATTAAGAACAGGTGAAGAATTACAAAAAATGTATCCTGACAAATTACTGCGCACCTTATAGTTTACAAAAAAATAATTTAGTAACATCTCTTGAATTTGTTGATCAGACTTGATAAGTATGTAAGAAAAATAACGGGGGTGCTTAAAGTGAATTTAATTTGATTTTTAACGGACATGTCTTAATTTTTATAAGCTTCTAAGATTTTTTCAAATAACTTGGAAAAATATAAGCTGCAAAAAAACATTGGTACGCCTGGCAGGATTCGAACCTGCGGCCTACGGATTAGAAGTCCGTTGCTCTATCCAGCTGAGCTACAGGCGCAACTGCTTTAACTATGTAGCAGATTTTATTTTTAATGTCCACTATTTATTTGTATTATATCTCTATTATGGCTACTAAAATCACTGGAAAAAAATCAACTCAAAAAGTAAGCCAGTCTTCTCAAAAAGCCCTCGTAAAATTTGATCCTCTCCAGCAATATATGAGAGATATCGGCAAATACAAGCTCCTTACGAGGGAAGAGGAAATTGAACTTGGTAAAAGGATCCAGGAAAATGACGACAAGGAAGCTGCATATCACCTTGCAACTTCCAACCTGAGACTGGTTGTCAAAATTGCAATGGAATTTCAAAAGATCTGGATGCAGAACCTTTTGGATCTGATCCAGGAAGGGAATGTAGGACTCATGCATGCTGTGAGAAAATTCAGCCCCTATAAAAATGTAAAATTTTCATATTACTCTTCATTCTGGATAAAAGCATACATCCTCAAGTTTATCATGGATAACTGGCGTCTTGTGAAAATAGGTACAACCCAGGCCCAGCGAAAACTCTTTTTCAAGCTTAAAAAAGAAAAACAGAAATTAATAGATGAAGGTTTTGAACCGGGCCCAAAACTCCTTTCAAAAAACCTGGGAGTATCAGAGCATGAAATTGTTGATATGGACCAGCGGCTTGATGGGTGGGATATTTCCATAGATGCTCCCATAAATGACAGTTCAAGCACTAAAGTATCCGAGCTGATGGAGGTTGAAACACAATCTGCTGAAGAAAAGATGGCTGGAAAAGAGATGAAAGGAATTTTGCATAATAAACTGGTTTTATTTAAAAAGCAATTATCAGAAAGAGAGCTTCAAATTTTTGAATCACGTATTTTTTCTGATGAGCCGGAAACATTACAAACAATAGGCGATAGATATAACATATCAAGGGAGCGCGTACGGCAGATAGAAAAAAACATTAAAGAACGAATGAAAAAATATTTTCAAAAAATAATTGTAGACTTTGATACTTATACAAATGGTGGTCTCCCTTAAGGGTTCGTTCAAGAATAAGTCGGCCATTTTAAGTGTTGAGGCACCCGTC